>ULML01043582.1_pt1 | contig 11274 bp, 10 predicted proteins | sample 1951651 | NCBI WGS metagenome assembly ULML01 (sample SAMEA4835549, study PRJEB28245) | human gut metagenome | biome: gut microbiome; material: fecal sample | place: Denmark | collected 2008
AGATTTTCTGATTGTAATGATATAATTGATCTTGTAGATATAGTTGAAAAAGATTTAGAAAAAATGGGATATACTAATATTTTCTCGACACCTAGTATTCAAGCAATAACTGATGATCAAGAATTAATATGTATAAGAATGTGTGAAGTAGATTACCATTTTATGAGATATGATATAGAAACAAATGCATGGTATCATAAACCTGGATTAACTGCTGTTTTAAAATATAATTATGTACCTTCTAATAATTATATTTGGAATAATGAAAATAGTGAATATGGCGTTGAAAATGCCCCTAATATAACTTATGATAGTGATATCTATTTCATAAAATATGATAAAAATAGAGTAGAAACTTCTTACAGCACATCAAACCTTTCATATCAATTGTATGTAAATTCCGGAAAAGATTCTATTTTAGAAATTGATAATTCTTCATATAACCAATATTATAAAATTAACGTTACTTCAGCAAATTCTGTTGAGGCAGAATTATACGATTGTGAAATGGAATTACTTGAAATATATACTAGCCAAAATATCCAGTTTTATAAATCTATGTTAAATAATGTCTATTATCTAAAGTTGAATTATGTTAGTAGTAGTGATTCAGGAAACGTTAATATAAGCATTTCCGCCCATAGCCATACATATACATATTTACCGGCAAGTTCAGGTCATACTGCTACATGTACTGGCTGTGGATATACTACAACATTATCACACGTCTATGATGACCATTATTGTATCCATTGTAATGCACATACAACTACACATGATTACGATAGAAATTATGAATGGGTAGATTACACTATGCACAGTGCAGAATGTTGTTGTGGTGCAAAAACAACGCAAGGACACGCTGTAGCAAGCAATGCATTTGCTAATGGAAAAAGATATGCAACTTGCTTAATTTGTGGTGGACTAGCAGAAAGAGGATTCGTACAACTCAATGCTTTATCAGCAGAAGTACAATATGTAACAAATAATGGGAGTTATATATTACCAAATGGAGTGATTGTATTAGTTGATGAAGATATTGCCTTATATCTAGATGGTACTTTAAAATTTCATAAAAAGAATAGCCAGTCATTAATAGAATAAAAAAATGAAAAGGATTGTGAAAACCCAATTTTATAAATTAGTTGTTTTCACAGCCCTGTCCATATTATGATTTTATTAAATTTTGCTCTTTATCAAAAGATACTACTTCATCTTGACGAGCTATTTTTATATTAATATTACTAATATCAATATTCATCTTTTTCATTGTAAATAAAAATGTTTCCATTAATATTTCTTCAGTATTTGCTTCACGTGAACGATGAAGAAAAACAATCTCTTTAGTTTTAGGACCAATTACATTTCCTAAAACATAAGCACAATCCTGATTAGACATATGACCAGTTGCTCCTAAAATTCTATTTTTAAGAAACATTGGTCTTTTTGTTAGCATTAATAAACGTGGATCATGGTTACTTTCAATACAATAAATATCACAATTATTAATAAATCTTTGGATATTTTCATGAATATAGCCAGTATCAGTTATATAAGCCATTTTTTCATTATTATAGGCAATTAAAAAAGCGGTTGTTCCAGGCGAATCATGTGATGCTGGAAGGGTAAAGATATCAAATCCTAAAATATCTAAATGTTGATAATAATCAAATTGATTAAATTCAGGCATATTAGTAGCTAAATTGATATATATGTCTTTATTATCAAAAGCACGAATTGATTTTATATGGTCAACGTGAGTATGAGTAACTAATATTTTTTTTACATTATCAAATGATAAATTAACCTCATTTAATTTATTTTTAATATCATTTAATGAAATACCACAATCAATTAAAAGTATCTCATCATTATCATTTACAAGGGCTGTACAATTACCACTTGAGCCACTAGCTAATAAATAATACTTCATAATTAATGATTTGGATCCATTTCTACAAATCTACCTATATGCTTTTGGAACATAAAGTCAATTGAAGCAAGTCTACCATTTCTATTTTTAGCAATAATTAGGCTAACTGGTGAATCACTAGTTGCATCTGGATCAACTGAAGCCTCAGGATTTTCTTCCTTTTTCTCTTCTATTTTTCCATAATCTGGTCTATGAATAAACATAACAACATCGGCATCTTGCTCGATACTACCAGATTCTCTTAAGTTTGAAAGCTGTGGAACTTGGTCTTTTCTATCTTCAACGCTTCTGTTTAATTGTGATAGAACAAGTAAAGGGCATTTAAAGTCTCTAGCAACAGCCTTTAAAGCTGCAGAAATCTCACCAATTTCAAGAGAACGAGAGCTATCTTTTTTTGATTTAACATCTGGTGTAATTAAACCAATATAGTCAATAACAACTAAGCCAATTTCACCAAAACGAGATTGAAGCTTATTAAGCTTAGCTCTTATATCCATAACCTTAATAGCTGGTGTTTCATCAATAAATAAATTAGATTCAGAAATATCACGCATAGCCTTATTAATATTATCTTCCTCTTGCTTATCAAAGTTTGCTGTTTGTATTTTTCTAATTGGGACACCACTTTTAGCTGATAAAATTCTATTTGTTACAGAATCAACTCCCATTTCAAGGGAGAAGAAAACACAAGGCTTATATGTTTTCATAGCTGTTCTATATAAAAAGTTTAAAGCTAAAGCTGATTTACCAACTGATGGACGAGCTGCTAAAATATTAATTTCACCAGGCTTAAATCCAAGTAAAAGTCTATCAAAGTTTTGATAGCCAGTTGTTAAACCACCAATTGTTTCATTTCCTGATTTTATTAAAGAGATTCTTTCTTTATATTTATTAAATGCTTCAGTTATTGAAACAAAATCCTCAACTCTTCTTTTTTTAGTAATGCTAGTTATTTCTTTTTCAACCTTATTAATATAGTTTGTTATATCACCGGAAGAATCATCTTCCCAATTATTAACAACCTTATTTGAAAAATTAATAATATTTCTTAAAACTGATTTTTCTTCAACAGAATTTATATAGTATTTAGCATTTGCAATATCAATATATGAATTCATTAATTCAAGAATATATGAAGCATCTCCAGCTTTTTCTAATGTTCCATCAACGGTTAGCTTATCAATTAAAACATAGGGCTCAATTTTAGCTTGGTTAGCATCAAATATTTCCTTTAATGTTGTATATATAATTTTGTGTTTTTCATCATAAAAATCATTAGGACTTAAGCGTGAAAATGTTTCAACTAAAATGTCAGATGAAAAAATCATATTAGCAAGAACTTGCTTTTCTGCTTCTATGCTATATGGTAACTTCAAGCTCATAAAATCATCCCCTTTTAGATTTCTTTAATTTCAATATTAATTTTGCCAATGATATCTTTATACAAAATTACCTCAATTGTTGCCTTACCAATTGCTTTAATCGGTAAAAAGTTTTTAAAATTTTTCTTATCAACTACAATATCAAATTCATTTTTAAGCTTTTCTTCAATGATTTTAGAAGTAATAGCACTATGAAGCCTTCCTTCGCTTCCAGCATGCTCATTAAAAATAACAGTAATAGTTGTTAGCTTATTTTTTAGATTTAAAGCTTCTTCTCTTTTTGCTAAATCAAGCTTCTTTTCTTCTTCTTTTTTCTTATTTAAATCATTTAAATTTGCTTTGTTTTGTAATATAGCTAAATGCTTTTTGATTAAAAAGTTAGTTGCATATCCTTCAGATACATCAACAACATCACCTTTTTTACCAACATTTTTTACATCTGCAATTAATATAACCTTCATAAATACCTCCTAGATTTCTCCATCTCTTATAAATACTTTGACTTTTTCCTCTAATACTTCATATACATGGTCGATTGTTTCATTTTGAAGCTGTGTAGCAGCCTTTGAAAAATGGCCACCACCACCCATAGCTTCCATGATAATATGAACATTAAAGTCATTAAGTGAACGAGCACTTACTGATACTTCAGTATTACTTGTTTTTCCAATAACGAATACTGCTTGAACATCCTTTGTCGATAATAATTCTTCAGCAACCTTTGATAAAACAGTTCTTGTAATAATATCTTCTTCTTTAGATGCAGCAATAAAAATACCAGGGGAAACAATTTTAGCATTACTAATTATTTCACTAATTAGCTTCATTTCCTCATATTCTTCCTTAAAGAATTCACTAACCTCTTCCATACTAGCTTGATAGTTTTTCAAAATCATAGCCATTTCAAATGTTTTACCACTAGTTCCTGATTTAAAGAATTTTGTATCAAGACAAATACCAGCTAATAAGAAATTAGCAATTTTTTCACTAATGACTATTTTTGTTGGTTGATAGTAAATTAATTCAGTTACTAATTCTGAAGCCGAGCTTGATTGTGGCTCATGATATTGGAATACTGGGTTATTAATAAATGAATCTCCTTTTCTGTGGTGATCAATAACGCAAATTTCTTTACATTTATCAAGTAGCTTTGGCTGCATTGTTGAATCTGGTCTATGAGTATCAACAACAATCACTAATGTTTGATCATTAACAAGCTGCAAGGCTTTAGCTGGTGTTAATGTCATTTCAGCTATTTCTTCAACAGAAAAAACATTTCTAAAAGCTTGCTTTGTTTGAAATTCAACTAATGAATCCTCAAATATAAAGTGAGCTTTAGTATTTAATGATTTACATATAGCATAAACGCCAAGGCTTGCTCCTAAAGCATCAAAGTCCATATTTTTATGTCCCATAATTAAGACATTTTTATCAGTTTTAATTAAGTTAGATAAGGAAGTTGCTAAAACTCTTCCTCTAACATGAGATCTAGTTTGCTTTATTTCGTTTTTAGCACCAAAGTAATAAAGAGGCTTTCCAAATTCGTTGACAACAGCTTGGTCACCTCCACGTGAAAGGGCCATATTTAAAGCCATATATGATAATTCACTAGTTCTTAAAATACTTGTTGTATTTCCTTTTCCAATACCAATTGAAATAGTAAGTGGGTTATCATCCTCTTTAGCTTTTTCTCTTACCTCATCTAAAACAGAAAATCCATTCTTTAAAATATTAATATAATTTTTTTCTTCACCAATAATTAGAAATGAATCATTACCATATGATCTTATAAACAAGTTATTACTTTTTGCCCAAGCCATAATAATTTCTTTAACGCTTGTAGCAAATAAAACGAATTCAGATTCATTTAATGAAACGATAACGTCTTGGTAGTTATCAATTACGATATGACCAATAAATGGCCTTTCTTGTTCCATTTTTTCATCTTGAATAACCTGAGCTGAAACATCCTTTAAATAAATAACCTTAAGGCTAGTGTTAATTTCAATTTTGAATGTTTTACCACTAATTTTTGCAAATATATCATTGTTATTTTCTTGGATTGTCAATTCATCAAAATCAGGAATTAAATCATAGACCTTTTGACCTAAAATATCTTCCTTTTTTAAAAGTGTTGTTTGTGATAGCCAAATAACCTCATCAGCTTCATTATAAACAAATATAATAATATCACCAAATTCAAAAACAGGGCTTACCTCATTTCCAAAAAGCGAAGCAATTGTTATATCAGTTCTATTTAAGTATTTTTCTGATTTTTTTAAATATGAGCACATTATTATCAAATTAAAGATAATGAAAATGATAAATAATAGAATTAAACAATACATACTATATTTATCAACAAATTCAATTCCTTTATTTTTATAATAGAAAAATAAAAATACTAAGGTTATAGCTATAATTGTTTCAAAAAAGTATATAGCAATTATTTTATTTTTATCGTGTCTTAGTTTTTTAAACATTTAATCACGTCCTTTTAAAAGTTTTCCCTTTTATTATAACATAATAAAACATTAATTAAATAGAGTAAGAAGAATAAAAAATAAATCAAGCAATAAAAAGAAACAATAAATAATAATCTTTGTTATTTCATTTTTGTTAGCTTTTACTTTTTGGCTTTTAATAAGCTCAATAATATTTTTTAGCAATTTTTCCTTTTCATCATAGGATAAATTTAAAAATGATATTTTTGTAGTATGCTCATTTTTATATTTGTTAATTTTTATATGATTAACCCTATAGGCTACATTTTGGTATTTATCATCACAAGATATTAAGTAATTAACTATTGTCGCTTCACTTAAATTATAGCCATTTATTAGCCAATAAACCCTGTTTTTACTTAATGTGACATATAATGTTAATACTATAGGAAGTAAGCATACAAGTATAATTCCTAAAACTATTTTTCCTGTAAAAGCAATTAAAAAACCAACTAATGATAAATAAAAAAAGGAAATATAGTATTTTTCGTCAAGTACATATTTTTTTTGCTTTAAAAATAAAATTGCTAAAATAATTCTATAAATTATTAAAATATCCATAAGTATTAAAAAAAATAAAATTCCACTATCGTTCATATTCTTTCTTTCCCCATCTTTATTAATTTTAACATATGTTTTATAATAAAATAAAGATTATCGGGGTGACAAAATGAAATCATATTCTAAAATTAACTTAGCCTTAAGTATTGTTAATAAAAATAAGCCTAATGGCTTACATGAGCTTGATTCATTAAATTTAATAACTTCATTACATGATGTAATAAAGGTTAAATTTAATGAAAAGGGTAATAATATTAAAATATTTTCTAACAAGGATATTCCACTTGATGAAAATAATTTAGTAAGTAAGGTTATTAACAAATTTAAAAAAGTTTTCAATTTAACCTTTTCAGTAGATGTAACAATAATTAAAAACATACCTATACAAGCAGGACTTGGTGGTGGAAGCAGTAATGCTGCTTGTATGTTAGATATTTTAAATAAAAAATTTAAAACAAATATGAATGCTTTAGAAAAAATTAATTTTTTAAAGGATATTACCTCTGATGGGCCGCTTTTTGTTTTAAATACTACATGTAGAGTTAAAGGAAAGGGCAATATAATTAGTCCAATAAAGCATAAATTCAAATATAAAATTTTATTAGTAAAGCCATTTAGTGGCTGTAATACTAAAGATGTTTATAATAATATTGATTATAAAAAGCTTAATAATATTAATATGAACAAAATAGAAGAAGCCTTTATAAATGATGATTTTGATTCATTATGTAGGCGAGCTTTTAATGATTTATTAGATAGTGCTTGTAAGGTAAATAAGGAGATAAGTGATATTTTATTAAGGCTTAAGGCTTGTGGCTTTTATATTGTTTCTCTTAGTGGCTCTGGCTCTACATGCTTTGCCATAGCAAAAAGTAAATTTCCTTATAAAGCATTTAAAAAGATAATCAATAAAAATGATTATGAACTAGTTAGAATTGTAAAAGCCCGTTAGTATATTTTACGAGCTTGACCTTTAGTATCAATACCTCCCATACCCTTGTTTTTATTTGATGTTAATTCAATAACCTTTTTAATGTCGACATATTTAAAAACAGGAGTAGTTGCTACCATAATAGCAACTTTAGCTGGATCTAAAACATTAATGCTTACCTTTCCAGGAGAACTTGAAATATTACTTCCAACATTAATTAAATTCTTAAAGGATGAATAGCAGGCTCCTGAAATAATACATAATGAATCCTTACATGGTTGATATTTTCTAGCAATTTTTACTGCTTCAATAAAAAAATCGCTATTAACATTATTACCATTTTTATCAATAGCATCATGTCCAGTAATAATTAATATATCAGGGTTATGCTCTTCAAGTAAATTTTTTATTTCAAAGGGCATATCCTTTTCATTTATTTGGTATCCTATAGCTGGAACATTATATTTTTCATATAGCTTCATGCTTTTCTTTAAATATTCTTTATCACTATCTAGATGCAATATTTTTCCATTTAGATAATTTTTTTCATTAATTGGTAAAGCTACCTCTTCAGTTTCAGCCTCTCTTATTTGCTCATATTTTTTTAAATCACTTATATAGCAATCAGCACAAAGACGAACATCCTTTCCTTGTAATATTACATAATTGTTATAAATATATTTTATTTGAAATACTATGTCATTATTATAGGAAATTCTGGTTACATAATCATTTACCTTAAACATAAAAAACCACCCTATTATACATTATTAAAAATGCATAATAAAGGTGATTAAAATATTTCGTTAGCTAAGCTTACTATATCATCCATATTTAGTTGCTCAACCCTTAATGTAGGATTTATATTTACTTTATTTAAGCAATTTAATAAATCATCATTATTTTTAAAAATAATCTTTAAATTATTATAAATAGTCTTACGACGATTTTTAAATATTATATCTAATAAGGAAACTAAGCTATTAAAGCTACAATTATATTTTGGAGCAGTTTTAAAAAATTTTAAAACGATAGAATCAATATTTGGTCGAGGAAGATAGGAGTTTTTACTAACATATTTGATAATTTCAACATCATATTGATATTTTAAAATTATTGATAAGGGGTTTAAATCCTTTTTATCAGGCTTTATTATTTTTTGTCCAACTTCTTTTTGCATCATTGCAATAAAGGTGTTAATTTCTAAATTGTTAATTAAAATTTTATTTAATAATTTACTAGTAATATAATATGGTAAATTAGAAATAATAATTATGTCATTATAGCCTTGACTATTAGCATCACTAATTAATTTTTCAATATCAACCTTTAAAAAATCAATATTAGTTATTGAAACATTTTTATATTCTTTAAATGTTTCATTTAATATATTAACCATGTTTTTATCAATTTCATACATTTTAAAGCAATTAGTTTTAGTAGCAATTATTTCACTTAAGGCACCAAGCCCTGGACCTATTTCAATAACATAGGAATTCTTATTAATATTAGCCTTTAAAATGATTTCCTTAGCAATATCTTCATCAACTAAAAAGTTTTGCCCTAAGGCTTTATTAGCAGTTAAATTGTTATTCCTTAAGGTTTCATCAACATATTTTTTACTACTTATCATTAATAACACTCTCCAATTCTAAAAGAGAAACATTTAATAAATTTAATCTATTTAATAAGGTTTTACTATTACAATAGCCAATATGGAAATGATCAATAATTTTTTGTTTGTTAGTTTTAGAATTTAATCCTATAATATTAAGCTTTAATAAATCACTTGATTTTAAATTGCCTTTATTATTACTATCAAATGTGACTACATTTTCTAAAGCTAATAATACCTCTTCCTTGCTTGCTTCAGCAACTCCAACCTTGTGGTGCTTTATTGATTTTTCCTTTCTTACAAAGGCTTGCTTACAAACACTAATTTCATGTGTTAGCTCATTTCTAATTTTTTGTCCTGGATAATCAGGATCAGTTAATATAATAACACCTCTTTTATTAGCAAGCTCTTTAGCATATTCAATATCAAAGCCATCAATAGCTGAACCATTACATATTAAAATATCAGCCTTTAAAAAGGTTTCTAAAAATTGCTTGTCTGATTTTCCTTCAACAATAATTACTTCTTTTATTTCCTTCATAAATGAAACACCCTCAAAGCATTATTATAGGTAATGTCTTGAATTTCTTTTTCATCCATTTCCTTTAACATAGCTATTTGCTTTATAACATAATAAACATATGATGGATGATTTTCCTTTCCTCTAAAAGGAAAAGGTGTTAAATAAGGATCATCAGTTTCAACAAGTAATCTATCAAGAGGGCATTCCTTAACAACCTCTTTTATAGTTATAGCATTTTTAAAGGTTACTATTCCTGAAATTGAAATATAAGCATTAAGCTTTAAATAACGCTTCATCATTTCAACGCTACCAGTATAGCAATGAAGAATTATACCATCAAGTGATTTATGATATTTATATAATAAATTATATAAATCCTCATGAGCCTCTCTACAATGAATAGCAATTGGCTTTTTATATTTACAAGCAATTTTTAATTGCTTTTCAAAATAATAAAGCTGCTTTTCTTTGCTTTCCTTTCCATAATAATAATCAAGGCCAATTTCACCAATAGCAATACATTTTTCATTATCAAATAGTTCTTTAAATTCACTTAAATCACCATTATATTTATTTACTTCTTCTGGCTGTAAGCCACAAATTGCATATATATTATCATACAAGGAAGCAAGCTTTATAGCATTAACGCTTGATATGTAATCATAGCCAACACAAGCCACCTTTAAAACATTAAATTCATTACATTCCTTTAATAATAAATCTAATTCATCTTTATTATTTATTTTATCATTTATATGTGAGTGTGTATTAAATATCATAATTATTTACCTAAACAAAATTTTGAAAAAATACTATCTAATAAATCAAAGGAATTATTCTTTCCAAGTATTTCAAGAATACAAGTATATGCTTCCTTTAAATCAATAGATATTAAATCAATAACCTGACCATTTAATGCTTGATTTTTAGCTTCAAGTAAATGTTCCTTAGCTTTATTTAACAAGCCCTCCTGACGAGCATTAAATAATAATGGTGTATTATCATAAATTAAGTCATTAAACATACTTTTAATTCTTTCTTCTAATTGCTTTAAATCATTATTAATTGTGGAAATATAAACAGCGTTATCTATTTTAAAGCATAAATTTTGATCACTTTTATTAACGATAATTATTCTTTGATAATTTTTTGTTTTATTTAAAAGCTCATTATCTTCATCACTTAATGGCTTACTACCATCTAAAACTAATAAAACTAAAGAAGCTTTTTCTAATGATTTTAATGATTTACTTATACCGATTTGTTCGATTAAATCATTTGATTTTCTAATACCTGCTGTATCAATTAAATTAAGTGTTAATCCATAAAAGTCTATTTTGCCTTCAACTATATCACGAGTTGTTCCTTCAATATCAGTAACAATAGCCTTATCTTCCTTAAGCATAGCATTTAATAAAGATGATTTACCAACATTTGGCTTTCCAATAATTACAGTATCAATACCATTTTTAATAGTTTGACCTTTTTTTGTATCAGCAATTACCTTATCAAGCTTATCTAGAAAGTCGTTAATAGAAGGTAACACACTATCATAGCGTAATTGTTCAACATCATCATATTCAGGATAATCAATATTTACTTCAATTTGAGCTATTACATCAAGCAAGCTTTCTGATAGCTTGTAAACATAATCACTAGTTATACCATTTAAGCCAGAAAGAGCTAACTTTAATGATTGTTCACTATTAGCATTAATTAAGTCATTAATAGCTTCAGCATTAACTAAATCAATTCTATTAAATAAAAACGCTCTTTTACTAAATTCACCATTTGTGGCTAATCTAGCACCATTTTTAATTAATAA
>ULML01016895.1_pt1 | contig 11272 bp, 9 predicted proteins | sample 1951651 | NCBI WGS metagenome assembly ULML01 (sample SAMEA4835549, study PRJEB28245) | human gut metagenome | biome: gut microbiome; material: fecal sample | place: Denmark | collected 2008
GAATCGTGAAAACAGGGGGAGCGATATGGAAGGTTATAAAGTGTGTGTTTATGCAATTGCAAAGGATGAAGCGAAATTTGCCGCGCGCTGGGCTGAGTCGATGGGCGAAGCGGATGCTGTATATGTTCTTGACACAGGGTCAAGCGATGATACTGTAAAAATACTTCAGGCGCACGGGGTAAACGTTCGGAGTGAAATAATAACCCCATGGCGGTTCGATGCGGCGCGGAACAGGTCGCTTGAACTTGTGCCGGAGGATGCCGACATCTGTGTTTGTACAGATATTGATGAGGTTCTGCATCCCGGATGGCGTGCAGCGGCAGAAAAAGCGTGGTCAAACGGCGCGGATATGCTGCGCTATCGTTATACATGGAATTTCAACGAGGACGGAAGCGAAGGTACGGTGTTCTATATAGATAAGATACATGCACGGCATGGTTTCAAATGGGTAAACCCTGTACATGAGGTTCTTGAATATGAGGGAGAAGGCAGTTTCAGACATATCATTGCAGAAGGCATTCAGCTTGATCATCTTGCCGATGCATCAAAATCACGCGCACAATACCTGCCTCTGCTGGAAATGAGTGTGCGGGAAAATCCGGAAAACGACAGAAATATGCATTATCTCGGCAGAGAATACATGTTTTACGGCAGATGGAACGATTGTATTGCGACATTGAGGAGGCACCTTGAAATGAAATCCGCTGTCTGGCGGGATGAGCGGAGCGCATCGATGCGCTTTATTGCACGTGCCTGCACGGCACTGAATGATATTGCGGAAGCGGAAAGCTGGCTCTATCGCGCAGCGGCGGAAGCACCGTACCTACGTGAACCGTGGATCGAACTCGCGGGCAATGCATATGCACGGCAGGATTTTGAAGGTACGCTGTATTTTGCACTTAAAGCACTTGCAATTGAAACCCGCCCGAAAACATACATAACGGAACCCGCAGCATGGGGTGCCGCTCCGTATGATTATGCTTCTCTGGGGTATTTTTATACGGGCAGAAAAAAAGAAGCACTGATAATGGCCGAAAAAGCCGTTGAAAAAGAACCGCAGAACGAAAGATTAAGAGCAAACAGAGATATTATTGCACAGCTTTCGGAAACGCTTTGATTCGTTATTTTTGTCGGAGAGGCTCGATTCGAACCTTTCCGACAAAAAATGAATCGGCAAGTTTTGATAATAGCTTGTCAGCGATAATGAAAGTAGAACGCCGAACGATATATTAAAATAACTGATCGGTTTCTTTCATCTCCATTTCACCTGAACAAAACATATCAAAAATATTTTCCAAAGCCTATTGAATTTTTCGAATTCGGCGTTATAATGTATTGTGATGAATTATGCGAATTGTGACAACAACACCGATCTGGTTTCCGGGGTACGTCAAGCGACGAAATGCACCGGAGCAAAGGATCCAAAGTATCCGAAGGATCCAAAGCAATTGGGACCGCTTGTGCTTGCATATATCGGAGACACGATATATGACCTTTTTGTGCGCACGGAATTAGTTGATTCAACAACGCTTACGGCACACGGGCTGCACATAGGCGCAGCAAAACGCGTTTGTGCCAAGGCACAGGCCGCAGCATTTCGCCGTATCGAGGCGCTGTTAACGGATGATGAATCCGCAGTTTTTCGACGCGGCAGAAATGCGCATATGGGGTCTGTGCCGAAAAATGCAGCGATCATTGACTACAGGATTGCAACAGGAATGGAAGCTCTTGTCGGATACCTCTATCTGTCCGGCAAAGATGAGCGGCTTTCGCAGCTTATGCGCATTGCGCTGCACGATACAGCTGAGATTGCAGAACAGGCAGAGAAATAGAAGAAGATTAATTAACAGGAGAAAAAGATGGCAAATTACAACGATCGCGGCGGCAGGCGCAGCGATGATTACAAGCGTCCCAATCGAAAGAACAGCGATGGTTTCCGTTATTCGGACGACAGGAAGCCCCGCTTCGACGGCGACAGAAAGCCCCGCTTCAATGATGACAGGAAGCCCCGCTTCAATGATGACAGAAAGCCCCGCTTTGACAGCGACAGAAAGCCCCGCTTCGACGGCGACAGGAAGCCTCGCTTCGACGGCGACAGAAAACCTCGTTTTGACGGTGACAGGAAGCCTCGCTTTAACGACGACAGAAAACCTCGTTTTGACGGTGACAGAAAACCCCGCTTCGACGGCGACAGAAAGCCTCGCTTCAATGATGACAGGAAGCCCCGCTTCGACGGCGACAGGAAGCCCCGCTTTGACGGCGACAGAAGGCCTCGCTTTGACGGCGACAGGAAGTCCCGCTTTGACGGCGACAGAAAGCCCCGCTTTGACGGCGACAGAAAGCCTTTCGAGTCAGACTTCTTTGAAGATGAAGTACTTGATGTTGAATTCAATGCATTTCCTTCTCCCGAAATCGTTGAAAATGACGAGCAGGAGCGTGATCTGCCCAGCATAATCATGGGCAGAAATCCCGTCAAGGAAGCAATCAAAAGCGGACGAAGCATCGACCGTATCCTTGTAACAAAGGAACACGATGGTTCTTTGGGCGAAATCATCGGTCTTGCCCGTGATGAGAATCTTGTTATTCGAGAAGTGGATCGTTCCAAGCTGGACGAAATCTGCATGCCGTTCGGCCATAACGGCAAACCCGGAAATCATCAGGGCATCGTTGCAGAAATCCCGGGTGTTGAATATGCCGAACTCGAGGATATACTTGACTATGCCCGCGTTCGCGATGAAAAACCCTTTGTTATTCTTCTTGACGGCGTTGAAGATCCGCATAATCTCGGCTCAATCATCCGCAGTGCGGAGTGCGCCGGCGCACACGGAGTTGTTATAACAAAGCGTCGCAGTGCACCCGTAACGGCAACGGTTGTAAAGACCTCTGCCGGAGCGGCGGAACACATGCGAATCGCCCGTGTTGTGAACCTTGTTTCTGCAATTGAAACACTGAAAAAGGAAGGCCTTTGGATTGCCGGCGCGGACATGGCGGGCAACAGTATGTATGAAGCGGACATGAAGGGCGGCTTTGCACTCGTTATCGGCAGTGAAGGCAGCGGGCTCAGCAAACTTGTAAAGGAAAAATGTGATTTCCTTGTTTCCGTACCGATAAAAGGCAAGATTGATTCTCTTAATGCATCGGTTGCGGCAGCTATCATCATGTTTGAAAAAAACAGACAGGACAGCGTGAATTAAAAATGAAAACTCTCCCGAACGACGGAGTTTCCGCCGATATTGAGAATCTTGACAGCCTGAACGATGAGGCATTGGCTCGACTTGCCCAGAACGGCAGCAGTGATGCCGAGCATACACTTATTGTTCGTTTTATGCCTCTTGTGCGTATAAAGGCGCGTCCCTATTTTCTTATCGGTGCGGATCATTCCGATCTTGTTCAGGAAGGTTCAATCGGTCTGTTCAGCGCGATTCGTGATTATGACTGCGAAAAGCATACAAGCTTCCGAACCTATGCAGAGGTTTGTATAGGCAACAACATTATTGCTGCAATAAAACGCGCAACACGCAAAAAGCACTTTCCGCTGAACAGCTATATTTCGCTCGACAAGCCGGTTTTTTTCGATAATCCCGATGACGAGGCACGCTGTCTCGGCGACTCGATCCTGCTTGCTGCCACAATCGACCCGGAGGAGCTTGCCATTGACCGCGAGGCGGAACTTCACATCCTGCACGGGCTCAAAGCAGAGCTTACGGAACTTGAGTTGAGTGTTTTACGGCTTTATATCTCCGGAAAAAGCTATGCGCAGATCGCCGAAAGCATTGGCAGAAGCACAAAAACAGTTGACAATGCATTAACGCGAATAAAGAAAAAGGTATCAAAGCTTATTCGGGCAAATAACCCCGAACAGTCATAGAGCATTGGATACAGTTCAAGCCGACTTCCGATTTTTTGTCTCGGGAGTCGGCTTTTTGTTTTGCGTGCAATCAACAGCTCACAATAAAATGTGATTCGCCGCGTCTGCTCAGTTTCTGTCGCTTTTTAAACGCCCGAGCATTACAAGATCACAGAAAACTCCCCTTGACGAGCGAAAACTCTCCCGCATTATTCCTTCGGGTATAAAGCCGCATTTCTGCGCCACTTTTCCTGAAGCAGGGTTTTCGGTTGCATGACGGATTTCAAGCCTGTTGAATCCAACCTCATCAAAGAGGTAGTTGCAAACCGCTTCAAGTGCTTCGGTTGTTATGCCTTTGTTCCAGCAATCCCGTGCAATGCAATAACCGATTTCAGTGCGTTCATCGCGCTCCGTCATGCTTGGTGCCCCGATACTTCCGATCAGTCTGCCGTTGTATTCAATGGCCCAGCTGTAATAATCGGATTTTTCATACTCCTCAACCCATTTGCCGAGAAGTTCGCGGGTTAAATCGGGTGTCGAATGCGGAGGCCAGCTCACGAATTTCGTTACCTCCGCATCACTCGCCCAATTGTTGAACATATCCTGCGCATCATCAACGGTGAATCTGCGAAGTTTTAAGCGTTTTGTTGTCAGTTCTTTTGTTCCTTTGTGCGTAAGCATTTTTTGAATTCTCCTTTGCTGCTGATGCGTTATATATGCAAACAAGCGGTACAGCTTATCATCTGCACCGCTTGAATTCATCCTTATAAGGTTAACCGCTGCTCAGTGAGCTTTGCAGCGATATTGGAGAGGCGATGCTTGACTGTGCAAAAGTTCGGGTACGATAAAAACCATTCCGATGACTGCTTTAAGCACGGAATTGATGAGAGTATTCTGCTGCTTTTTGCTGCGCTTTTGCATCGCTTTATCTCCTTTTCTGATATTTTCGAGATTATACACATTCATGTATGTATTGTCAACACAATTCGGACGGTTGCAGGTAATATATTTATTTTTTCTGTTTAAAGCTCGCTGTTAATTCTCACCGCAGGCTACAGAATACATCCAAAACGCATAAACACCGTAACCTCTGTTAGGTTCATTAACAAAAACATGGGTTACAACGGCCGCAATCCTGCCGTCTTGGACGATCGGACTTCCGCTCATCCCCTGCACGATCCCACCTGTTTTGTTAAGCAGTCGCTCATCGGTTATTTCAATAACAAGCCCTTTCTGACTCGGCACGGATTGCGCTGCATTTTTTATAATTTTGCAGCTGTACGGCTGAGGTTTCTCACCGTCAATCTGAGTTATAATATAAGCTTCTCCCTTATGCACTTCATTCGGAAAAGCTATCGGCAAGGTCTCTCCCGCTTCGCATGTATAATCCGCAGAATCCGCAATGCCGAAAATCCCGAGTTCCGTATTAACATCAATGCTTCCTATGCGCAGGCTTTTCGCACCAAATGCCCCGCGCAGCTCGCCCGGAAAACCGCTCGAACCCTTTGTAACTCCGAGAACATCCGCTTCGACCATTTCACCTTTCCTGACATTCAGCAAACTGCCGGTATCCGCATCCAAAACCGCATGTCCGAGTGCAGCCGAAGCTTTTTCTTTTTCCGTAACAAACGACAGCGTTCCGATGCCGACCGTGCTGTCGCGTACCCATGCGCCGATTTTCGCCTTGCCGTCTGTACCCATTTCGGGTTTTACGGTTAATGTCTGCCGTCGGTTGTTTCGTTCAAAAACTATTTGTGCACTGTCCGGATTTGCGTTCAATGCAAGCTGCATCTCTTCGCTTGTTGACACCGCAGTGCCGTTAATGCTTAAAATAACGTCACCTGCACGAAATCCCGCCCGTTTTGCCGGGCAGCATTCCCGACCGTCTCTGGTTCGGAACGAACCGCTGCCGACAATAAGCAGTCCCCGAAGATTAATCGATATCCCGACAGCGCGTCCGCCGGGATGCAGCATTGCACGTTCTTGGTTATATATCGGCACGTTTGCGAGTTCAAACAGATTAAACAAACGCACCGAGATCCGTTTTGCGCCGAGTGTTTCGTCCCCCGATTCCGTGACATTCAGTGCGCCTTCCTGCCCATGCGCCGTTGATTCCGATTCAAATATTGAAAGAGTATTTTTTAAATAGTCCAAGCATTGAGCTTCCCCTTTTTCAGCATCATTCAATGTGCTTACGCTGTTTATGAAAACAGCCTTCGGCAGAGCCCTCACCGCACGCATACGCGGAGAATAGTTAAAAAAAACAACCAGCGCAGAAAGTATGATGCCGAAAATTTTAATGCCGATATTCCCCCGCAGCCCTACATCCGTATTGCTGCGCACGGAATTATCTTCGCCTTCTCTGCATGCACAGCAGTTTTTCACCGCGTTATTTAAACAATCTTTTTCTTTCGGCATATTCGTTCCTTTTGCTGTAAAACAATGCCTTCTTTCCTTACCCATACGCACCAACACCCCAATTTATCATTTGCCGAACATCGGCAACGTTATTGTTTGTATGTTGGTTATCGATTATTCGCAGAGAACCGTGCGCTTGGTGCAGGCTTCGGAACAATATGTGCCGCATAAATGAGGCTGTGTTTGAAAAAACTCTTGCAAAATCCACATAATGTTCGTAATTAGTGTCCGGGCATTTCCTGCATATACAGCCGATGCGCTTAACTCTGGTTAAACAAAAAACAGACAGGCCGCAAAGACAGTGTTTACGGCCTATCCGTTTTTAAATTGGGGCAAACTTATGCAGCTGCAATTCAATCTGTGCGGAGATTAACGCTCCCGCAGTTTTTGCAGCAATTGGGGAAAAGGCGAAAGTGAACGCCGCAGAATTCCGTGCATTTGAGCGATCGCAATGCCGTAATTTGTAATGCTGACACCTGCTTTTTCAGCTTTTTCAAGTCTTGAATGAACCTCACGCTCATTAAGCATACATGCGCCGCAGTGAACAACCAAGGCATATTTACGAAGCTCATCAAGACTCGGAAAGTCTCCGCCGGAGGTGAAATCAAAGAACAACTCCTTTTTTGCATACTCTTTTATCCAGCCCGGCATTTTAACCGTCCCGATATCGTTGCACTGCCTGTGATGAGTGCAGCCCTCTGAAATCAGCACCCTGTCGCCGTCTGCGAGCATGTTGAGTTTTGCTGCGCCTGCCGTGAAAGGTTCAAGCTCACCTTTATAACGGGCAAACAGGATTGAGAACGACGTCAGCAATATGTCTTCGGGAACGATTTTGCTGACCTTTCCGAACGCTTGAGAATCGGTGATAACAAGTTTAGGCTTGCGTGCGATTGCGGCGAGAGCAGCTTCAAGCTCCGTGTCCTTAACAACAATGCTGACAGCGGCTGCATCAAGTATGCTGCGTATCATCTGCTGCTGCGGGAGGATAAGTCGTCCCTTCGGCGCAGATTCATCAATCGGCGTTACGAGAACAACAATGTCATTCGGCGATACCAAGTCTCCGATGAGCATTCTTTCGTGTTTGGCGGAAGGCAGAAGTGACCCGAGTCGGTTTTTTAACTCGTCAATTCCAAACCCTGTTTTTGCGCTTACATAAAGGCTGTTACTTTTGCTCTTCGGAATCGCGCTCAAAAGGTCACACTTGTTGAAGGCAATGACGAACGGAATTTTCTTATCGGTAAAAATGCGCATAAGCCTGCCTTCGTGTTCGCCAAGACCCGCAGCGGCATCCGCAACGAGGACGGCAATATCAGTTTTTTGCAGCATTTTTTCAGCACGCTCAACACGCATTGAGCCAAGCTCACCTTCATCATCAATGCCGGGCGTGTCAATGATGACAACGGGACCTATCGGAAGCAGCTCCATAGTTTTTTGAACAGGATCGGTTGTAGTCCCTTTTATATCGGAAACAAGTGCAAGATTCTGTCCCGTGACAGCATTCACAAGGCTGGATTTTCCCGCATTGCGCAACCCGAAAAAGCCGATATGCACCCGTTCGGCGGCGGGCTTATCGTTTAAACTCATTTTCCCCTCCGAATATATCTTGACAGTTTTAAAATCAGAACCTGAAATCACGCCTGTTGGATGAACGAATGTCTGCAACATGCTGCCTTGTAAGTTCGCGGACCTTCTCGTTGGGAATCTTTTCAATTTCACGTGAAATCATTTCGTATCCAATGTTTCGCGTTTCGTCTGAAGCATAGTCAACAAGGAACTCTGTCAGTGTCATGAGTGCATTGGGGTGACAGCAATTCAGAATCTGTCCGTTTTTGCACAAACTCATGAACCTGTCGCCTGTGCGACCTTCGCGGTAACATGCCGTGCAGAACGACGGGATGTGATCCAGTTCCATAAGCCAGCGGACAACCTCATCAAGCGTGCGCTGATCTGAAACATCGAACTGCTCGGAGTCATGCGGACGCTCTTTTTCCGTGTATCCGCCGACGGAAGTGCGTGATGCACCGCTGATCTGCGAAATGCCGTAATCAAGCACCTTGCCGCGTATCGTCTCGCTTTCACGTGTGGATATTATCATGCCGGTATACGGCACGGCGATGCGGATGCATGCAATAATCTTTGCAAAGAGTTCATCGGAAAGGCTGTTGTCAAAAACATTAGGATCGATATCATCCGCATGTTTGATTCGCGGAACGCTGATTGTGTGCGGCCCGACGCCGTGAACCGCTTCAAGATGCTCGGCATGCATCAGCAGCCCTGCAAATTCATATTGATAACCCTCCAATCCAAACAAAACACCGAGTCCGACGTCATCAATGCCGCCTTCCATTGCTCTGTCCATTGCCTCGGTATGGTAATCATAGTCGTGCTTCGGTCCCGTCGGATGAAGTTCAAGATAGCTCTTTTTATTGTATGTTTCCTGAAACAGGATGTACGTTCCGATGCCGGCATCCTTAAGTTTCCGATAGTTTTCAACCGTGGTTGCGGCAATGTTCACGTTCACCCTGCGAATATCTCCGTTTTTGTGGTGAACGGAATAGATAGTTTTTATGCATTCGAGTATGTACTCTATCGGGTTGTGAACAGGATCTTCGCCTGCTTCGATCGCAAGGCGTTTATGCCCCATATCCTGCAAAGCGATTACTTCCTGACGCACTTGTTCCTGCGTCAGCTTAATGCGGGCGATATGTTTGTTTTTGAGGTGATACGGACAGTATACACAACCGTTCACGCAGTAATTTGAAAGATAAAGCGGAGCGAACATTACGATTCTGTTTCCGTAAAAAGCAAGCTTTATGTCATTTGCAAGCTTGTACATGCGTTCGGTAACTTCGGGAATATCGCATGCAAGCAGAACGGAGGCTTCTCTGTGAGTGAGTCCCGCGCAGGTTACGCCGTTTCCGCTGCGCTTCGGTGCGGCCTTTTCGAGCAGACTGTTGATTAGCTCGATATTGTGCTTATTTGCTTCCGCATAAGCAATGGTTTCGCGGATTTCCTCATCGTTGATGAACTCCTCCGCACGGAGGGATTTGGGATCAAAAATAGCCATATTATTCCTTTCTTGTCGGTCGGATTACTCTTTCCGTCAGATAAAATTATCGTAACAATGTTGTTGCCCGGAGATCTTCCCGGCGAGTGCCGCCACACACCGCTTAATGTTGAAACAAACTTCGCAAGCATCAGCAAGCTGCGGCGGTGCATCTTCATTTTTTATTCAAAAAGCTTCAGATTATTCAGCGCTTGATATCTCCCCGTGAAGTGACGGTTTGAAAGCCGATCGCGTTCAATCTGCCGTTCAGGCATTTAAGGCACTGTGCAGATTCATCACCTGTGCATATTTTGTTGTCATAAAGCGAATATTTCTTTCGCACGGCAATGGGGGACAGGTTCGGCATCACGACATTGGCTCCGGCAAGAATGCCTTTTTCACGTCCGTTCGGGTCGATCGTGCCGAGTGCTGTGGTGGAGGGCAAAAGAATATTCGGCTTTATGAGCCTTATCAGTGAGAGAAGAAAACAGGTCTGCTCAACACTTCCTGCCGGGAATTTTGCAAACGGCGTGTCTTTATGCGGAATAAACGGGCCGATGCCGCACATATCCGGGGAGAATTCTTCAATGAATTTCAAATCTTTTGCAAGCGCTGCCGTTGTTTGCATCGGTGAACCGACCATGAACCCGCAGCCCACCTGAAAACCGATTTCCTTAAGATCTTTCAAACAGCGCATTCGATTTTCAAAGGACATTTCCCAAGGGTGCAGCTTTCGATAATGCACGGAATCAGCCGTTTCATGCCTCAAAAGGTAGCGATCTGCGCCGGATTCAAACATTTTCAGATAATCACTGCGAGGATATTCGCCGAGCGACAGCGTTATTGCACAATCCGGAAAACAGCTGCGTATTTTTTTTACTGTGCGGCAGATTTTTTCGACAGGAAGCATGCCTTCACCGCCCTGAAGCACAAAAGTGCGAAAACCAAGCGCATAACCCTCCCGACAACAGTCAAGTATCTGCTCTTCCGTTAAAACATAGCGTTCCGCATTGACGTTTGATTTTCGAATTCCGCAATACAGACAGTCATTTTTGCAGCAGCTGCCGACTTCGATAAGTCCGCGAATGAAAACATCCGTTCCGTAAATTTGCTTTCGGAAAAAATCAGCTTTTTTTGCTGCATAAGCTGCCGTTTCGCTGTTTTGTGCAGAAATAAGCTGTTCATATTCTTCAAGTTCGAGCGTGTGTACGGCTGCAAGTCTGTCAACAAGACTTTTTGCGTATTCAATGCCGGTGTTTTTTTCAGCTTCCAACTTTTTTCTCCCTTCGAATCGGAATCAAATACCAAAATATAGGCAAAATCAGCTAATCACTGATTACGTTTGAATATGCTGTTTTGACGCTTATTCCGGCAATATTGCCGAGCCTGCCTGCAAGTGCCGAAATAACATCCTGCGGCGCATCAATTGCAACGGAAAGGATATTAACATGCCGCGCCCTGTACGGCAGCCCCATTCGTCCGATAATGTATTCTCCGAATTCGTGCAGAACGGCATTCAGCTTTTCAACCGAATCCGCCTTATCAACGATGATTGCCATCACAGCCACTCTTGTTTGCATAGCTTTGCCCCCTCCTTATTTTTGTGTTTGAATCTGCTGCTGCCGTATGCGGTTCAAATCGCAGCGAAAAACGTTTATATAAACAAAAAACGCCGTACCCACAGGAACTGGGTACAGCTGAAAACGCCCGGCATACACACCCGCTGTGAATTCATAAAATGCTGCGGAATGCTATAATAGCGGGAATCGGTATCAACTTGTTACCCCTTTCCATCGGAACGAAACAGGTTTCGTTCCTGTTGTCAGGTTTCACCTGCATTATAACCGAATCGGTGAAAGATAGCAAGCCCTGTCACTGAATGATTTCGGAATATTTTTTAATCAAAATCGTGTATTATATCCATACTGTGTTTATTCAGGGTGACAGAACAGCCGAGTTCG
>ULML01052295.1_pt1 | contig 11248 bp, 9 predicted proteins | sample 1951651 | NCBI WGS metagenome assembly ULML01 (sample SAMEA4835549, study PRJEB28245) | human gut metagenome | biome: gut microbiome; material: fecal sample | place: Denmark | collected 2008
CACGCCCAGCGGCGTCTGCACCTGCTTCACCGAGTAGGTTAGTTCCTTGCTCATCTCGTAGGCCATCAGTTCGCCGATGCGTTCGATGTTGCGGCGGAAGCGCATGCGGTCGCCCTGAATGTTCACGTCGCGTATTTCGGCCACATACTGATTGATGACCGAGTTTGTCTCTGCAAAATTGATTACTTTCATAGTGTTTTTGTTTATTCCGAATGCAAAAATACGATTTTCCCGCCACATACGGCCACTTGCTTGAAGGAAAACGTTATCTTTGCCGCAGAAACATATAAACAAAAGAAACATGAAAAATACATCCAAACTACAAAACAAGACATTCAAGTTACTGTTCTTCTGCGCCTTGCTTTTCTTTGTCCATACCTCAGCAGCCGGGCAAGAAAAGATTTCTTCAAACGCCGATTTGGCAGAATTTGATTTTGGTGTCCGGGAATTGGAAACCAATTATGCGGGATTTTCCACTTTCGTGACAGAGCAAACCCGAGATCAATATGAAGCACTAAAAGCCCGTTGCCGCCAGCAAGTGGACAAACAGGGACGAAAGTCCTGGAAAGCCTTGGGCGAACTTTATGCCTGGTTTGGCGATTTCCACTTACGGGCAGGCGGCTATTCCCAGCCCTACATGCGAAAAGTACCCACGTATGAAGAGATGAAAGAATACAACCCCACCAAAACCTTCCGGAAAGTGACCGACCATACCTTCCTCATCCGCTTCCCATCCTGTATGGGAGATGACCCGACACTGGAATGGGTACATCAGTCCATTGACTCCTACCTGACCTCAGGATGCGAGAATCTGATTATTGACATACGAGGCAACGGCGGAGGAACCGATGACATATTCAACCCATACGAGAAACTGCTGTACGACCGGAAGGGGTACGTGGACGGAGTGGAAATACGCAACACACCCGCACACATCGCCGAGATAGCGGATATTGAATTGGATTGGCTTCAGCAAGTGGTGGAAACCATGAAAAAGTCGCAAGACGCGTTTGTGGCCATGACACCCAGACAAGTAGACATCGCTTATGACACCATTTCCCCACTCCCCCGCCGGGCAGCACTTATGATAGACGGCCAAGTAGCCAGCGCCGGCGAACAGATGGTTCTGAATCTGCGGTCGTACAGCCAACGCACCACCATTTACGGACAAGACAACACAAAAGGATGCCTTGACTATTCAAATTGCCGCGGCGTCAACCTGCCCCAATCCGGCATTACTCTTTATATCCCCATGACACGTTCCTGCCGCTTGCCCGATAAAGGTATCGACCAGACAGGTATTGCACCCGATGTACGCATCCCGCTGCCCCTGCCCGAAACCTTGACCGACAACGTGGACACATGGACGCTGTGGGTAGCCAAGGAATTGGAAAAGGAACCCGATTCACTTTAAAGGCCTCTACAAAAAAGATATGTTTTGCAACATTCAGTTAGCAGATATTGTTATGGATTTATAAAAGAAGGCCAATTAAAGAAAAATTTCTTCAATCCCGATTTTCTTTCAGAAGAAAATAGTACTTTTGTACGCGGAAAACAAGGGGGTGCCCTTCGAAGCAGGTCCGGACGGACACGCCGAGCCGCCTCCCGCAAAACGCTAAGGTAAAAAGAGATTATTCACAAAAATACCAATTTTAAAATCTTAAAAGAAATGGCAAATTTAGATTTAAGCAAGTACGGTATTCAGGACGTGAAGGAGATTCTCCACAACCCGTCTTATGAAGTATTGTTTGAAGAAGAGACCAAAGCTGGTCTGGAAGGCTACGAAAAAGGCCAGGTAACAGAACTGGGCGCAGTAAACGTAATGACTGGTATCTACACCGGCCGTTCTCCTAAAGATAAATTCTTCGTTTATAACGAAGCCAGCAAGGACACTGTATGGTGGACTTCCGATGCATACAAAAACGACAACAAGCCCTGCTCCGAAGCAGCTTGGGCCGACCTGAAGGCCAAAGCCGTTAAGCAGCTCTCCGGCAAGCGTCTGTTCGTTATGGATACATTCTGCGGCGCCAACCCCGCTACTCGTCTGAAAGTACGTTTCATCATGGAAGTAGCATGGCAGGCACACTTCGTAAAGAACATGTTCATCCGTCCGACAGAAGAAGAACTGGCCAACTACGGCGAACCCGATTTCGTATCGTTCAACGCTGCCAAGGCTAAGGTTGACAACTACAAGGAACTGGGTCTGAACTCTGAGACAGCTACTGTATTCAACCTGAAGACCAACGAACAGGTTATCCTGAACACTTGGTACGGCGGTGAAATGAAGAAGGGTATCTTCTCTATCATGAACTACCTGAACCCGCTGCGCGGCATCGCTTCCATGCACTGCTCTGCCAACACCAACATGGAAGGCACTGACACTGCCATTTTCTTCGGTCTGTCCGGTACAGGTAAGACTACCTTGTCTACCGACCCGAAGCGTAAGCTGATCGGTGACGACGAGCACGGATGGGACGACGAAGGCGTATTCAACTACGAAGGTGGTTGCTATGCCAAGGTTATCAACCTCGATAAGGAAAGCGAACCCGATATCTACGCTGCCATCAAGCGCGACGCTTTGCTGGAGAACGTAACAGTTGACGCCAACGGCAAGATCGACTTCGCCGACAAGAGCGTAACGGAGAACACTCGTGTTTCTTATCCTATCTACCACATCGAGAACATCGTTAAGCCGGTATCCAAAGGTCCTCACGCTCACCAGGTAATCTTCCTGTCAGCTGATGCCTTCGGTGTATTGCCTCCTGTATCTATCCTGAACCCCGAACAGGCTCAGTACTACTTCCTGTCCGGCTTCACCGCCAAGCTGGCCGGTACAGAACGTGGCATCACTGAACCGACTCCGACATTCTCCGCTTGCTTCGGCGCAGCCTTCCTGAGCCTGCACCCGACCAAGTATGCAGAAGAGCTGGTTAAGAAGATGGAAAAAGTTGGTGCCAAGGCTTACCTGGTTAACACTGGCTGGAACGGTACCGGCAAGCGTATCTCCATCCGCGACACGCGTGGTATCATCGACGCTATCCTGGACGGTTCTATCGACAAGGCTCCGACGAAGACTATCCCGTACTTCGACTTCGTAGTTCCTACCGAACTGCCGGGCGTAGATCCGAAGATCCTCGATCCTCGCGACACTTACGACTGCGCTTGCAAGTGGGAAGAGAAGGCAAAAGACCTGGCTGGCCGCTTCATCAAGAACTTCGAGAAGTTCACTGGCAACGAAGCTGGCAAGAAGCTGGTTGCTGCTGGTCCGAAGCTCTAATCGGAAAGGTTACAAACACCTCAATAAAAGAGGGTACATCCGTAACGGATGTACCCTCTTTCTTTTTTGTCGATACACAAATATAACGCTTCATCGCCCGCCTGTCACCTTCAACAGGAAATCGGCAAAGGCCAGGGCCGACTTCTTCCGATAGGTTCCCTGAGGCCAGAACAGAAAGCCGCGCGACGTCAGACGGTCGTTGCACAAGATAGGGATCTGTACCAGCTCCGGCTCCCCGCGGACGGCTGCCTGCGTCAGGATGGTTCCCCACTGCCCGCTCTTCAAAGCATGAATGATGGTGTGCACATCGTCTATCTCAATGCACGCCGCAAGGTCCATCTGATGCCGGCGGAACAATTCCTCCACTTTCTCCCTCGTAGCAAATCCACGTGCTGGCAATATCAACGGCGTCTGCGTCAGGCGCTTCAGAGTGACGGAAGAAAGACCGGCCAGCGGATGCGAGCGATGGACGATGAAGTTGAGTTGCGAAGAAAAGAGCGGAATCGTTTCAAACTCGTCCGCCAACCCTTCCGGCCTGAAAGAAAGCACAAAGTCGGGACCGCTGCCGTCCAGCCGCTTCAACAGTTCCTCGGAGGTGGCGAACGTCACTTCCACCTTCACCTTGGGATGAGCTTCCGAGAAAAGCTTCAGAGCCGCTATCAGCAGGGGGCTCATGCTGTAGGTCACCCCGATACGCAATACTCCCGTCTCGATACCCTTCAAGTCGCGGATAATCTGCCGGCCGTCCTCGGCGTCGTGAATGGCCCGGACGGCATAGGGCAAAAAGGCACAGCCTGCCTCGGTGGGCACAATGCGCTTGCCGATGCGGTCAAAGAGCAGCACATCCAGTTCGTCTTCCAGTTGCTTGATCTGTTGCGAAAGCGTACTTTGGGAAATGTGAAGCACACGGGCAGCTTCCGAGAAATTCTGCCGCTCACAGGCTTCCTTGAAATACTTCAGTTGTCGTAATTCCATGTATCAATCGTTTTTGACTATAAGGTTTATCGAAATAATGTATCTCGCAAATATATATAAATATTCCATCCATCCTTATATTTGGCCGCAAAGAATGAAAAAACGATATGAGAAAGACTACCGACACCTTAACAAATGGCAAAAAAGCTGTCGTCCTGTACTACAGCCATCGAGGAAAGACCGCTGCTTATGCCCGTGAAATAGCCATGTACCTTTGGTCGAAAGGACTGAACGTCAGACTCAGCTCTGTCTCGGATGCCAAGCCTGAAGACCTGCAGGAGTGTGATTACCTGCTCTCGGGCTGTTGGACCTGCGGATGGTTTGTCGTAGGCCAGCATCCGCATACACGTTGGAAGGAGTTTGCCCAGCAGATACAAGGCCGTATGGATGCGGCCCATACCCTTCTCTTCACCACCTACCGCATCAGGACCGGCAGCATGCGTCCGCGCATGAAACGTGCTTTGGGAATCCCCGCCACACAGCAGGTACCTTTCCTGAAATCACGAAACGGACGACTGTCCTCTGCAGACAAAGTGCTGCTGGACCACTTTATCGGAACACCCCCTATTCATTAACTATACAAAAGTGATATCGTATGAAGAATAAGAAACTGACAACCGCTGCAGGAGCTCCTGTAGCCGACAACCAAAATGTAGCCACTGCCGGACGACGCGGTCCGATGCTCTTACAAGACGTATGGTTCCTGGAAAAACTGGCCCACTTCGACCGCGAAGTGATTCCCGAACGACGCATGCATGCCAAAGGCTCGGGAGCTTTCGGCAAGTTCACCGTGACCCACGACATCACCCCCTACACCCGCGCCGCCATCTTCTCGCAGATCGGGAAGGAAACGGAAGTCTTTGTCCGCTTCTCCACCGTAGCCGGAGAACGAGGCGCCGCCGACGCCGAACGCGACATTCGCGGATTTGCCATCAAGTTCTATACGGAAGAGGGCAACTGGGACCTGGTGGGCAACAATACGCCCGTCTTCTTCCTGCGCGACCCGCTGAAATTCCCCGACCTGAATCATGCCGTCAAGCGTGACCCGCGCACCAACATGCGCAGCGCACGCAACAACTGGGACTTCTGGACCCTGCTGCCCGAAGCGCTCCACCAGGTGACCATTACCATGAGCGACCGCGGCATTCCCGCCTCCTACCGCCACATGCACGGCTACGGAAGCCATACCTTCTCGCTCATCAACGCCGAAGGCAAGCGTACGTGGGTAAAGTTCCACCTCCACACCCAGCAGGGCATCAAGAACCTAACCGACCAAGAGGCCGAGGCCATCATTGCCAAGGACCGCGAAAGTCATCAACGCGACCTGTATGAAAGCATCGAACGGGGTGACTTCCCCCGCTGGACCATGTACATCCAGCTGATGACCGAAGAACAGGCTACAGACTGCCCGTTCAATCCCTTCGACCTCACCAAGGTATGGTCGCAGAAGCAATACCCGCTCATCGAAGTAGGCGTACTGGAGCTGAACCGCAATCCGGAGAACTATTTCGCCGACGTGGAGCAGGCCGCCTTTAACCCGGCCAACGTCGTGCCAGGCATCAGCTTTTCGCCCGACCGCATGTTGCAGGGCCGCCTCTTCTCCTATGGCGACACACAACGCTATCGCTTGGGCGTCAACCACCACCAGATTCCCGTGAACCGCAGTCGCTGCCCCTTTCTCAACATGTACCACCGCGACGGACAGATGCGAGTGGACGGTAACCACGGCTCTACCTTGGGTTACGAACCCAACGGCTACGGTGAATGGCAGCAGCAGGGCGAATACAAGGAACCGCCACTCGAACTGGACGGCGCTGCCTACCAATGGGACTACCGCGAAGACGATGCGGACTACTACTCGCAGGCCGGCGACCTGTTCCGTCTGATGTCACCCGCCCAGCAGCAGGTGTTGTTCGAAAACACGGCCCGATCTATGGGTGACATTCCTGAAGAAATCAAACTCCGCCATATCCGCAACTGCCTGAAAGCCGACGAGAATTACGGCCGTGGCATTGCCCATGCCTTGGGCATCGCCATGACACACCCCGGACTGGCAGAAGGCTGAGCCTGAAGCTGCCAGACGATTATCACCACAGACGATGCGGCATGATCGCAAACGGCCCTCCATTCATTGCATATCGAATAGAGAGTTTTGTGACAATCCGGATTCTCTGTGGTGATTTTCTTGCCACTACCTGAATCCAACCAAGAAAAAACATAAAAAAACAGACGGGAAAACCTACTTATTGGAATATTTCTTGTAGCTTTGCTAAAAACATGTTACGAACCTCAATAAATAGACTTATGAAAAAATACATCTTATTTGCCTTGCTGACCGCAGGCATTTTCTACCTGACCTCCTGCCAGTCAAAATCCAGCCGCATCGATGATCTCAAGGAATTTGTGGAAGATATCCAAAAAGACAGCAAAGACTACACCCAGGAACAATGGGAGAAGGCTAACGAAAAGTTCGGCCAACTGCTCGAGAAAATCAATTCCTACGACGACCTCAGCGAAGAAGAGCTGAAGGAAGTGGCCAAGCTGCAGGGCCAATACGCAGCCACCGTCTTCAAGAACAGCGGAAAGGCCATCATGGAACAAATGGAAAAGGCAGGCATCGCGCTCGACGGTTTCCTGGAAGGCATTGACAAGGGGTTGGACAACGAACAAGAAGCGCAAGAAGAATAATGATTATCAAACCAAATTAAACGATTATGAAACTATTGAAAGGACTCCTGGGCGGGCTTTGCCTCTGCACGGCCATCAGCTGTACGGCTCCCGCCTCGCAAAAAGAAAACACTGTTGCTGCTGAAGGCCTCAGCCAGTCGGAAGCAGTCATCAAGACCATCATGGACCGTCGCAGCATTCGCCAGTACAAACCGCAGGCCGTGAACCGCGACACGATGCAAATCATCCTGAAGTGTGGCATCAATGCCCCCAACGGCATGAACAAGCAGTCGTGGGAAGTGCGCGTAGTAGACAACCCCGACTACATCAACGGCGTAACAGAACTCTACAAGAAAGCCAACCCGAAAGTAGCCGAAGACCCGTCGTTCAAAAATATGTTCCGCAATGCCCCCACGGTAGTATTTATCGCCAACGACCCGTCGTATGACTGTTCGCAGATAGACTGCGGTCTGCTGGGCGGTAACATGATACTTGCAGCACAGTCCATGGGCATCGGTTCCTGCTGCCTCGGCGGCCCTGCCCGCTTCATGAAGTCGGCCGAAGCAGCCGAATATCTGAAGAAACTGAACTTCAGCGAAGGCTATGAACTGCTCTACTGCATTGCCTTCGGATATCCCGACGAAGCTCCGGCAGCCAAGCCGCGCAAAGCCGAGAAAGTACAGTTCATCGACTGATGTCCCGATACTCCCGAATATAAATGAACAGAGGCGGACCTTGCGGGTCCGCCTCTGTTCATTTATAATATAGCATTAACGGTTCAATTCTTGTTGGCACGCTTGCGCTCCGTCTCGTCCAGGATAATCTTACGCATACGCATGGACTTGGGAGTCACTTCCACGTACTCGTCGCCCTTGATGTATTCCAGCGCCTCTTCCAAAGAGAACTGTACGGGCGGGATGAGACGTGCCTTCTCGTCGGAGCCGCTGGCACGCATGTTGGTCAGCTTTTTCGACTTCGTGACGTTCACCACCAGGTCATTGTCGTGCGAATGCTCGCCCACCACCTGACCGGCATATACCTCTTCCTGCGGGAAGATAAAGAACTTGCCGCGGTCCTGCAGCTTGTCGATGGCATAGGCAAAAGCCGTTCCGCTCTCCATGGCAATCATCGAACCGTTAGTACGACGCTCAATCTCACCCTTGTAGGGCTGGTATTCCTTAAAGCGGTGTGCCATGATGGCCTCGCCTGCACTGGCAGTCAGCACATTGGTACGCAGACCGATGATACCGCGCGACGGCATGTCAAACTCCAGGTTCACACGGTCGCCGCCTGCCGTTTCCATCTTCACCATCTCACCCTTACGGCGCGTCACCATATCAATGATTTTGCTGGCATATTCTTCGGGAACATTCACGGTCAGCTCCTCGACTGGCTCGCACTTCACACCGTCTATCTCCTTGTAGATAACCTGCGGCTGGCCTACCTGCAATTCATATCCCTCGCGGCGCATGGTCTCGATCAGGACAGAGAGGTGAAGCACACCACGGCCCGAAACAATCCACTTGCCATCTTCCTCGCTCTTCTTCACGCGCAGTGCCAGGTTCTTGTCCAGCTCCTTCATCAGGCGGTCATGGATGTGGCGCGAAGTGACATACTTTCCTTCCTTACCGAAGAAAGGAGAGTCGTTGATGGTGAAAAGCATGCTCATGGTCGGCTCGTCGATGGCGATAGGCGGCAGCGGTTCGGGGTTCTCGAAATCGCAGATGGTATCGCCGATTTCAAATCCTTCGATGCCGACCAGCGCACAGATGTCGCCCGATGAAACCTCGGGTACACGGACGCGGCCCATGCCTTCGAATGTATGGAGTTCCTTGATTTTAGTTTTGATAATCGTACCGTCGCGCTTGGCCAATGACACGTTCATGCCCTCCTTCAGCGTACCGCGATGTACGCGGCCGATGGCGATACGTCCCGTGTAGGACGAATAGTCGAGCGAAGTAATCAGCATCTGCGGCGTTCCCTCCAGCTGCTGGGGAGCGGGGATGTTCTCCAGAATGCAGTCGAGCAACGGGGTGATGTTGTCCGTCGGCTTCTGCCAGTCGGTGCTCATCCAGTTGTTCTTGGCCGAACCGTAGATGACGGGGAAGTCCAGCTGGTCTTCCGTCGCATTGAGGCTGAACATCAGGTCGAACACCATCTCGTACACTTCCTCAGGACGGCAATTGGGCTTGTCCACCTTGTTCACTACTACGATGGGCTTCAAGCCGATTTGCAGAGCCTTCTGGAGCACGAAGCGCGTCTGCGGCATGGGACCTTCAAAGGCATCGACCAGCAGGATGCAGCCGTCGGCCATGTTGAGCACACGCTCCACTTCACCGCCGAAGTCGCTGTGCCCCGGAGTATCGATGATGTTGATCTTGGTGCCTTTATAGTTGATGGACACGTTCTTCGAAAGGATCGTTATCCCTCGTTCGCGTTCCAAGTCATTGTTATCCAGCATTAATTCACCTGTGCTCTGGTTATCCCGGAAAAGATGTCCGGCCAGCAGCATCTTGTCTACAAGCGTCGTCTTGCCGTGGTCCACGTGGGCAATGATGGCAATGTTTCTTATGTTCTGCATATAATACCTATTATTTCGGGCGCAAAGTTACAATTTTTGCCCTATATTTGTGGTATCTCAAAGAAAAAAATGCTGTAAATCATTGCCATATCAAAGATAATGTCTACCTTTGCAGCCTCGAAAGAGAATATTATCAACCTTTTAATTCAAAACATTTATGTATTTAGACGCTGCTAAAAAGCAAGAAATCTTCGGCAAGTACGGAAAGTCTAACACTGATACCGGATCGGTTGAGTCTCAGGTAGCATTGTTTTCCTACCGTATTGCTCGTCTGACTGAGCACATGAAGCTCAACAGAAAGGATTATAGTACTGAGAGAGCTTTGACAATGTTGGTAGGCAAACGCCGTGCGTTGCTCGACTACCTGAAGGCCCGTGACATCAATCGTTACCGTGCCATTGTTAAGGAACTCGGCCTGCGTAAGTAATCTTACCTGCGGCAAAGAAATGAAGAGGGTGCATCCTTGCGGGTGCACCCTCTTTTTTTATCATTATCCGTCATTGCCCGACCTAAAAAGGAGAAGAGGCCACGCGCCTCCAAGCGCATGGCCTCCTCCTGCCAATTCCATTAAAATGTTCAGTCCGCAATCACCGTAAACTCGGCACCGCCGGCAAAGTCGGCTCCGTTCTGCGAGCTCAGACCCGTGAAGCGGAGGTAGCGGGCGCGTACCGGCTTGTCCAGCATCACGCGCTTCGCGTCTTTTCCCTTACTGAAGGTTCCCTTCACGGCATCGGTCCAGGTCTTGCCGTCCAGACTTGTCTGCAGGCTGTAGTCCTTGATGTTGCCGTTGGTTCCGCCGTCCTGACGGGGCAGGTAGACAAAGCCCTTGATGGTCTTCACCTCGCCGGCATCGAAGTCCACCCAGTGGGGATACTTGGCCACGGTTACGGAATACATGGTGTGCCACGTCGTGTTCGGATTGCCGTCCACCAGATGGGAGGCATCACCTTCGCCGGTCTCTTCGCTCGAAGCGTTGACTACGGTCATGGGGATGCTCTCCAGCTTGTCGAACGTCATGCTGACGGATACAGCCTTGTTGTCCTTGTAGCAGGCCTTCACCGTACCGCCTTCGCGCAGGTCGAAGGATTCGAGGTAGAAGTATTCCTTCTTCTTGCCGTTCAGCGTATAGAGGATTTCGGCATTCTTCTTCTGCGACGAGATAGCCACCTCACCATTACGGCTGCGCGAGATAGACAGAGGCATCTCGCCCGACACCGACACGCGGGCCGTCTCGGTAAAGGCTGCCTGACGGACGGGACGGATGATGAAGCTCATGCTGTGGTCGCCAGCCTTCACACGGTCTGGCTCCAGCGGGCCACCCTGACCACAACTGTTGCCACCCAAGCCGGTCACCCCCAAGTCGATGTGCAGGTGAGTACCCGTAGACTTAGGCAATTGGTAGGGATGAGGAGCCAACGTCATCTCCAAAGCCGACCAGGGCAGGGCGGAAGCGGACATACGGGTGCCTGCCACAAACTCCAAGCCATTACCGGCGGCATCGGTCAAGGCACACCAGCGGACGTCCTCGCGGTTACCCATGCTCTGCGGTTTGGGGAAGTTGACGAAGAGGTCTTTCACCAAGCTCTGATGCTGCTCGATGAACGAACCCGTGCGGCGGTCGTTGTAGTTGTTCCACGGACCGCGGCCGTACCATGTATATTGCTGGAGTTCGGCGGGGAGCTCCATCACATAACCCAGACGGGCCAGCACCAGCGACGGGTCATTTGACGTGATGCTCGACTGGAGTT
>ULML01017256.1_pt1 | contig 11152 bp, 16 predicted proteins | sample 1951651 | NCBI WGS metagenome assembly ULML01 (sample SAMEA4835549, study PRJEB28245) | human gut metagenome | biome: gut microbiome; material: fecal sample | place: Denmark | collected 2008
TTCTGCATATGGATATATGAAAGCAGTAGAGCAAGCAATTGGAGAAGCACAAGTAGACGATCCAACAGGTGCATTTGATATTGCCAATCAAACAGTTACAGTAAAAGGAAACGGAAATCAAATAACTGTTTCAAAAGGTGGAAGCAATGTTGATATTGATGTTAACTACAAAGGAAGTCAACCAAAAACTGGTGATTCATTAACTTATGATGCCAATGGACGTGTAACAAGTGGAACACTTAATATTGGTGGATATAAGGTTACAATTTCTAATGATAAAGCAACAGTAGCAAACTAATAGGAGGAAAGTATGAAGTCAAATCATAAAGGATTTACATTAATTGAATTATTAGCAGTAATCGTCATCTTAGCAGTAATTGCCTTAATCGCAACCCCATTAATTATGGGAACAATTACAAAAGCTAAGAAGAATTCAGCAGTAGACTCTGCATATGGATATATGAAAGCAGTAGAACAAGCAATTGGTGAACATCAAGTAGACGATCCAACTGGTTCATTTGATGTGTCAGGAAAAACATTTAAGACAAGTGATGATGGAGCAACTATTACAACAACTGCTTATCCAGATTTAGAAATCACTGTAAATTATAAAGGAAGTCAACCAAAAGATAATGGAACATTAACTTATGATGCCAACGGACGTGTAACAAGTGGTACATTAAATATTGGTGGATATACAGTTACAATTACAGATGATAAAGCAACTGTAAACTAAGAAGTGAAAACTTCTTTTTTTCTTTCTATGACATGGTATAATAAAAATAATAGGAGGAATTCATGAAAATAAATAACAAAGGATTTACATTAATCGAATTATTAGCTGTTATCGTCATCTTAGCAGTAATCGCACTAATCGCAACCCCACTTATTATGGGAACAATTACAAAAGCTAAAAAGAATGCAGCAATTGATTCTGCATATGGATATATGAGGGCGATGGAGACGAGTATTGGTAAAATTCATGTAGAGGATGCTAGTAAAATTATGGAACAAGATGAAATAACTTTTACAGTAGCTGATCATGGAGCATCATTAGTAACTGATGGAGCAACGATGGAAGTAAATTATAAAGGAAGTAAACCTGCTGATGGTGGAACACTTACTTATGATAAAAATGGACGTGTTGTTCGTGGAACACTAAAAATTAGTGGGTATACAGTAAAAATTACAAATGATAAAGCAATGATTGAAAACTGAGAAAATTCAGTTTTTTTATGTTATAATAAAAGTTATTGGAGGTGTGATATGGATTTACTCATCGGTAGTCATGTATCCTTTAAAAAAGATACCCAATTATTAGGAAGTGCTATGGAAGCATATTCTTATGGAGAAAATACGTTTATGTTTTATACAGGTGCTCCTCAAAATACGAGTCGTAGTGAAATAGATGATAAGCTTACGAAACAAGCTTATGAATATATGGAAACACATGGTATTCATAAAGATCAAATTATTGTTCATGCTCCATACATTATTAATTTAGCCAATCCTTCTAATCAAGATTTTGCAATTCGTTTTTTAAAACAGGAAATTTCACGATGTGAAGAACTTGGAATGACAAAGTTAGTATTACATCCGGGAAGTAGTGTAAAACTTTCTAGAGAAGAGGGACTTCAAAATATTATAGATGCTTTAAATCAAGTATTAACAAAAGAGCAAACAGTATCTGTTTTATTAGAAACAATGGCAGGAAAAGGAACAGAGTTAGGAATTACTTTTGAAGAGATTAAACAGATAATAGATGGAGTTACATGCAATGAACATTTATTAGTATGTTTAGATACATGTCATATCAATGATGCTGGATATGATCTTTCTCATTTTGATGAAGTATTAGAAGAATTTGATCGTGTGATTGGATTAGAACGTTTGGGATGTATCCATGTTAATGACAGTAAAAATGGACGTGGAGCTCATAAAGATCGTCATGCGAATATCGGTTATGGAACCATCGGCTTTGAAAATTTACTACATATTATTTATCACGAAAAATTAAAAGAAGTTCCTAAAATTTTAGAAACTCCTTACGTAGGATTAACATGGGAAGATAAAAAAAGATTATATCCACCATATCGTTTTGAAATTGAAATGATTTTAAATAAACAATTTAATCAGAATTTATTAACAGATATTGTGTCATACTATAAAAAAGATTGATATTTTTGTTTTGCTTCTTGAAATTCTTTTTTCGCAATTTGAATAATTTCTGGTCTAACATGTTTGCTTGCTTCTTGAAATAATGGATCAGGATTTTGATAGAGAAAAGTTTCCCAATTCTTTTTTACAAAATTCGTTAAATAAATGACTTCTTCTTCTGTCAATGTGACATGTTTCGAACTTGCGAATTGTTTTACTTGAATTGGGGTTAAATTCGATATATAATTTTTAATGAGAGCACGATACATTTCTTCACCTCAATTTAATATATGATGATTTTTTTGAATAATGTCTTTCATTTCTTAGTAAAATAAACTGGGAGGTGAGAAATGTATCAGAAAAAAGAGCTTTCTTATTCCTTAGATGCTTTAGAACCATGGATGAGTAAACCTACTTTATATTATCAAAATAAGTTTTATAGGGAAGCAGTGAACAAATTAAATCAATTATTACAAGTAGATCGTCCATTAGAACAAGTTGTTCAAAATATCGATGCTTATCCAATAGAAAAACGTGGAGATATCTTATTTTTCAGTGGACGAATTTTAAATCATGAACTTTACTTTGATAGTATGAGTCCAAATAGAAGAAACCAACCAGTAGGAATGCTTGCACAAGCAATAAATCAACAATATGGTAGTTATTCACAATTTCTAGAAGAATTTAAAAAGGTTTCCCGTTATTTAGTAGGAAGTGGATATACCTTTGTTGTAGTAGATAAAAATAATCGTTTAAATATTATCAATATGCCAAATGAAGAAACACCATATTTATATGGTTTTACTCCTATCATGGCATTAGATTTATGGGAACATAGTTATTTTTTAACTTATCAAGATAGAATCAATGAATATATAGATGCTTTTTTCGAGGTGATAGATTATGAAAAGATAAATCAAAGATATGAGAAAATTATTTTATAGACCGATTAATAGACGTATTTACGATGTTGTATCGTCTAGAAAAGATATTAGTGAAACCATCGAAAAAAGATATAATATATTATTAATTCTAATTGTGTTAGTATTACTTGTTGTTATAGCTACTTTATTTTATGTACAAATTGTTCAAAATAAAGTTTATCAAGAGAAAGTTGCTACTTTAAATCAAAATATTGTCGAAGGAACGAGTGCTCCTCGTGGGCGTATTTACGACCGTAATCACCGTTTAATTGTCGATAATACACCAACAAAAATTATTTATTACAAAAGAAAAAGTGGAACCACTACGGAAGAAGAATTAAATATTGCTTATAAGTTAGGTGAGTTAATTCAAGTAGATTATTCTAGATTATCGACAAAAATGTTAAAGACTTTTTATATGAAGCAACATCCAAAGGAAGTAAATAAAAAAATTACGAAAAAAGAGTGGCAAAAATTAGAAGAAAGAAAATTAACAGAAGATGAAATTGAAGATATGAAATATGAGCGTATTACAGATGAAGAGCTAGCTACTTATACGGAAGTAGATAAAGAAGCTGCTTATATTTACTATCTCATGAATAATGGATATTCATATGCTGAAAAGACGATTAAGAAAGAGAATATTACCGATGAGGAATATGCTTTAGTAAGTGAAAATCTAAAGAATTTACCGGGTGTAGGAACGCGTTTAGATTGGGATAGAAGTTATCCATATGGAGATGTGTTCCGTTCTATTTTAGGAAGTGTTTCTACTACAGAAACTGGTATTCCATTAGAGCTAAAAGATTATTATTTAAATAAAGGATACAGTTTAAATGATCGTGTTGGTCTTAGTTATTTAGAGTATCAATATGAAGATATTTTAAAGGGAGAAAAGAATTTATACCAAGTAAATGCTAATGGTGAAAATACTCTTTATAAAGCAGGAAAACGTGGTAATGATATTGTTTTGACAATTGATATTGAATTACAAAAAGCAGTTGAAGAAATACTAACTGCAGAAGTATTAAAAACAAAGACAGAACCTAATACAGATTATTACAATCGTTCCTTTGTGTTAATTACTGATCCAAAAACTGGAGAAGTATTAGCTATGGCTGGTAAACAAGCTGTTCAAAAAGAGGATGGTAGTTATGAGGTAGTAGATTATACACCAGGTATTTTAACATCTCCTGTTGTTATGGGATCTGTTGTAAAAGGTGCTAGTCAGATTGTCGGTTATAATACAGGAGCATTAAAAGTAGGGGAAACAAGATATGATACTTGTATTAAAGTGGCAGCAACACCTATTAAATGTTCTTGGAAATATTTAGGAAAATTAAATGATATTACAGCTTTAAAATATTCATCAAATACATACCAATTTTATACAGCAATTAAAGTGGGACATGGAAATTATCAATACAATAAACCACTTAGTGTAGATCCAGAAGCATTCAATACATATCGTAATACTTTTGCTGAATTTGGACTTGGTGTTAAAACAGGGATTGATTTACCAGTTGAAAGTTTAGGATATAAAGGTACGAGTACTTTAGCGGGACATTTATTTGACTTTTCAATTGGTCAGTATGATACTTATACACCAATTCAATTAGCACAATATATTGGTACCATTGCTAATAATGGTGCTCGTATGCAACCATATTTATTAAAAGAAATTTATCAGCCAACGAAAAATGGTTTAACAAAGAAAACGAGTGAGACATCTCCTAAGAAATTAAATCAAGTGAATACTACTCAAGAGTATTTAGACCGTGTTAAATTAGGATTCCAAGAAGTTATGAAAACAGGTGGTACTGGAACTGGATATGTCAAGTTAGATTATAAGCCAGCAGGAAAAACTGGAACCAGTGAAAGTTTTGTCGATAGTGATGGGGATGGAGTAATTGATAAAGAAACGGTTACGAATACCTTTGCTGGGTATGCACCATACGATAATCCAAAAGTCGCATTTACTGTAATTTCTCCAGATATTTATTATCAAAAAGGTTGGAGCACTTACCAATCAAATGTTAATAAAAGAATTACCACAGCTGTTACGAATAAGTATTTTGAATTATATCCAAATTAATTTTGACATTTAAAAACTTTCTGATAGAATAGATGTTTATCAGGAGGTTTTATTATGGAAAAGATCTCAATGCAAAAAATAATTCAAATGCTACAGGATGACAAATCTCATATTCCTGTAGATAAATTAACTATGATGCAAAAATACGGTATGATTGAATATGCATTTATCAATCAACCAGAATTAATTCCACAAGTAATGCGTTTATTAACAATGCATGCTGCTAGTCGTAATGAACAAAAAAGATACATTGATTATTTCTTTTTAACATTAAAACAACAACGAGATGTTTTTCCTTTTGAAATGCTAGAGTATCATAATATATCACATTGTTTTGACGATGCACAAATTACAAAGTTCTTTCAAATTGTAAAGGATCGTATTGGAAATCGTATCTTTACTTATGATCAGTTATTGACTATTTTGGAAAAGACAATTTTACCAAAATACGTAAAAGGTATTCATCCAAAAAAAGATTTTTATCACATACAAGCATTACAAATCCAAAAACAAATCTATCGTCAAATTCAACATGAAATGAATCTATCTTTCTTAGAACATAAGATGTTACTATCATACTTACAAGAACTACCACATCAATATGGTTATTATCTAAATCAGATAAAAGACTATCAAAAAAGTTTAAAAAAGTAGAAATACTTGTCGGAATCTATTTTATTTGTTATAATAGGTAAGATGTTTGGAAAAGGAGGGAAATGTATGGCCAATAAAAAAGGTGAAAACAGAAGATTAGTAGACTTTAAATGTACTGTTTGTGAAAAACATAGAGTTCGTAAAGAAAAAAATGTAAAAAACACTCCAGAACGTATGGAATTAAGTATGTATTGTCCAGTATGTAAAAAGCACACACCACATAAAGAATCAAAATAAGGTTGTACAATCCCTTATTTTTTTAAAGAGAGGAGGATATTATGTTTGAAATTAACGATATTAAAAATGGAATCACTTTTATTTATGAAGGAAACATTTTCCAAGTATTAGAATTCTTACATGTAAAACCAGGAAAGGGGCCAGCTTTTTTAAGAGCTAAATTAAAAAATTTAAGAACTGGTGCAACAATTGAAAAAACATTTAATACCAATATTAAATTAGAAAAAGCAATGATTGAAAAGCAAAATGTTCAATTCTTATATAAAGATGGAGATAATTATGTATTCATGAATATGGAAACATATGAACAAATTGAACTTTCAAGTGATCAAATTGGTGATAATGCTAAATATTTAAAAGATGGATTAGATGTAGAATTAAGTTTTTATAAAGGAGAATTATTAGGAGTAATTTTACCAGAAAAAATCGAAATGGAAGTAATTCATACTGAACCTGCAGTAAAAGGTAATACAACGAATAATGCTACAAAAGATGCAGAGTTAGAAACAGGTTTAACAGTTCGTGTTCCATTATTCATTGAACAAGGAGAACACATTATTGTAAATACACGTGATGGAAAATACGATTCTAGAGCATAAAGATACGAAAGTATCTTTTTGTATTAAAAAAACTTGACAAACATATGATTTATTAGTATAATTACTATGTAATTTGAAAAGGAAAGCAGAAGATCCACTTCTCACCCGATTGCAAAAAGCTTTGGGTTTATGCCAAAATAATAATATATTTGGATTTCAGTGGATACTTTTGCGTATCCACTTTTTTTGGAGGTGTCTATTATCGCTAGTAGAGAAAGAGATTTGTTTATTAATGAGCAAATACGAGCAAGAGAAGTAATGGTAATTGGTCCAAATGGAGAACAATTAGGTATTAAACCAATTAAAGATGCATTAACGCTTGCAAATTATGCTGGATTTGATTTAGTATTGATGAATTCCAATGCTCAGCCACCAGTTTGCAAGATTATGGACTATAATAAGTTTAAATATGAAAATAAAAAGAAACAAAAAGAAAATATGAAACGTCAAAGAGAAGCAAATTTAGATATGAAAGAGTATCGTCTTTCTGTTTCAATTGATATTCATGACTTTAATACACGTGTTCGTAATGCAAAAAAATATTTGGAAAAAGGACATAAAGTAAAGGCTAATATTCGTTTCCGTGGGAGAGAAATGGCTCACACTCATTTAGGAAAAGATGTATTACTTCGTTTTGCAAAAGAATTAGAGGATGTAGCAGTTATTGAATCTATGCCAACATTAGATGGAAAATTCATGAATATGTTACTAGCTCCAAAAAAAGAAAAATAAGGAGGATTAAGTTATGGCAAAGAAAATTAAAAAGAAAACTCATAAGGGAATTGCAAAGGCTTTAAAAATTAGACCTGGTGGAACAATTAAAATTGGTAAAGGTGGATCACGCCACAATACTGGTAAAAAAAGTTCTAAATTTAATAGAGATAGACGTAAAGGTCAAAGCTTAAGTAAATCTGATTATAACAGAATTAAAAAAGTAATTAAGTAATAAGAGAAGGAGGATATATTATGGCAAGAGTAAAAGGTGGTACGATTAGTCGTGCACGTCATAAAAAAGTAATGAAACAAGCCAAAGGATATTTTGGTAGTAAACACAGATTATATCGTTCAGCAAACGAACAAGTTATGCATTCATTAAAATATGCATATAGAGATAGAAGACAAAAGAAAAGAGATTTCAGAAAGTTATGGATTACACGTATTAATGCAGCATGCCGTATGAATAATATTAGTTATTCTAAATTTATTAACGGTTTAAATATTGCTGGTGTTACTGTAAACCGTAAGATGTTAAGTGAGATTGCAATTGATAATCCACAAGCATTTACAAACTTAGTAGAAGTTGCAAAAGCTGCTTTAAATGGAGATACAAAAGCAATTGCAAAAGCTTCTACACCAGTAAAAGCTGAAACAAAAAAAGAAGAAAAGAAAGAAACTAAAAAAGAAACAAAAACAACAAAGAAAGAAGAAACACAAGATCTATCAAAAATGACAGTTGCTGAATTAAAGAAATTAGCAAAAGAAAAAAATGTTGAAGGATATTCAACAATGAAAAAAGCTGAATTAATTGATGCATTAAAATAATGCATCTTTTTTTATTCTATTATTTATGCTATGATAATATTGAGCGTGATAAATATGAAAGAACAATTAGATTTGATTGTAAAAGAAATGATAGAAGGAGCCCAAGATGGTTTGATACCAACTACATTTGGTGGTATTCATGTCCAGTTTAGTACAAATATAGAAGGAAAAGTTATTTTTCAAAGTGATGGTTCATATACTTTAACAATTACTGATTATGCATCTTTTTTAGATTCTTTAGAATCATATATTACAACATTGATTCAAAGTGGTCATAAATGGTTAGAAATTCCTAGTAAAGTTGCTACTAATACAATTACAAGAGATGCAATTAGAGATTATATTTCTTGTTTGTTTTTATATATGACACCATGGGATTTTCAACATCCAAAAGAATTTGTAGATAGATATCGTGACTTTTTAAAAGATCAAACATGGATAGAACCACAAGAATATGATTTTCCATCTTTTGATTGTAAATTACAAATTCATAGAGAAGAACAAGATTATGGACAGGAAACTCCATATGCTTTAATTCCAACACTAGTAAAAGAAATCAATGGTCAAACATGTAAATATGTACTTCCTTATTTACGTTATGGCATTACTCATAAAAATGATGAAACACAGTGTTATTTATACGCAATACAAGATCATAAACAAGTTGCTTCTACTCCGCAAGAAGAAAAATTTCAGAAAAAAATCCGTCGAAAATTATATCAACTAAGTGCAGGATTACCAGAAGCATTTTCTGATACAGTTAATTCTTTTGCTTTCTCTGAAAATGTATTACTAGCAGAACTAGAAAAAATAGGAGTTTCACAACTGATTGTCGCAAAATCTCAACCATTAAAAACAATGGTGAAAGAAAATGTATTTGCCAAACAACAAATTCCTGAAGGAATATCAAAAAGTAAATTACAGGCTATGGGTTATGTATTTGATGTTGATCGTATTATTGAAAATGTTACTACAAAATTTTTACTAACAGCAAAGCGTTGTAGTGTACAAAATCCAAATTATGATTATCTAGATGTCAATGAAGGATATATTATCTTAAATAATCGTTATTTAAATCAAGAAATAAATAATGATTGTATTCGTGATATTTATCACTCAATTACAGAAAGTTATGAAAAACAACATAGATAGGAGCATATATGAAAAAATTATATATAGATTTTGATGGTGTTATTTTAGATACGATTCCTATTATTTATAAACGTTTAGAAAAAGAAAGTATCGATGTAACAGAGGAAGATGCATTAATTCAATTTTATGAAAATTTAGAATGGAAATCATTGATACAAGAAGCACCACAAATTCATCATTCAATTGCTGCAATAAAAAAAATAATTGCTTCTAAACAGTTTGATGTAGCAATTTTAACACACGTGAATTCACAAAGTGAAATCTTAGAGAAAGTAGCTTATTTGAAAAAAGAACTACCAGGAATTACAATTATATCTGTTCCAAAACAATTACATAAAACAGATATGGTAAATCCTAAGGGTGCTATCTTAATAGATGATTTTACAGGTAATTTAATCGATTGGGATGAAAGAGGAGGAATTGCTATTAAATTTTCCTTAACTCCCAAAGATCGTGGATTTCCAGTGATTGATCGTTTAGACATGATTTTAAATATGAATTTTATCAATTATAAATAGAAAAGGTGGAAGTATGAACCAAGTTTATAATCCAAGTTTAAAAATCCAAGAATTAAAAACATTAAAAGAAAACCATATGATTGAACCAACAACTTTAACAGATGTAGAAGGAAAAACATTTAAAATGTTGGCTATGACAAAAGAAGCAGAAATCTCACCATATTTACCAGGATATATATTAACAAATGACGGTGTGATTCTTCCTATTGTAAATGGAGATACCCATCTTATGGCAGTAGATAAATATATAGAAAAGTATTTTCACAGAAAAAGAAAAAAGAGTGAGTTTTATTTAGATTTATTATTTAAAACAGATGCCGTAATGTATATTGGTGGACGTATGTTAGAAGACGGCACGATTGATATGTCACAACAAGAAGGGTATGTATTATTAAAAAAAGCACCATACCTTTATTCAGAACAATTATTAGATGCTCTCCAAAGATTAGAACAAGGAATTCTTGAACACCATATGAAATTAAATTATTTGGGATCAGGAACATCTAATTATGAATCACCATTTGGAACTGACTTTCATGATAATAAAACTAGATAAAAGGAGTTAATAATACTTATGAACAATAACGAATTTATTTCTATGTATGGAAATTCGTTTTATATGGAAGAAGAAGTAATTGACAGAAGATATTGTTCAATTCGAGAAATTGGATATTTGATTGTACCTGATGGAAGATTGATTGTAATATCAAAAGGCAAACATCACGGAGAAGTCTTTTTAGAATACTTATCAAAATACTTAGAACAAAGTATAGAAGGAATTAGAGAAGAATATCAAATCTTCTCTAATAATGGTCTTTGTTTTTTACCGCTTTTAGAAAAGTATCAATTAATTCCTTATTTTGGTATTGGATTGAACCCAGTATTTCCAATGTATCAACAGTATGTTTGTGAACAAAGTTCACTATTTGATATGAAAGGAATTTTACATATCCCAAAAGAATTAGAACAAATTACAAAAGAACAATTATTAACCAATCAATCTTTAATAGAAACGAATCTTGATTTTAGGGGAAAAGAAAAATATCCTATGCATATAGGAAATACAAATATCCCTTATGTGACTTATAATAGCATTGAATTTTTAGAAGTAATGGATCAATTATTACAAGAAAAGAAATTACAAAAATAATACAATTATCATATAATAAATAAGAATATTCACTTAGCTTACACTAAGTGTTTTTTTATGTGAGTAATCAGAGGTGTATGATAAGAAGTTGCAATGGTTATATATGGTCAAGAAAATGAAAACTT
>ULML01047026.1_pt1 | contig 11139 bp, 8 predicted proteins | sample 1951651 | NCBI WGS metagenome assembly ULML01 (sample SAMEA4835549, study PRJEB28245) | human gut metagenome | biome: gut microbiome; material: fecal sample | place: Denmark | collected 2008
TTGTTCCGTCTCTACTTCCGCTGTGGTGTTGTCGTAGACCTTATTGTAAATATCATCACACAGTTTCTGCACCATGACCCGGTCCGGATATTCATCAAACATCAGGCTCCCGTCATATTCCATCTTGTCGCATTCTTCTTCCACTACCCTCTGAATGCGCTTCGCTTCTTTCGGATACATCTCTTTTAAGCGTTCTCTGTCTCTCTCATACTCGATCTCGCTCAAATAGACATCCTGCATGGGATATGCCATATAAAACGGGATTTTATATCCACCGGACTGCTGCATACGGAAATAATTTTCCATATTAGGATCCATAACTTCGCTCCTGCTTTTAACTTCTTTATACTATATGCAGGACGCGGCTGTCCGGTTTCTCTCTTACGCTTCGTTTCGCACATACAAAAGCAGCGCCGCGATCAGCTCCCTCGGAAATATGGTCAGAAGACCGATCTTTTCGGTGTCTGCCGCCATTCCAAGCCGCATTGCGTGATAAATGCAGGAAGTCACATACGCGCTCTCCTCCCTGCGCTTCCACTCCACAAGCCTGGTGATCAGTGTGCGTCTGCTCTTTGTCTCAAAGATCTTCGCGTCCGCACACGCATCCTCCGGCAGAACACACTGTCCGACTGCTTGCAGAAATTCACCAAACTGCCAGGTCTTTTTTACATCCACGGAAAAAATCTCTGCTGCGATCTCCGCCGCCCGGAGGTAATAATCCTTTTTCTCCGGGAATTTTCCATCGGTATACGCCTCCAACTGCGCAAACACCGTGCCGACATCCGTCATCCCGGCAATTTTCGGAAAACGGTTCCCGGAAAATACCGCTTCCGCCTTCGCGATCCATCTTGTAAACGAGTTGATCTCTTTTTCCCAGCCGGAAAGATCCGTATCGGAAAATGTATAGAGGAAGCCCCCGTACCTGCCGAACTTTTTCATGGCATCCTGATAGCCCATCTCCATATTGTCCATGAGCAGACCGTGGTCAAAATTCATCATGGTTCCGAGGGAACGCGTCGGCCGGATATAAGTGACGTACGGGCGCTTTGCATAGTTTGGATGCACCGGCTCCGTCCTCAAATCGACAGCGATCACTTCCTCCGCCCCCAGCCGTATCGCAAAATCGATCGGGAGATTGTCGTAATAGCAGCCGTCCAGATAGGTCTCCTCTCCGATCTTATGCATCGGGAAAAGCGGAAAGATCGCGGATGACGCCAGCAGATAATCCTTTAGCATCCCCTGCGGGATCTCCCGCTTTTCCAGTTCCACGCCCTTTAACGACGGAAACTGTGTCGTGACCAGTCCGAAATCAATCTCAGACTGCCGCAGTTTTTCCTCATCCACCATCGTCTCGATAAAAGCGTTGAACGGAGAGATATCCGCGCCTTTGTTTTTCATGTATTTCTTTAAAAACGGGCGGATGGCATCCTTTTGCTCCAGCATCCCCTCTAACGTCTCCGTCAGGTTGATGCCATCCTCCATCATATTTTCCATGCGGATCGTATCCCAGAGGGTATACGCCCGTTCGTATTCGCCGGAAGCCATGAACACGCCGTTGATCGATCCGATCGAAGTCCCGGTCACGATCTGATAATCGATCCCGAGCTCGTTGAGCGCGCGCCAGACACCGACCTCATAGGAACCCTTGGTTCCGCCACCCGCAAGTACAATCGCTCTTTTCATAGAACTCCTCCCTTTTGTTCCGGTTTAAAGTTTTACCTTTAACGCTTCTCCGGTAAAAGAAACGGTCTGCTCCCGTCCGCCGGAACGGATCACAAACTGACGGTACTTTTTCTCATAGCCGTCATGGATCAGTTCGATCGTAAGCTTCCCGCCGCTTTGCGTAAAGCGGTACAGATTATACGCGCCATCACGGTAAGCAAAATCCTCTCCATTGTCCTGATAGTTTACATAACTTCCATCGCCCGGATAAACATCAAGCACCAGGGTATCCAGTTCCTTCTCCCCGATATAATGCATCGACTCATAATTCGGCAGAACCGTTCCCGCCTTCACATAGATCGGGCAGACGGAAAGCGGTGCCTCTTTTAAGAAGTACTTTCCACCGGAAATTTTTTCTCTGGTATCATAATCATACCATTCTCCCTCAGGCAGGTAAACCATCTTTTTGTGCGCCCCCTGTTCCGTCACCGGCGCTACAAGTATCCTTTCACCAAACAGAAATTCATCGTTTTTTGTAAAGGTTTCCGGATCTTTTTCATAGTGGAGTACCAGAGGTCTCATCACCGGCATTCCGGTCTGCTCCTCCTCGCGGAACAGATCATAGAGATACGGAAGCAGGCGGTAGCGCAGTTCCACATATTTTTTATAGATTTCACGCACTTCATCACCAAACAGCCACGGCTCCTGATTAATATTGCCTTTCGCGCAGTGGTTACGGAACAGCGGTGAGAAACATCCGACCTGCACCCAGCGCGCTAAAAGTTCACCGGTCGTATCCGCGCCGAATCCTCCGACATCGGTTCCGACGAAAGAAAGTCCGCTCAATCCCATGTTGCACAGCTGCGGGATCGCCATCTGCAAATGCGCCCAGAGACTCTGGTTGTCCCCGGTCCAGAATGTCGTATATTTCTGGGATCCGGCATAGCACGCGCGTGTGATCACAAACGGTCTTTTCTGATCCCATTTCTTTAATCCTTCGTACGTTGCCTTTGACATCAGATGTCCATAGATATTGTGCATTTCCGCATGCGTGATCTCGCGATCCTCATCGGTAAATACCACATCCTGCGGCAGTTCACCGTTAAAGCTTGCCGGTTCATTCATATCATTCCAGACACCGCGCACTCCAAGGTCGACCAGATATTTCTGGTTGTCCGCCCACCAGGCGCGCACCGCCGGTTTGCCGAAATCCGGATAGACCGCGTCTCCCGGCCAGACCGCATTCACATAGACTTCCCCTTCCGGTGTCTTTGCGAAATAGTCGCCTGCGATCCCCTCGTCATATTTTGCGTAACCAGGGTCTAACTTCACACCCGGATCGATGATCGTCACCGTCTTAAATCCCATCTCCGCGATCTGCCCTATCACCTCACCCGGTTTTCCGAAGTTTTTCTCATCCCAGGTAAAGACACGGTAGCCATCCATATAGTCAATATCAAAATGGATCGTATCGCACGGAATCCCGTATTCACGGTACTTTTTCGCGATATCCAGAATCTCCTCCTTCGTCTCATATCCCCAGCGCGACTGATGATAGCCGAGCGTCCAGAGCTGCGGCAGAGGCGTGCGTCCGGTCAGATAGGTATAATTTTCTATTACTCTGCGCATGGTATCGCCGCCGATAAAGTAGTAATCGAGATTTCCGGCATTTGCACCGAAAAAGCAATAGTTCTCACTTTCCTTTGCCATATTAAAGAAGGACTTGAAGGTATTGTCAAAAAACAGTCCGTAAACGCAGGTATCACGCAGTGTGATAAAAAACGGCACCGATTTGTAAAGCGCCTTAAACGCGTCGGTATGCGCCTGCGGCAGATCCGAGTTCCACATCTCGTAATCATAATGTCTTTTATCCAAGAATCCCGGTTTGTCGCCAAGGCCGTAGAATTTCTCGTCTCCCTGCATTTTCTTTACGATCTGGATCTTATAGTCGAGTCCGTCCCCGTCCACGACATCATGTCCCTCCGCACGGATCAGCTTCAAAAATTCCTCGCTGACCTGCTTTGTGTATTCACGCTTTCCACGGTAGTCCGCGCAGAGCAGATTTCCATCCGCGTCATAAATGTCTACTTTAAATCCATCCGCAATGTGAACCTCCAGTTTTGCGGTCGTGAAGACGATACCGGCGTCATCACGCGAAACCAGAGCCTTCACTTTCTTTCGCTTTTCACCCTCGATCGCTTTCGAGCGGTGCTCTTTTGTCTCAAACCCACTAAACACGTTGATGATCTCATCGGTCACCGCCTCGATGACGCCTTCGCGCTCCTCAAAGCGGATCACCAGTTTCTGACCTTCCAGTGTATAATCTGTTATTTTTCCAAACATACGAAATCCTCCTGTTCGTTTTCTTCTATATTATTATAAGATGAGAAGCATTGTTCCACCCACGATCGCAAGCAGTCCGAAAAACGCTTTCGGCGACAGATGTTCCCGCAGAAATACCGAGGAAAAAATGACTGTCACAACAATGCTCAATTTGTCGATCGGCACAATGATGCTTGCCGGTCCCTGCTGCAGTGCCCGGTAGTAGCAGATCCACGATGCTCCGGTCGCGATACCGGACAGGCAGATGAAAATACCGTTTTTAAAGGTGATCTGTGAAAACTGATTCTGCTTGTGTGTCACAAAGACGACCACCCATGCCATGACAAGTACCACGCAGGTTCGAATCGCCGTACCGAGATTTGACTCCACGCCCGTGATGCCGATCTTTGCAAGGATCGATGTGAGGCTCGCGAACACCGCTGACAATACCGCATACAAAAACCAGCTCTTGCTCTTACTCTTTCCCGTGGATTCTTTTTTTGTGATCATAAGAAATGTTCCGGCTAAAATGAGCACCATCGCAAAGATCATCTTTCTCGTCAGTGCCTCATGCAGGATGATCACCGCAAGGATCATCGTAAGCACCGTGCTCGATTTATCGATCGGCGTTACCTTATTTACATCACCGAGCTGCAACGCCCTGAAATAGCAGAGCCACGACGCTCCGGTCGCAAGTCCCGATAACACTAAAAAAAGCAATGATTTTGCCCCGATCTGCGTGATCGTATTCTGGGAACCCACTAAAAATACCATGAGCCAGGAAAAGATCACCACCACGATCGTGCGGATCGCCGTCGCCAGAGACGAGTCGGTCTTTCCCATTCCAACCTTCGCCAAAATTGCCGTAATTCCCGCAAAAAAAGCGGAACCAAGCGCATATGTAAGCCACATAGATACATACCTTCTTTTTCTCTTGTTTTTTACAAACTTATTATATACATGACCGCGCGAAGAAATCAATTTCTTATTGGTTTTTTCGCAAAAATGTGCTACCATTTGCACAGAATAACCGTGTCATACGAAAGAAAAAGGAGGAACCTGCCATGTCAGAGGAACATACACACGAACACCCGCATTCCCATGCGGACGGGCATCCGCACCACCATGAAAATACCAGGGCCGTTTTAAACCGTATGTCCCGCGCGATCGGGCATATGGAATCCATCAAGACCATGATCGAGGACGGCAGGGACTGCAGCGAGGTTCTTATCCAGATCGCCGCTGTCCGTTCCGCGATCAACAACATTGGAAAGATCATTCTGGAAGACCATATCAGGCACTGCGTCGTGGACGCACTTGAGACCGGTGACCAGAAGGTTTTGGACGACCTGGATGAAGCGATCAACAAATTTGTAAAATAAGGCAGGGATAGAAAGATGAAAGATCTGACAAAGGGAAATATCACAAAACTTCTTTTCGCGTTTGCGATTCCGGTTCTGATCGGATGTATTTTGCAGCTCACCTACAGTCTCGTTGATACCCGTATCGTCGGTTCCGCGCTCGGTGAAAGCGCGCTCGCTGCTGTGGGTGCCACCAGTTCACTGAGCAGTCTTTTGATCGGCTTTTTACAGGGACTCACCAACGGTTTTGCCGTCATCGCCGCGCAGTTCTTCGGCGCGCAGGATTTTAAGGGCTTAAAACGCTGTGTCGCAGCCTCCCTATCACTTGGATGCGCCATTGCCATTTTTATCACCGCAGCTGCCCTGATCTTCCTGTACCCGCTGCTTATGCTGTTAAACACGCCTGCGGATGTCATCGACCTCTCCGGCAATTATATCTCGATCATTTTTGCAGGGCTTATCATTTCCATGCTCTACAATGTCTGTTCCGCCCTGCTGCGTGCGATCGGGGATTCCATCACACCGCTTATCTTCCTTGCGGTATCTGTTGTCCTCAACATTTTTTTAGATCTGCTGTGCATTTTTCCGCTCGCCATGGGCGTCCAGGGCGCCGCGGTCGCAACCGTGATCTCCCAGCTCATCGCCATGCTCGCGTGCTTTTTCTATATGATAAAACGCTACGAGATCCTGCGCCTGCACCGGGAGGATTTTCATGGAATCTCCGGTGAGCTGACGAAAGATCTGCTCAGCTGCGGCCTTTCCATGGGATTTATGAGTTCCCTCGTAAACCTCGGAACCGTTGCTTTGCAGACCTCGATCAACACCCTCGGCACCGATATCATCGTTGCCCACACTGCGGCAAGAAAGATCTCCGAGCTTTTCATGCTGATCTTTAGCGTATTCGGTACCACAATGGCTACTTTCTGCGGACAGAATCTGGGTGCCGGAGAAATCCGCCGCATCAAGGAAGGCATCAAAAAGTCCGTCCTCTACAGCTGGATCTGGTGCCTTGGCGTTATCGTCGTGACCTGGCTTTTCGCCCCGGATCTCATTTACCTCGTGACCGGAAGCAGCAACCCCGTCGTGATAAAAAATGCTGTCGCCTACCTCAGATTCGATACGCTCTTTTACTTTGTGACAGCTTTGATCTGCGTGATCAGAAATGCCATGCAGGGAATCGGCGACCACATCACTCCGCTCGTCTCAAGCAGCCTCGAGCTGGTCGGAAAAGTCGTCTTTGCCCTGATCTTTGTCCCGCTCCTCGGCTACCGCGGCGTGATCCTTGCGGAACCTGTATCCTGGTTTATCATGGTCGTTCCGCTGCTCATCCAGATCTGCCGTACTCCGATCTTAAAAGAAAAACGCGCAGACTAGGCGAAAAGCTCTTTCGTCCATCTGCGCATTCCTGCGGCTTCACCGGTTTGGTGAAGCCGGTTTTTATTTTAAGAATCCGTTTACGATCTGCTCCTCGGCTTCCTTCTCCGTCAGTCCGAGCGTCATCAGCTTGATCAGCTGATCTCCCGCGATCTTTCCGATCGCAGCCTCATGGATCAGGCTCGCGTCAATATGGTTTGCTGCCAGAGACGGGATCGCTTCCACTCTGCCGGCATCCATGATGATCGCGTCACATTCCGTATGTCCGTAACATTTGTTATTTCCATTGATATGTGAATTGAATACCTGCTTGGAATGCTCTTTTGCAACCGAACGTGAGATTACGTTCGCGCTCGAATCCACGCCGTTTAGATCCACGGTGAAATTCGTCTCCGCCGTCTGCTCTCCGTGTGTCATGATCTTTTCATGGATCACTAAGGATGCTCCGTCTGAAAGATCCGCCTCGGTCGTACGCACGGTGGAACTTACGCCCTTGATCTGCACGGTCTCCATCTCCATATAACCGCCTTCCGCGATATGCACAACAGTGGTCGGATTTAAGATGCGGTCGCCCTTTCCATCCCCCTCACCGTAATGCTTTTCGATATAGCGTACCTTTGCGTCCTTTTCAATATAGAAGGTGTGGATGCCGTCATGCTCGGACGCCTGATCTCCGCAGTTGTGGATCCCGCAGCCCGCCACGATCGTAACATCTGCGCCTTCCCCGATATAAAAATCGTTGTATACAAGATCCTTTAATCCGCTTTCACTTAAAATGACCGGAATGTGGACACTCTCATTCACCGTTCCCGGCTTGATGATGATGTCAATGCCCGGCTTGTCCTTCTTGGTCACGATATCGATATTCGCTGTCGTATTGCGGCTCTCCAGTTTTCCGTTTGCCCGGATATTATACGCGCCTTCCGGCACTTCATGGATATCCGCGATCTCCTCTAATAAATTTTTCTCTATCTTATCCATCTTTTTCACCTGTCCGTTCTTTTTTCTCTCACACTAACGCGCGATCTTATCCATCAGCGTGCTGCACGCCTCCGATGTTTTAAGCAGCTCCGGAAGCACTTCCTCTTTCGTTCCGACCTTTCGCACTTCCCCGTCCGCGATCAGCACGATTCTGTCCGCAATGTTTAAGATGCGCTCCTGATGGGAAATGATAAGGATCGAGCCGTTGATCTTTTCATGCATATGCTCGAATACCTGGATCAGATTCTGGAAGCTCCACAGATCGATCCCCGCCTCCGGCTCGTCAAAAATAGACAGCTTCGTTCCGCGCGCGATCACCATCGCGATCTCAATACGCTTTAACTCTCCGCCAGAAAGGCTCGCATTCACTTCACGGTCAATGTAGTCCTTGGCACACAATCCCACCTCGGACAGATAAGAACAGGCCTCTGCCACGGAAATGTCCTTACCTGAGGCGAGCGTGATCAGATCCTTGACGGTCAGCCCCTTAAAGCGTACCGGCTGCTGAAACGCGAAGCTGATCCCTGCTTTTGCGCGCTCTGTAATGGAATAATCGGTGATATCCACGCCGTCCAGATAGATCTTTCCGCTGGTCGGCCGCACGATCCCGGCGATCACACGCGCCAGTGTGGACTTACCTCCTCCGTTCGGTCCGGTGATCGCCACAAAACGGTCATCCAGTTTCAGATTGATATTTTTTAATATCTCTTTATCTTTTGCGTCTTCATTTACCTGAAAACAAACGTCTTTTAATTCTAACATGTTCATCCCTCATCTGTTTATCCGGAATCTGTTCCGGTCACTTGTATATAGAGAATATCACAATTTCTTTCGTTTGCCAATTCTTTTGCTGTTTCTTCCTTATATTATAGGGATCACTTTCCTTCTGTTTTTTCACCTATTTTTCACACATTCTTCCATTTTTCTTAAGAAAACCATGTTATACTCATACACATGCCGCCGTTTTTTACGCCTTTTTTATTTTTATTTTACATTTTTTATACATTTTGAAATAAATTTAAATGAAAAGTAAAATATTTTTATCCAACTTTACGATTGATTTTTACCACAAGAAGTTTTATTCTTTCATATGCGAGTTTGATGGCTCGCACTTTTTCAATACGAAATTTTAATTTTTGCATATACAAACACTAAGGGAGGATTGTTTCATATGCGCACACTGAAGGCTTTTTTTTCTAAATTACAGAATTTCAGACAAACTCTGCAAGAAAAGCGTGCAAAGAGAGAACCTAACGCTCGTGTCGTGAAGGCAGTTGCTTTCATGAACCGCTATTCGATTCTTTTTCATGGGATTTTATCCTGTCTGCTGTGCTTCGTGATCGAATGCATTTCCAGACGTTCGTTTTTCTCTGCATGCAGCTTTGTAGGCGGACACACACTGGCTTATTTCTACAATGCATTCATCATCTTTGTTTCGCTGTCACTTGTCTACCTGTTCAAGCACAGAGCACTGTTCCGTGTACTGATCAGCGGTTTCTGGCTGTTCCTCGGCACGATCAACGGATGCATTCTTTCCAAACGTGTTACACCGTTTGGTTACACGGACTTGAAATGCCTTTCCGATCTGTTCGCCATGCAGAACACCAACTACTTTACCGCGACAGAGGCGATCACCGTTGTGACGATCGTTGCGATTTTCCTTGCCATTTGCATCTGGCTTGGCGTACACGGTCCGAAGTTCCAGGGCAATAACCACCGTATTTTCGCCCCGCTTTTTGTAGTGGGACTTTTATTTATGCTTCCGATCACAACCAAGGCTGCACAGGATTCCAACATCCTTGCTTCTTATTTTTCCAATATCGCGCAGGGCTATGAAAACTACGGTTTTGTATACGGATTTTCTTCAAGCGTTGTCGGCCGTGGTATGACCAAACCGGACGATTACAAAGAAGAGACCATTGACACACTGACCGCTTCTTCCGCAAACGCAGGAGAGACGACCGTTGCTTCCGATGACCAGCCGAATATCGTTGTGGTATTGCTTGAGTCTTTCTGCGATCCGACGGAAGTCAATTTCTTACAGCTGTCCGAAGATCCGATCCCGAATTTCCGGAATCTGTATGAGAACTATTCTTCCGGTTATCTGACCGTTCCTGTCGTCGGTGCCGGAACCGCAAACACCGAGTTTGAAGTTCTGACCGGTATGAGCATGCAGTATTTTGGAACCGGAGAATATCCTTATAAAACGATTTTAAAAGAGACTGACTGCGAGAGCATCGCGTCTGATCTTTCTTCGATCGGCTACGGCACACACGTTGTCCACAACAACGGCGGTTACTTTTACAGCCGTGCCAACGCCTTTTCCATGATGGGCTTTGATACTTTTACCAGCAAGGAAATGATGAACATTCAGGAGTACACACCGCTCGGTGACTGGCCGACCGACAATATCCTGATCAACGAAACCAAAAAGGCCATGGATGCCACCCCGGATCAGGCGGATCTCGTCTATACGATCACCGTACAGGGACATGGTGACTACCCGACCGAAAAGATCATTGCGGATCCTGAGATCACCGTTTCCGGTGCTGACACACAGGAAGCAAACAATCAGTGGGAATATTATGTAAACGAAATCCATGAAGTAGATAAATTCATCGGAAACCTGACCGACATGCTCTCCAAACGCGATGAGAAAACGATCCTCGTGCTGTTCGGCGATCATCTGCCGACCATGGGCTTAGAAGATTCCGATATGAAGTCCGGCGACATCTTCAAGACCAAATACGCGACCTGGAATAACTTCGGTATGCCAAAGCAGGACGCTGATATCACTGCTTATCAGCTTCTCGCAAATATCACCAACCAGGCGGGCATTCATGAAGGAACCATGTTTACCTATACACAGAGCCAGTTAGATCAGGGACTTACCGGAACAGACACTTACCGCGACGGTCTTGAGAACCTGCAGTACGACATTCTTTACGGAGACCGCTACTGCTACGGCGGCGAGGATAAATATCCTGCCACAGACCTTGTGATGGGAATTGATGATGTTTCAGTAAACCGCACCTGGATCAACAGCTCCGGTGATATCTGCATCAGCGGTTCCAACTTCACACCGTGGAGTAAGGTATTTATTAACGGAGAAAAGGTAAGTACGGCATTTATCTCAAGTTCTCTGCTGCGCATCTCCGCCGACAGTATTTCTGACGGTGACACGATCCAGGTAAATCAGATGGGATCGAGCAATACCGTATTCCGCAGCTCCAATGAGATCACTTATGTCGATCCGAACGCGGAAGATACCGAGGATACGACCGAGACGGAAACGGAGGATACTTCCTCTGCGGATAACACCGATGGCATGACACCGGATGCCGAAACCACAGACGGTACCACACCGGATGTTGCGACCCCGGACGGTACAGCATCGGACGCTGCGACTTCAGACAGCACTACACCGGATGTTACCCCG
>ULML01040125.1_pt1 | contig 11123 bp, 4 predicted proteins | sample 1951651 | NCBI WGS metagenome assembly ULML01 (sample SAMEA4835549, study PRJEB28245) | human gut metagenome | biome: gut microbiome; material: fecal sample | place: Denmark | collected 2008
CCAGCTTGCCTCTTACACCCGCTGTACCGAAAGACAAATCCTTAAAAAAGCAATTTTCTTTGGCAACCTCGTCGCCTTCGAGTTTGTTTAACTCGTTTCTGATTTCTTCGTCATACACGTTGGCCTTCCAAAAGGCGAATTTGTCATTGTAACTCATAAACTGTTTTTATCCCTTTTTCTTTTATTATAACACAAGCATTGAAAATTTGCCACCGTTAGTGCGTATTAAAAAAATTTTTTGCCGCGCGGGTTGAGACGTTTTAAACCGCAGGAACCTTACATATATTTTAATATGAAAAAATTTAAAGTATTTGTTTGTATTATAACCGTTTTATGTCTGTTTTTGTGTTTTGCGGGCTGCGGGGAAAACAAAAGCACAAACAAAAACCTGACCGCTCTCAAAATTAAAGTGACGGACTTGGACGGAAACGCGGTCTCAAAAGCGCAAATCACGCTTGTGGAATGCGGTTCGTCGTTTTTTACCGACAACAACGGTTTAAGTCCCACAATGGAAGTTCAAATTTCAAAAACCGCTCTCAACGTAAACGAGGATTGGTCTACCGTCACCGTTGTGGTCAGCTGCGAGGGCTTTGTCACAACCGTGCTTTTCAATTGCGTGGTCAAAGACAATCAGACGCGGGGAGACCTGACCATACGCCTTTTTAAGCTCGACCAAAGCGAACTGCCTTACGTTGCGATTGTCGAAGTGCCTCCCGATGATTTTATCAAAAATCTGACGGGCGCAACGGACGACGCTCAATCCGAGCCGACCGAATAAAACCGAAAAAAAAGATTTTATTTTTTTCCGCGCAAAATAATTGTCAAAACCTTCCCGATATGATATAATTCTACCGTTAAAAAAATACGGGCAATTAACTCAGTTGGGAGAGTGTCTTCTTGACGTGGAGAAAGTCAGGGGTTCGAGTCCCTTATTGCCCACCATTATCCGGACGTCGCCTTTTGGCTTGTTCGGATTTTTCTTTTGACAGAAAATCCGAACTTCGCCTTGTGGCTCGTCCGTCTCGGCAGTACAATAATTGAGGGCGAATTTTGTGACGCTCGCGTACACGCTCGCTGCTCCGTCGCTGCCGCTCCTTGCGAGTCCCTTATTGCCCACCACGTCGAAACGCGACGAACTTTGCAAATAAGACAGCTTTTGCTGTCTTATTTGCTTTAACGTCGGTTTCTCCTTTCCCAAAAAGTTCCTTGAAACTTTTTGGGTTTTTAATTTCAGTATTGGCAAAATCAAATCTCGACGTCCCTTTCGGGCTTGTTCGGATTTTTCTTTTGGAAATAAAAAAACGGAACAGGCTTTTGCCTGTTCCGTTTTTGTTTCAGTATTAGAACACCGATTTTTTTGCCGTCAAGCTGCCAGCTCCTGTTCCTCCACAGGTTGCTGTTCGCTTTCCTCGGGTTGTTCCTCCTCGACGACTTCCGTAATCTCTGCCGTCTTGCTGCCTTCTTCGCCGCTAAATTTGACTTTGAAAGTCTTTTGGGCAGAGGTTACAACAGTGTAAACGCCGTTAGATTCGTCATATTTGCACTCGGTGACCAAATAGAGGTAAGTGGTTTCTTTTTCCGTTTTTTCGTCCTTGACGGTCAGCGACATCAAAAGGATACCGTTTGTAGAACTGAAATCAACGAATGATTTGCCGTCCTCGGAATAAATTGTCTCCACCGTCTCACAAGAAACTGTAACCGTGTCAATGAGACTGAGAATATAAGGATTCTTTTCTTCCTCGTCCGAACCCACTCCGGCATCGGTTTTTTCCGTAATCTCTATCGTGTAGTAGGTTGTGGAAGTAATCTTGCCGTCCTCCGTCTTTTCTCTGAGCACATAATAAACTTTGCTCAAAGAAGGAGCGTAAATGTTGGTGGCGGATTCGACTTCAACGTAATCGCCGCCGTCACCGTCTTTCTTAAACAGCTTGATTGAGTAGAACGCGCCCTGCGCCAAGTTGGCGTCGGAAGCGATAACTCTCTCGAACACTACTTTGTAACCGTCCTCGCTCTCCACCGTTTCCTCGCGCGTCATGGCGTAAACATTGTAACCATAACTGACATAAGTGCTGCCGATAGCGAAATACAGGTGATAATCGTAGCCGTCTGCGCCTTCGAAGTTTACCGTATAAATTTTTGTCTCTTCGTCGTATGTGTAATCGGCGGTGTTAAACGACAGAATCTTGCCGTCCAAGTCATACATAAGCGCATTTTCGCCGAATGTGCCCTTTATGTAGGAATTTTCGGCGGCGACGCCGGTTTCGTCATAATCGGTTATTATTGCAATTTCACCCCAACTGTTTGCTAAGCTCTGACCGAACAGCATCGCATAGAGGTAGTACATGTTCAAATATGTGCAGGAAGGAAGGGTCCTTCTGTGCTCCATCGCGGTGACTTTATAGGTATTTCTGTCGCCGTTGAACGTCACGCTGATGTAGAAACGGAAATACTGAACCGTGACGTACATCGTACCGTTTTCCTCTCTTGTGACGGTGCAATCGAACTCTTTGCCGTCGATTTTTACCTTGCCCGACACGTTGAAACTGGTTAAACCGTTGGGAGTGAAAGTCAAATCCTCAAGAGGCTTTTTGTAATCTTCCTCACCCTCTTTTTCAAGGGGCACGGGATATTTTTCTTTCGTTGCTTCCTCGCGTCCGAACAATACGGCAAAGCCGTTGTTGCGGATATATGTTACGTCGTTGTACTCAACGGTTTCGGCAAACGTACCGAACTGTTCCTCTACAAAACCGTATTCGTTTGTTACAACGCCCGTTTCGCCCGCGTTGGCTCTGCGATAGATAACTACTTCGTCGTTTTCAACATTGTAGTAATAACGTGTAGTACCGTTGAAAACGGCAAAACCGTATTTGGTGAACTGCAACGACGCGCCAAGGTCGGAAGTGTAATATCCTCTTTCCGGGAAGTTGAAAGGCGTGGCAACACCTTTTTCGTTGTCATAAATATAGATGCAAGCGTCTTCGACTTGGGTGCTTGCGTAGTAGAGCATATTATTCGTTATGATAATATATTCTCCGACTTCCCTTTCGCCCATCTTGTTGTATCTGACCGCTCCGCCGTTTTCGTCAAGCACGAGCACGGAGAAATCGGTTTCATTGACGTAGATACGCGCCACCTCTTTGTGCGAAACCACAAAGACATTGTAATAGGACGAAGAAATCTGAATAACGCCGCGTTTGCCTACCAACGTCGTATTTTCACTTCCGTTTTTGTAGGTGAGAGTGAACTCGTATCCGTCGGACGTATAAGTTCCGTTTTCGTCGATGTACTGCTCTTCTTCGTCAGAAATGGTAAATACGGAAAGCTTGCCGTAACCGTCCAGCTTAACATAAACGCCTGTGGCGTTCTGATTGTCCATCAGAATGTATGTTCCGTACTCGGCTCCGCGCGCGGTGAATTGTTTGTTGTCTTTAATGTCAAAGTAACGGTACGCGTTGTCGATAATCATGCAAACGACGTTCTCTTCGTTGTCTACAACAAAGTAACTGCTCTTAACCGTCGTGCCGTCGTCGCTGTTGAAATACTCCGCCATGTAGCTGAATCCGTCCAGCTTCAACCTGCTGCCGTCTTCCGCACGATAATCGCCGCTAAAAGTCTCGTTGTAGCGCGAGAACAAATTGTTGTTGGATGCGTAAAGGCGGATAAATTTGAAGGTAAGAGTGCTGTCATTGGAAGTGAACACCCAAATCTCCGAATTGTTCACGGAAGTAAACTCGGAGGATTTTTCAACCGTGCCTTCGTAAACGGTTTCATTCTCGCCCTCTTTCACGGTGTAAACCGCGCCGCCCTTGCCGTCAAAAGCAAGAGTTTGGTTTGAGGTGTACTTGTTGCCTTGGATAATTTCCTTAGCGGTGTAGGGAGCGTGTTGAAGGACAATGAACGTATTGTTTTCTTCGTCAAGTTCCAGATACATTGTGCCCTGAGAGGTAGACACTGTCAATATGTTGCCGCTAACAGTATATACCGCAGTGAAGCTGCCGTCTGTGCTGTTGTACACGATAAATCCGCCGACAAGGAAAATGCTCGCGTCGCCAGAAGTATATGTGGCGGTCGGCAACTCCGTAGTTGTGTTGTCGGAGCCGTCAATCCCCTTAGTTGTCACGGAATACCAATAAGTAACGCCCACGTTGCCCTTGCTCGTTTGCAAAACGGCAGTGTTGAATACAAACGACACGACGGTCTGCAAATCGTAAGGCTCGGTAACGAGTTCTTCCTCAACGTCAAAATATTTATCCGCAGTGTACATATAGGTTTTTGTGTTTTCGTCAAACACTATCGTGCCTTCGGAAATTTTGACGTATTCAGATTGTTTTGTGCGTCCGTAAAGGGTGGCTTTGCCCTCTGCGCCGTCGTTGACAGCCAGCAACGGAGAGTACCAATAAAGGACTTCGGGGTCGCTGTCTCTGTAATAATATTCGCCGTAAGAGTTGTGCTTCTTTTCAAAGTAATACTTGGTTTCGGTTATCGGTTTGCCGTTTTCTCCGGTATCGCCCGTCTCAACCGTCACGCTTCTGATAATGAAAGTAAAGGTTGCAGGCTCGCTGCCCACTGCGCCCTCTTCGGAATAGAATCTGATAATGCTTCCGCCGAGCACGGACGTGCCGACAACCTGATAAACGCCTTTGAGCGTCGTCGTGCCGTCGAAATACGTCGCGCTGTAAAGCCCGTCCAACATGAGAGTGGCTTGTGAAGTCTCGGATTCAAAAGTTTTGTTTGTGCTTTCGTCATAGAGCATATAGCCGGGCACGGAGGAGTCGTTTCTAATTTGCAGTACGCCCGCGACAATACCCATAGACGTCCTCAAAGTAATGAGCTGAGTCTCGGTATCGTAAGTGTATCTGTACGCCGAGGTGGAGCTGCCCATATTCATAACGGCGGTTCCGAAGCCGTCGAGCAGCATTTGATAAACCTCAGTGTAGTACACCAACTTACCGTCGTTGATTGCAAAGCGCACTAAACCGCCGTTGTCGCGTCCCAAAGCATACTCGTCTTCGTTGCGTATCTGGAAAGCTTTAGAAGTGCCGGCAGTACCGACTATGAAGTTAAAGTTGTCTCCGCCGTCGTCAAAATGCGTGGTATAAATACCGTTTTCGTCTACGGTATAATAGCCTTTGCGCTCAACGGTAATAATTCCCTTTTCGTCTTTTTCGACATACGAGATTCCGTCAAATCTGTCAATTTGGAGGAATACGTCACTGTTGACTCCCACTCCGGAGACAAAGAGGTCGTACGTCATGCCGCTGTTGCCGTTATCCTGAAAAACAAAGGTTCCGTTTTCATTGACCTTGCCGGTAATCACTATATCGTCTTTCGAGTTTCTGATACGGAACTCGTTGTTCTTGGCGTTCAACTCGCCGATAAAATACTCGCCGCCGCGATACAAATAAACTACTTCGGCGTCGTCGGGGTCGAGGAATATGTAGTCTTCGCCTTCAAACATATCGACAAGACCGACGCTCCACACCGCCTCGAACACCATGTCGTCGTCGGGAATGAAGCTTTCGGGCTCGGTATCAACGCTGCCGTCCTGAATGGAGTTTCTGAGCAAAGAGTATATTATATTGGTTTTGTATATGGTTTCTCCGCCGTCGGCGGTCCAGCCGACTAGAAGTCTGCCTTCGCTCTCGAAATTTACGGGCACGGTGATTTCTTCGCCGTACTTGACTTCAAAGGATACGTCGTCGAACTCCTCGCCCGCATCGAAAAAGACAAATAAAGTCTTTCTGTCAAAATAAAGTTTAAATACGTTTTCGGACGCGTTTTCAGACAAGGTTTTGCTCGCGACCTCGCCCTCGTGACCGACATTTCTTTCAAAACCCGTCACATCTATTTCGGGAGAAACTTGCGTTCCCGCCCAATCGTAAGCCGTGACGTCGCTGTCCGCTTTGACATACTTGGTTTCGTCGTCTTTGTCCTGCAAATACAATTCAACGGTGTAAGCGACCTTGTATTTGGCTTTGAGCGTGACGTTCTCCGAAGGCATAACAGCGCTCTCGGTCAATGCGTCCTCGCCTTTGAACCAGCCTGCGAACTGATGATTGGCTTTTGACGGCGCAAGCTCCTTGACCGCGTTATACAAATTTGCTCCCGCCTTCAAATACAACGACGTCGCGGAAAGCGAGCCGCCGTCAAGGTCAAGCGTAACTGTATAAAGCTGCGTCCACTTTGCGTAATAAGTAGCGTCGTTTTCAGCCACCACGCTTGTAACCGCGCTGCCGGAAAAGTTTGCGTCCGTGAACCAGCCGTCGAACTCGAAACCTGTCCTTGTGGGTACGGGTAATTCATAGCTCTCGCCCTTTTTGACCTCAACGGTTTCTATCGAGCTTCCGCCGTTGGTCTCAAAGGACAACTTTACGATGTCTTTGCCGCAGGCAGAAACTGCGCACAGAACAATCGCAAATAAGATTGCCGTTAATAAAAACCTAAATTTTTTCATGCTTAAATATATCTCCTGTATTTATATTTAATGTTTTCCTACACAAGTGTATTTGAGTTTCGACGCCGTTTCACATGAAGGTAAGCTCCTTTGACATTGATATGCCCTATTTATTCAATCTGCGGATTTTCATCCGAGAATTGCAAAATAACAATCAATTCTTTTGCGCAAATTCTTCAAGACCAGAGCGACGGAACATCCGACCACGGCCAGTCTATTTCACCTTCACCCGGTTCTTCTTCGTCCGGCTCCTCCGTTTCTACCTCCCAGACGGTGTAGAGCGTCGTTCCCTCAGGCAAGCTCGCAATGTCGTTGTTTGTAATTTCGGCAGTAGTACCGCCCTCCTGTGTTGTCCAACCGACAAAGTTGTACCCTACGCGGGAAGGTGCGGAGAATTTGTTATTCCCCAGTACGGGCGCGCTGTCGCCCGATTGACTCAATCTTTCGACATTGAGCATCAAATTTTCGTTTATGGTAATCGAAACGACATAGCTTCCGTCTTCGGACAGGGTGCAGCCCAACATAACGGGACGGAATGAAGAATTCCACCTCGCGTCCCAGCTCTCGGGCATGCTTTGGGCGTCGCTGTAAACGGTCAACTGTATGCACATGTAAAACGCGTGCGCGCCGACCTCTTCCAGACTGCTCGGCAAGAGCGCCGACAAAAGCCCCGTACAGCTTCTGAATGCCTGTTCTCCAATCTTTTTAAGACTCGAGGGCAGATAGAGGCGAGTCAGGTTTCTGTTTGCGTAAAAAGCAAATTTTCCGATTTCCTCGATGCCTTCGGCAAACTCTGCGCGTTTCAACTTTGTGCAGTCCGAAAAAGCATAGTCGCCTATCACTCTCAGCGAAGAGGGAAATTCAACGGTTTTAAGGTTGATACAACGCGCAAAGGCATATTGACCGATTGTAGCAAGGCTAGGCACAGCCCCCTCTACAAATCCTACCTTTTTCAACGCAATGCAATCTTGAAACGCCAGCGCACCGATAGAAACGACGCTCGAAGGCAAGTAAACCTCGCTTAACGAAATGCAGTTCAAAAATGCATACGCCGAAATTTCCTTCAAATAATCTCCGAAATCGATTGTCTTGATGTTTTTGCATCTGAAAAAAGCAAAGTAACCGATTTCCTCGACGCGTCCGCCAGACAGGTCAATCTCGCTCAACGTATGGCAATCGTAAAAAGCGGAACGACCTATCTTTTTGAGATTTGCCGGTATTTGTATGCTGTACAAAGATTGGCACTTGTAGAAAGTGTAATCCTTTATTTCCGACAGGTTTTCGTTGAGCGATATTGCGGACAGACCGGTACAGTTGTAAAAAGCGCCCGTTCCGAGATAACGCACATTTGTAATGTCGCCTAAAACATTTTTGAGAGACTCGCAACTCAAAAACGCGTAGTCGGCAATGCCTATCGTACCATCTTTCAAAGTTACGGTAGAAATGCTTATTTCTTTTCCTTCCGCGTCGACGGTGTTGTAGCCTACCACCCAATTTCCCGCGTAAACAACGCCGTCTTCGGCGGGATTGTTCCACAAAGCGGTGTCTACAAAAGCGCTTTCTCCTATGCTCGTCACGCTAGCGGGTATAAGATCTCCGGTAGTCGGGTTATCCAATCTGTCGCAGCCGTAAAAAGCCTTGGCGCCGATGCTTTTCAAACTTTGACCTAAATCCAAAATCTGCAGAATGTCGCAATCGGAAAACACGCCGTAAGAGATTGTTTCCACGCCGGGCAGCGTGACGCTGTACAATGCCTTGTTTCTTGCAAAGCAGGAATCGCCCAGATACTTTATCGAAGGGGGCAACACGACTCTTGTAAGGTTTTCGCACGATACAAAGGCTCTGCCGACAATGCCTACGGTCCCCTCTCTGATGAAAGTCGCATCTGCTGCGGGTTTCTCCACGCCACTCCAACTCAACTCAGTAATCTCGGCGCTGTTTACCACCGCAACTATCCAGTTGTCTGCGTAAACGATATTGCCGCCGTCGTCGGTCAAGCTGTCGTTGAAAACCTTGGTTCCGTTGAAAACTCCGCTGCCTACCGTCGTGAGGGACTGCGGCATAGTGACGTCGCTCAGCTCCGTACAGGCGTTGAAAGCGCCGATCCCCAACGACACAAGCCCTTCGGGCAAAACCACCTGCGTGAGCTTGGGACATTCGGCAAAGACATATGAGGCAATCTGAACCAACGATGATTTTTCCGCAAATTTAATTTCGGAAAGGTTGCCGCAGCGGTAAAACGCCCTTTCGTCAAGTAAAATGAGTTGGCTGCCGAAAGTTATCGACTCCAAAGCCGAGCACTCGGAAAAAGCGTGATTGTATATTACCAGCAAAGATTCGGGAAGGTCGATTGACTTCAACGAATTGCAGCCGACAAACGCGGCTTCGCCTATCTGCGTCACGCTGTCGCCGAGCACAACCTTTTCAAGCGCGCGACAATAGGAAAAAGTATTGGCTCCCACCGAAACGACATTTTCGGGGAATGTAATTTCCTTTAAAGACAGACATGAACTGAATGCCCCGCTTCCTATGTAAGTGACCGACTCCGGAATAACAATGGTTTCAAGGTCGGGACAATTGTAAAACGCTTCGTCGCCGATTGACCTGACATTGTTTCCTACAACGATGTTTTTGACTTTGCTTGCTCTGAAAGCAGAGTTTGCGATTTCCGTGACGGGCTTTCCGCGATAGACGTCCTCTATTGTGAAGCTGTCGGTGCACGTGCCCGCGCTTGTTATCGCATATTCAGTGTTGTTGTTGATTAAGGTGTAAACGCAACCCGTTTCGTAATTTTTGTGAAACGAAACGACTTCCGACCAATCGGATTCCTTGGCGGAGCTGTCTCTCGGCACCGCTTTTATGCGAATTTCGTAATCGCCCTCCTGATAACTCGAAAGCGAATAGCTTGTTTTTCGGGAGACAACGGTTTCGGTTTCTCCCGTAGCAAGGCTTTTTATTTCCAGACTGTATGTTCTGGCGTTTTCCACCGAACCCCAAGTCATCAAATAATCGTCGTCTATACGGATTTTTTCGGGGACGGCGAGCGTCTTTCCGCATCCGACAAATATCAGCAGACACATCGACAAAACGAGAGCCGCTATAAATGTAAGAAGTTTTTTCATTTCTTCTCCTTTGAGAATTGCAACGTACTATTGTGATTTCTTGTTCTTTCTCTCACGAATAATCTCGTGCAGCCACTTGAACTTGAACTTGCGCACCGCTATATCCAACAGGAAAAGCACTATCGCGGCAATAATAAAAGCAAGTCTAGGGTCGTAGGATTTTGCGATTTCCGTCACAAATCCGTCCAGAATTTCGTCGGGCGACTGCAAATCGGAAACCAAGACGCCGTTGCCCCTCGAAGCAATTTCGGCAAGCAAAGCTTCCGACGGGTCTATATCCGTCTCCTCGACGTTCAGGTCGTACTCCTTTGAGTAGGAAAAATCCTTGTAAATCTCGTACAGGGAGTTTTCCACGGGATTTCCCGCCTCGTCGTACTTTTGCAACACGATTTTGTAAACGCCGCCCTTTTTCACAACTATGTCGCTGCGGCTGAAACTGTTTGCAGAGCTCAATGCCTGAGTGACATAGACGGAATCGGTCTCGGGGTTTCCCGACGTTTCGTTGAGGGAAAGCACCGTGCCCGTCTCCAAATCTTCGATTGTGCCGCGTATTGTCTCGTTTTCGTCAAGAGCTTCGGTGACGTAGACATTCAACTGATTTATGTAGTTGTCCTCGGTCAGCGTGCCGTACAGAGACATGGGACGTATGTTTTCAATCGGCATAAGATTTCTTACCACGTTGAGCAGGAATTGCTTGCCGTTTTCGTCCTGCATAAATTGACCGGACCACTCGCCGCCGTTCAAGTCGCACATAAAGCTGCCGACCATGCCGCCCTTGCTTTCCTTGCCTCCGTTGCTTTCCTTGTCTTTTACATACTTCCACTGCACGTAAAGCGGAACGTTGAAATCTCCCGAGAGCACCATATCCGCGCCCGTGCGCAGCTTGACGCCGAAAAATCCTCCCAGCTGAACAGTCAATTTGTTAAGCGTGCCTTCCTCCGCCGTTCCGGTTTGAACGCCGCTGAGCAAAGGAGAAAGCAGATTGACAACCGTAGGGTTAAACGGCTCGTCGTCAACTTCTTTAAGTTCGGGCACGCTCAGGTTTTCTTTACTCCATATCGAAACTTCGGTAATGTCGTTATCCACACAAATCGTGCCGTGCCCGAGTATGATGGCGCGCACCATTTTTCTGTAAGCAGACAAACTTTCTCCGTTCAAAGCCGGGTCGTCGATAGTGGTCTCTCCGGGCTTATATACGAAGTCCGCACTCACTCCTATACCCAAAAACGAGAAGGTGATGCCGTCTTTTTCGTAGTAGTCCTTGATTAACTGTTCGTATTGCACCGTCTGGTCGTCACCTACCAACGCGTCCGAAACAAGAACCATATGACGTCTTTCAACATCCTGAAAACTTCTCAAAATCTGTCCCGCGCGCTCTATTGCTCCGGGGAACGTAGTGCCGCCGCCGGTAGAAATATTGTTGATTGCGGAATAAATCTTGCTTTCCTGCGGACGGGGCGTGAGAGGCAAAATCATTTCGTAATCGTCCGACAAAGTCATGATTCCTATGTAGTCTCTTTCGGAAAGCGCACCCATCGCACTGGACG
>ULML01025958.1_pt1 | contig 11084 bp, 11 predicted proteins | sample 1951651 | NCBI WGS metagenome assembly ULML01 (sample SAMEA4835549, study PRJEB28245) | human gut metagenome | biome: gut microbiome; material: fecal sample | place: Denmark | collected 2008
GTATTCTTCGATCGTGGTCGCACCGATCAGCTGGATCTCTCCGCGTGCAAGAGACGGTTTTAAAATATTAGACGCGTCGATCGCGCCTTCCGCTCCTCCGGCTCCAATGATCGTATGCAGTTCATCTAAAAAGAGCAGGATATTGCCCGCCAGGATCACCTCGCGGATCACGCGCTTGATCCGTTCCTCAAACTCTCCACGGTATTTTGATCCCGCTACCATTCCGGAGAGATCTAAGGTCACCACGCGTTTTCCGGCAACCGTCTCCGGCACCAGCCCGGACGCGATGCGCTCTGCCAGTCCTTCTGCGATCGCGGTTTTTCCGACACCCGGTTCCCCGATCAGACACGGATTGTTTTTTCCTCTGCGGCTCAGTATCTGGATCACACGGTCGATCTCTTTTTCTCTGCCTATTACAGGATCCAGTTCTCCATTTGCCGCCATACGGGTAAGATCGCGGGAATACTGATCCAGTGTCGGTGTCAGTTCCGCATTGGCACGTTTTCCGTTCTTCGTTCCCTGAAGTTCCTCTTTGTACTGATTCGGATCTTCTCCCATTGCGATCAGTATCTCAACAAACAGCTTGGACAGATTTACCCCCAGTGTATTGAGAAGACGCACCGCCGCGCAGTCCGTCTCCTTGATCAGTGCGATCAGGAGGTGTTCCGTCCCAACTTCCCTGCAATGAAAACGCTCGGCTTCTTTATCCGCGTTTTCTAAAACTTTTTCTGTTCTCGGGGAATATCCGTCCGGGTCTAACACCGCAACAGAAGCTGACGGTGCGATCAGATCCTCGATCAGTTCCGTCAGCTTTTCCTCCTCTATTCCTGCATCCAATAATACTTTTGCGGCAACACCAGTCCGCTCCCGCAGCAGCCCGACCAGAATATGTTCCGTTCCAATATAGTTATGGTGCATGACTTTTGATGTTTTCGCAGCAAGGTCCATTGCCTTTTTTGCTTTTTTTGTATATGGCTTTTGCATAAGTCATCCTCCATTAATAAAAATTGTCGTAAATTTCATCTATCAGATCATGGATTTCCTGTCTTGAAATATTTTTACACCTGGCTCTCGCAAGCACCATCCGCAGCGCCTCCCCGGTCTCCTCAAGTGCCCGGATCCGGTCTGCATCCAGTGCGATCACCGCGCCGGTACGTTTACTCAGCGTCAGAAATCCCTCCTCACGCAGCATGCCGTACGCTTTATTTACCGTATGCATATTGATCCCGACCGTATCCGCGAGCTGCCGCACCGACGGAAGCGTATCTCCCTCATGCAGCTGTCTGGTCGCAATTCCCATGATCACCTGATTGCGCAGCTGCATATAAAAAGCCTCATCGCTTTCAAAATCTATTTCCAGAACCATATCTTTTCTTCCTATAAGTCATTGAAATCAATAACTTCCAGTTTATCCTCCGTACTTCCTCTTCTGCCGTGTTTTTTTCTGGAAGAACGCTCTCTTTTTCTTGTTTCCGGTTCCTCCTGTTCAAACTCTTCATCATAAGCCGTGTCATAATCTTCTTCCGGTTCGTCCTCTTCGTAATCTACCTCGTCCTCATATGCCTCGTCTTCGTCATAGTCTTCTTCGTAGTCTTCCTCTACGTCGTAGTCCTCGTCGTCTTCGTAATCGTCATCATCCGCTTCTGCATCGTCGTCTGCATCTTCTTCGCCGTAATCTTCTTCATTTTCTATTTCATCTGTCTCTTCCGGCTCATTTCCACGATCTTCGGCTTCTTCGTAGTCCTCCTCATAGTCTTCCCCGTAATCCTCGTCGTAGCCATCTTCTGCATAATCATCTTCTTCATATCCATTCTCTTCGTAGTCATCATCATCGAAGAGATCATCCTCTTCCTGATCTTTTCTTCTGCGCCAGAACAGGATCAGACAGATGACCGCAAGTGCGACACACGCTCCCGTCAACCCATAGATTTTGCTCTGATCATGCTTTTTTAACTCCTCATATTTGTCATGCAGACTGTCATATTTTTCTTTCAACGCCTCATACTGTTCCGCAGGTGTACTGTCAGACTCCATCTGCTCATCCGACGAATCTGTGCCATCCGCTACCGGCACGGACTCTTCTGTTTCCGCGATCGGTACCACGTCTGTTTCATCCCCGGTACCGGTTCCGTCAAGATCTCCGCCCGCCACGCCTGCCGCATTGGCAGTTTCTCTGGTCACTGTGATCTTATAGGTCGCCGCTGACCCGTTCTCCGCTGTCACCACGATACTGATCAGATTCTCACCCTCGGAAAGATTGGTATTCCCGCTGATCGAAGTGATCGATGCTTTCGCATTCGTCGTCCGTGCCGACACTTCTACTTCTGTCACATCGTTTGGTACGGTTGCTGTATATTTTGTTACTCCCGCCTGTAATGCCGGTGAGATCTGTCCTTCCGACAAAGCCAGGGAGGAGAGGGAATTATCATCGGATGCCGCTGCCTGTCCATTCTCCGATGTCACTGCTGTCGCATGCACCGTCACCGGCTGTCCACTGCAAAGTATCGTTCCCGCCATCATTATGATTACTATTTTCTTTATGTGCTTCATCTTATCTCCTACGCTCCTGCGCCATATCTATGGCTTTCGTATATCCGCGGGCAGCCATTTTCCATCCGCCTACAGTTAGTCTTATTATAGGAAATAATGCATAACCAGTCAACCTTAATCTGTCGATAAATCCAGGCTCACCCATCCGCCTGTTTTCCCTTCTGCCATGCCAGCGCCGCTTCCGGCACACAGGCGCGGTCATCGATATAGATATCCGCAAATATTTTCCGCGCATTGCTTCCGTAGCGCATTTTGATTTCATCTAAATTATCATTGACCGCGTCAAAAGCCAGCCCTTGTCTTCCGCACCACAGCACCGCTTCCAGGAGCAGCTCGCCGCAGCGGCAGGTCCAGAGGATCAGCCTGCTCCCGTTTTCTTTTTCCCCGGCCAGCCACCGGATCAGCCCCCGGTTGGGTGCTCCGATTCCCGGATAGCAGTCCGCACAGAGTGTCCCGTCAAAATCTACGGCAATGATCGGCTTTCTCTTTTCTTCCATAAAAAAACACGCTCCCTTTCCACCTGACTTTGTGATAGATCAAGTGTAAAGGAAAACGTGTTCCATATGTGGTACATATGTTATGTAAATTGGCATTCCGCTTAAAACTGCATTTTCTCCGGTCAGAGAAATTTTTCAATGCATATCTGTTCCACCACTTCTTTGCCGATCAGGGTGATCGCCTGTGCGGGGCAGGCACTGATACACCGATAGCACATCGTACAGTTTCCTTTCTGATGCGGGATCTTCCCGTTCATAAAAAGATTTTCCCTCGGACACCATGCCGCGCACTGCCCGCAGCCCATGCATTTTTTCGTATCGATCTTAAGCGCGTTTTTATATTTTTGTGCCGCATTCCAAAAATACAGCCGCTGTCCGAACAGTCCGAGCAGATGGGAAAAAACTCCAAGTCCCTGCCTCGGCATTTTTCCCTGTTTGATCCTCTCCGCCGTCCGCCGCACCTTTTCTCCTGCCGCCGCGACGATCTGTCTGTTTTCTTTCTCGGGTTTGATCAGCGTCTTTACGTCCGCGACAGAATCAGGCATCCGGATATGTACGCCTCCTGTGAGCACCGCGCCGTATTTTTTCAGCAGACGTGCCGCCACACCTGTTCCGTCTCCGGAAAATAAACCCATGGTCGCCATGAGAAATACCTGTTTTCCACGCCAGCATTCACGGTTTTGTTCGATAAAAACACGGACAATATCCGGCAGATTGCTGTATTGGATCGGATAGGCAAGGATCAGCGCTTCGTGGGAACGGAGCACTTCTACCGCTTCCTTTTTCTCTATCGGACAGGGTATCTCCTTCCTCCCCAGGCTGTCCGACAGAAGCGACACGCAGTATCTGGTATTTCCGGTTCCACTGAAATAAAGCACGCCCCAGTCGGTCTTTTCTCTCTCATTTTTATGCTTCTGTCCCACTGTCCGCTCCCTTCTCAAGCGCCCGCTCGATTGCCTGTAAGATCACCAGGCTGGAATTGGTGGCCCCGCTCACCGTTTCAACATCCGTTGTCTGCTCCGTCAAAACCTCATCCACTACTTTTTCTGCCCTTTTTCCCCGGCCATTTTTGTGCTCTACCAATACGATATCCACGATTTTTTCCTCTTTTACCGTAACCTTTACACGCGCACGGACAAATCCGGCATCGCTTTCCCCCTCATAGGTTCCGTCCGAAACTCCCTCTGCCGTCATATCTGTGATCTCTATGTTATCTACTGTGTTTTTGTAGGACAGGAAGCTGGCATAATACGTTACGCCGCCACTGACTGCCACCAGAAGAATTACCGCCGCGATCTTATTTTTCCATGATCTCATTTTTTCTCTCCTTTTCCTCTCTATGCCAAAATCGATTCTAACAGCAGCGAAAACGCGTAATCCATATAAGCCTCCCGGCTCATGTTCATCCGTCGTTTCAAATACTGCTCTTTCTGTCCGGAGAAGCGTATGATCTCACTGATCCCCGACCAGAAAAACATCGCGGTAAGAACCGGATCCATTCCTTTTTTCAGCACGCTTTCCTGTTCTCCTTTTTTTAACAGAACGATCACTTCCTCGTTCAGCGCCTCCCCTGTCTCATAGATCTGCCACCGGACATCCGGCGCATCCGGTTTTTCCTGCCCTTCGGGCAGTTCGATCTTTTCTAACATGCAGGAAAAGTAGATCGGATACTTTTTCTCGTAATCTGCCATCGCTTTGCAGACCGCATGATAATTGTCCCGGAATTTCCCTTCCTTTTCGATATTCTCCTTTAAAAGAGAAAAAAGCTGCTCCATCTGCTCTAACAGGATCGTCTGCAAAATCTCCTCCTTACTCTTAAAATAAACATACAGGGTTGACTTGCTGCAGTCCGCCTCTTTTGCGATGTCATCTACCGTTGTCTTTTCTATGCCCCTGCTCTCAAACAGAGCTCTGGCGGACTGTATGATATTTTCCCGGTTGAATCTTGTCAACGATTCTTTTTTCTTTCCTGGCATTTTCTTCTCTCCCTTTTTCGCACTATCGTTTCGTTTATCGTACTATAAGTTCGATTTATTGTCAAATTATTTTTTTAAGGGCGGAAACACTCGTCATCACGGGGACGGAATGCGCTTTGTGCATCCATTTGCCTTATCACCACTGCAAAAAGAGCGCCCTGCCTGGTGCTCCCGAAAAAACGGGATGCATCAGACCTGACGCTCTTTTTGATATTCGCTTCGATTATTTTTTATAACTGTGTTACTACAAAGATGTCATAAATTGCTTTTAACGCAGTCTCAAAATCGCTGTTCTTTACACCGATGATGATATTAAGCTCACTGGAACCCTGATCGATCATCTTTACATTGACGTTCACATGCGCAAGCGCGGAGAAGATTCTTCCGGCTGTTCCTCTGGTGGAACGCATACCACGTCCTACGACCGCGATCAGCGCAAGACCCGGCTCAAGGTCGATGACATCCGGCTCTGCAAGCTTATGGATCGTGGAAAGAACCTCCTGTTCCTTGCCTTCAAATTCTTCCTGATGTACAAAAACGGTCATGGTATCAATACCGGACGGCATATGTTCGATCGAGATTCCGCTCTCCTCAAATGCCTGAAGCACTTTGCGGCAGAAACCGATCTCGGAGTTCATCATGTCCTTGTCCACATTGATCGCTACAAAACCTTTTTTACCAGCCACACCGGTGATCGTATATTCCGGCTGACGGCAGGTGCTCTCTACGATAAGTGTACCGTCGTCTTCCGGTGCGTTGGTATTGCGGATATTGATTGGAATACCCGCTTTTCTTACCGGGAAGATCGCGTCTTCATGCAGTACGGACGCTCCCATGTAGGAAAGCTCTCTCAGCTCACGGTAAGTAATGACCTTGATTGTTTTCGGATTGTCGATAATACGCGGATCTGCTACAAGCACACCCGATACATCGGTCCAGTTTTCATACAGATCCGCATCTACTGCCTTTGCGACAATCGAACCTGTAATATCAGAACCGCCACGGGAGAACGTAACTACTTTTCCGTCCTCAGTTGCCCCGTAAAATCCCGGGATCACCGCACGTTCTACTTTTTTGAGGCGCGCAGACAGCACTTCATCTGTCTTGTCTGCCATAAAATTGCCATTTTCATCAAAGAAGATGACTTCTGCTGCATCAATAAACTCATAGCCCAGGTAGTCTGCCATGACGATACCGTTTAAATATTCTCCACGGGATGCGGCATAATCTTTTCCTGCTTTGTTTTTAAAGTTCTCTTCAATCGTCTTGAACTGTTCATCCAGGGATGTCTTCAAAGAAAGTCCGTTAATGATCGAATCATATCTTTCCTTGATCTTTTTTAACGGAATACGGAAATCTTCATCTGCCTCAGCTAATGCATAGCACTGATAAAGCATATCCGTTACTTTTGTATCCTTCGCGTTTCTTTTTCCCGGCGCACTCGGTACCACATATCTGCGGTTTTCATCTGCCCGGATGATGTTTCCGACCTTTGCGAACTGTGTCGCGCTTGCCAGAGAGCTTCCACCAAATTTTACTACCTTAATCATCTTCTCTATCCTCCACTTTAAATGCCCATATAGTAACTAATATAATACTGCTTCTGCGATATGTCCAGATTTTTTTATACACCTTCAAGATCAAATTGCGGGATAAAACTCTCTTCCGCCGTTCCGCCCTCCTGTATAAAAGCATTCGAGATCCCGCGCTCTATCGCGAAATCAATGATCTGCTCATATTCTTCGTCTGAGATCTTCCGGTTTAATTCCGGGAAAGAGGAAAGCCCTTTAAGCGGCGTGAACTGGTTCATGATACTGATGTAGATCTCTTCCCCGTAAGTGTCAAGCAGGTATGTGATCACCCGTCTGGAGTCATCCGCGCATCCGGGCAAAAGGAGATGTCTTACGATCACACCTTTTTTCATCAGGATCTCCGCGTCTTCGTCGCAGCGGTCATTATATTCTTCGGCAAAAATGTGTCTCTGCCCGCCGCTTACCGCAAATTCCGGTTTTCCGGTCTGACGCACCATCTCCCGGATCGCCGCCTGCGCCGTTACAAAGTAATCCGGCGCATGGGAATATTTCGCGCTCAGCTTTTCATCCACATATTTCAGATCCGGCAGATAGATATCCACAAGTCCTTCTAATCTTTTTATCGTATCCACATTCTCATAACTGCTCGTATTATACACAACCGGTATGCCAAGTCCCCTGTCCTTTGCCCGCCGGAGTGCCCGCACAACCTGTGGCACAAACTGCCCTGCCGTTACAAGATTGATGTTGTTTGCCTTTTTTTCCTGCAATTCCAAAAAGATCTCCGCCAGCCGTTCTTCGGTGATCTCTTTTCCCACCGTTCCGTTCGCGATGTTTCCGTTCTGGCAGAATACGCAGTGCAGCGCGCAGCCGCAAAAAAAGACCGCACCTGATCCCGCCTTCCCGGAGATACAGGGTTCTTCCCACATATGAAGCGCCGCCCGCGCCACTTTTACGCGATCCGTTTCTCCACATATGCCGCGTTCGCCCGCGCTTCTGTCCACCTTACATGCCCTCGGACACAGATCACATGCCATGTTTTTCACGATCCCTTCCTCATTTTTTTCTGTCGCAGTCTTGCCATTTTCTTTTTTATCTTATATCATAGGAAACGTATCTTTACAATATGATTTTTATCCAAAGGAGTTTTTTATGAGTACAATGCAGCATGAAAGAAATTGCATGGTAGCCCAGTCCGGCGGTCCGACCGTTGCGATCAACGCAAGTCTTGCCGGCGTGATAAGCGGGGTTACAAAATCCAGTCAATATGATACCGTATACGGTTCCATCAATGGGATTCTCGGTATTTTACATGATAATATCATGAATCTCAGTGAGCTTGTCAAAAAGCAGCCGGATGCACTTTCTACGCTGACCCATACACCGGCTATGTATCTTGGCTCCTGCCGTTTTAAACTGCCGGATTTTCTGGATGACGATTCCGCCTATATTTATATTTTTCAGCAGTTCGAGGCGTTAAATATCAAAGCCTTTTTCTATATCGGCGGCAACGATTCCATGGATACTGTTTTAAAATTATCAAACTACGCGAAAAAGATCGGAAGTGACATCCGTATCATCGGCATTCCAAAAACCATCGACAACGATCTGATGGAAACCGACCATACCCCGGGATTTGGTTCCGCTGCAAAATACATCGCCTCCTCTATTCTTGAGATCGCGCACGACACCTTTATCTATGCGGTAAAAAGTGTCACGATCGTTGAGATCATGGGACGGGATGCCGGATGGCTCACCGCTGCATCCGCGCTTGCGAGAAATGAATATTCCACTGCTCCACACTTAATCTACCTGCCGGAAGTGGCTTTCGACAAGGACGCTTTCCTTCGCGATGTAAAAAAACTGCTTGAAACCACAAACAATGTCATTGTCGCGATCTCGGAGGGCATCCATGACGCCGACGGCAATTATATCAGTGCATCGGAAAGTTCCACAGACACCTTCGGCCACAGCCAGTTAAGCGGTGCCGGAAAATGTCTGGAATATATGATCAAGGAAAACATCCATGTCAAGGTGCGTTCCATCGAAGTAAATGTGTTACAGCGCTGCGCTTCCCACCTTTCTTCCAAGACTGACCTCGATGAATCTTTCCTGCTCGGAGAAAAGGCAGTTGCCTGTGCCGAGGAAGGGCTCACCGCTTCCATGGTCACACTGAAACGTACGTCCAATACCCCGTATCAGGTATCCTACGGCCACGCCCGGATCGAATCGATCGCAAACGAAGCGAAATCCGTTCCGACCGAGTGGATCTCCGAAGCCGGAAACGACATCAGAGAACCTTTACTGGACTATCTGCGTCCGCTGATCCAGGGAGAAGTTCCGGTCACATATAAAAACGGGCTTCCTGTGTACATGAATGTTTCACATCTGTCCAACAGTAAGCCCTTAAACTAAATTTGCAGGTTTGTCTAAGCTTCGCCCCGCCGTAATATGGTCAGGAATTCTTCCACCTCATGCCAGGCTTTTTTGGACTCCGGCATCATCCGAAGTCCCATCTGGAACACATGGAACATTCCTTCATATACGGCGAGGCGTACTTTTACGCCCGCTTTTTTTGCTTTGTTTGCAACATCGACTGCATCACTGAGCAGCATCTCATACGATCCGACCTGAATCAGCATCGGCGGGAAATCGTGAAATTTCCCGAACAACGGCGAGATATAAGGATTCTTCGGATCCGCATCCCCAATATAATCTTTATTATAGATCATACTGTCCTTCGTCTTTCCAAACAGCGGATCCCGCTCAAAATTTATGACATAGGAATCTCCGCTCTGCGTCAGGTCTGTCCACGGAGACATCGCAACAATCCCGCACGGCAGCTTACGCTTCCGCTGGCGCAGTAAAAAGCAGAGGGACATGACCAGCCCTCCGCCTGCCGAGTCACCCGCCAGGATAATATCTTTCTCCGCATATCCCTGGGCGAGCAGCCAGTCAAACGCGGCAAGCGCATCTTCTAACGCCGCCGGAAACGGATGCTCCGGCGCAACACGGTAATCCGGCGTAAGCACACTGATATTTCCGCCAAGCTCGGAATATACCACGCCAAACGTCCGGTAAGCATTCCGCATTCCCGCGATATAGCCGCCCCCGTGAAGCTGCAGCACCACTTTCTCACGGTTATTTTCCTCCGGTACCAGCCAGTCCATCGTAAAATCTTTCATTTGTATTTCCGTCCACGAAAAACCTTCCGGGCAGCGCCAGCGCGGCTCCACGTTCACGAGCTTTTTCCGCAGGTCTCCATTTTTTATCTTTTTTCCAATGAGCAGATCCGATGAGAAATGCGCGATCAGCTCACGGATCATTTTTCCCTGTATACTGGATTCCATCTATTTACCTCACATGAAATCTTCTTTTTAATTCCGCAGATGCTCTTCTTCCGCCTATGATCAGTGTCCCGACAAATAAAAATACCGATGCCGCAAGTGCGATCAGGCTGACGAACGGCTCCGTCAGAATGCCTAATTCATAAAACAGAAACGGCAGCAGACTGAGTACGATCATGACGAGCTGAAATAAAATATAGCTCTGCCAGTTCCTGCTGTTTACGATCATGAGTACCACGATCGCGACATCGAGCAGAATGATCCCGGATGGCAGCACATAATTAAACGACCAGCCGTTGTAGCCGAGTGCCCAGTCGATCAGGATCAAAAGGAGTACCCCGAAGATCGTCTGTATGATCATCTTTGCCTTGTAGCCCGCATTATGCAGGATCGCGAAGCGCATCGTAAGATAGGCATACGCGAACGCGCCTCCCGTGATCGCCGACCAGTAAATACCATGAAAATTCGTAAAATTCAAATATACAAGCAATGCCTCCACCAGAAGCGCCGCAAACAGATAGATCCTCGTCACCAGATCGATCTTACGGTCTTTGTGCCTGATGTTCGGATAGCGGTTTTTCTGCTCCGTCACATCATCTAAGACACAGCCGCACAGCGGACAGACGGAAACATTATCCCTTATTTCTACTTTGCACTGATTACATCTAGCCATAATACACCCCGTTACTTTCTATGACAATATCGATCCCTTCCTGCTGTAACAGCCGGAAAAATCCACGCTGTACGGAAACATCCCGCAGGACGGAACTGAAGGTATACACCAACGTATCCTTGTAGGAGCAGATCGTCCCTTTTAAGTATTGTCCCTTGGAAACGGAAATGAATGCCTGAAATCCCTCTATATACGGCTCATACTCCTCCTTCACCGACAGATTTCCGATGTTGGAAACGGTGATCGTGTTTGCCAGTGCGGATATCGTGTATACATAACGCATGGCGATATTTTTAAGTACCAGCGGAACCGCCCGCGCGATCAGATGCTTTTCATTGGATACGTTATAGGAAAACAGTTCCTCTAAATGCTCCTTATTGATCTGCCCGCGCAGACTTGCCTTTACGATCTCAAGCACCTCCGGAAACGTATAGGATTCTTTTTCCGGAGCAAACTCTGCCGACACCATGACAAAGAAATTCTTCGTCGTGACGGAATTAAAATACGGG
>ULML01001445.1_pt1 | contig 11065 bp, 7 predicted proteins | sample 1951651 | NCBI WGS metagenome assembly ULML01 (sample SAMEA4835549, study PRJEB28245) | human gut metagenome | biome: gut microbiome; material: fecal sample | place: Denmark | collected 2008
ATTTCCTTGTTCTATTTTATTTATATCTCTTACTTCCATCAAGGTTTCATTATTACAATGCTGACATTTTGCTTTTTTATAATTCATTTTACTGCCCTATCCTTATTTATATTTCTTCTAATCCCAATTCTTTCAAATAAACATTCAGTTCTTTATCAACTTCAGCAATTTGTTTATCAATTTCTTTTAAATCCTTTTGTACTTGTTTAATATCAATTGGTTCTTCTTCTTCAAAAGTATCAACATATCTAGGAATATTTAAGTTGTATTCATTCTCTTCTATTTCTGATAAAGATGCAACATGGCAGTATTTTTCTACTTCTTTTCTTTCAATATAAGTTTGAATAATTTTATCTACATCAGAATCTCTTAACCTATTTTGATTTTTTCCTGGTTCAAAGTCTTTTGATGCATCAATAAATAAAATGTTATCTTCATGTTCTCTACATTTTTTAAATACTAAAATACATGTTGGAATACTAGTTCCATAAAAGATATTTGATGGTAATCCTATTACTGCATCTAGATAATTTTTCTCTTTTATTAAATATTTTCTGATTACTCCCTCACTTGCTCCTCTGAACAGAACTCCATGGGGTAAAACAACTGCCATTGTTCCGCTATCTGATAGTTGATAAATCATATGTTGAATAAAGGCATAGTCCGCTTTTGATTTTGGCGCTAATTTACCATATGCACTAAATCTTTCATCTTCCAAGAATTTAGGGTCCGCACTCCATTGTGCTGAATATGGTGGATTAGCGACAATTGCGTCAAACTTTAAATCAAGATGTTTGGGATTTGTTAAAGTATCAGCATTTTTAATGTCAAAATGTTTAAATGAAATACCATGTAGCAACATATTCATTCTTGCTAAGTTGTATGTTGTTGAATTTAATTCTTGACCATAGTATTTAGCCACATTCGTTTCTTTTCCTACTCTTAGAAGTAATGATCCTGATCCACAAGTTGGATCATATACTGATTGTAATTTCGCCTTATTGATTGTAACTAGTTTGGCTAAAATTCTTGATACTTGTTGTGGTGTATAAAACTCACCTGCTTTTTTACCAGCTGATGCTGCAAAATTAGAAATTAAATATTCATATGCATCACCTAAAACATCAATTTCTGCATCCTCGTGATGAAAATCAATATCATCTATTTTTAACATGATTGTGGATATTAATTCTGTTCTTTCATTTACTCCTCTACCAAGCTTTGAATTGTTTAAATCCATGTCTTCAAATAGATTTTCAAAATCATCTTCAGATTCATTACCTAGTGTTGATTCAGAAATAATATTAACTGCCTTTTGTAACATAGATATATCAAACTTACCTGTTTTGATTTTCTTTATTAAAGTACTCCATAAATAATCTGAGTCAAGGTAATACCCCATGTTAGAATCGTTAATTAATTGACTTTTTAAAGCTTCTCTATATTCTTCTTTTTGCCAAGCCTCTTCATATGTCATATTATCGCTTTTTAAATATACTTTATTAACATAATTTACTAAGTTTTCTGACAAATATTTATAGAAAATTAATCCTAAAATATAATTTTTAAAATCATTAGCATCCATATTTCCTCTTAAGGAATTGGCAATACTCCATAATTGTTTTTGTAACTCTGCTTGTTGAGTTTGTTGTTTTTCTTCTCTTGACATAACTTCCTCCTACATATACTTCTTTAATAGATTGCTTATAAATACTTTAATATTTTCAATAATTGATATTTTCTTTAAGAATGGTGCATCAATGGATTTACCAATCAAACTATCAGGAAAAATTCCACTATATTCATATTCATCGATAATTTCCTTTAAATTATCTAAATTAATGTTATTATCTTCTGAAAATTTTTCTATCTCTTTTTCTCTTTCTACATTCATATGTTTATCTAGTGCTTCATCAATAGAATCATCTTCTTTTAATGTTGGTAAAATTGATTTTAAAAAGCTCTTAATTAAATCAGCTTTTAAGAATAATTCATCATCTGTAATATTAACTAATTTACTTTCAATATCTTCAATATCTTTCTTCTTTTGTTGTTCATTAGTTAAATCAACATTTCTAATTAAATTTAAAATATAAGAAACATTTATTTTATCTGTTTGAATTAATTCAAGTGAAAATGTAATATCATTTAATATTGAGCTTTTTTCTTTATCATTTGATAACTTTCTATAAAGATCGTAGTATTTACTTTTATAATCTTCAAACATTTGAGCATTTAAATCTGTATCACCATTATCTAAATCAAACTCATTAAAAGTTTTTAAACTTACTAAAAGCTTAGCTACCGTCCTAAAGGCTATGATAAATGCTTTAATATCTTCTTCTCGTTCTAGTGAATCTACTGAATCAACTACAGGAGTAATTTTTAATAACTCTGAAACTGCTACTTTAAATTTGTTTAAATAGTCTTCATATGGAGCCATAATAACCGTATCGATATTATCTGTTTGTGAGAACAATTTAACTGCTTCATCTACTCGCTCTTTAGTAGTTCTATAGCATACAATATTTCCAAAAGGTTTAGTTTCTGATTCCACTCTATTTGTTCTTGAAAAAGCTTGTATTAAGTCATGATATTTTAAACTTTTATCCACATATAAAGTATTTAATCTTTTTACATCAAATCCAGTTAATAACATATTAACAACGATAACAATATCTATTTCAGTATTTTTTATTTTTTTACATATATCTCTAAAGTAAGCATCAAAAGTACTAGATGAAAAATTAGTATTATACATTTTATTATAGTCATCAATTATTTTATCTAATGATTCTCTAGAATGTTCTGGATTTTTATCTAAATCTTCATTAGCACCATAAGTAAATATGGCTCCGATTTTTAAACCGTGATTTAAAGATTTAAACATATTATAATACTTAACTAACAAAGGAATAGAAGAAACTGTAAATAATGCATTATATTTTCTATCTCTAGTTTTAGTATTATGATGATCAATAATATCTTGAGCAATTAATCTTACTCGGTCATCTGCCATAAACACTTCTTCTGTATCTATGCCTTCCACCATTACATCCTCTTCTGTTTGATTAGAGTTATAATCTACAAATTTCATATAATCTACAGAAAATCCTAAAACATTACCGTCTTTTATAGCATCTTTAATTAAATATGTGTGTAAACATTTTTCAAATATATCGGCAGTACTTCTGCCATCTTGTGATGGATTTTCTTTAAATCTCGGAGTACCAGTAAATCCAAAATATTGAGCATTTGTAAATGTTTTAGATATTTGTCTATGCATATCTCCAAATTGTGAACGATGACATTCATCTATAATAAATACCGTTTTTAAATCTTTATACTTTTCTAAAATTGGTGCATATTTAGCATTAGAACAAGCATTTGCCATTTTTTGAATTGTTGTTACAATTAAATCTTTGGTACTATCTTTCATTTGTTCAATTAATTTATCTGTGTTATTTGTTAAGTCAACACAACCCGGTTTAAATTTATTGAATTCATCTAAAGTTTGTTTATCTAAATCTTTTCTATCTACTAAAAAGAAAACTTGGTTAATAGATGGCTCTTTGGCAAGTATTTGACTTGTTTTAAATGATGTTATCGTTTTTCCTGATCCAGTTGTGTGCCATACATAACCATTATTATTTGTATCAAGTGCTCTTGATACAATATTTTCAACAGCATAAATTTGGTACGGTCTCATTACTAATAGCATTTTCTCAGTTTGATTTAAAATCATATATCTAGCAATAACTTTTCCTATTTGACATCTATCTAAGAATGTTAAGCAAAAATGTTCTAAATTATTAATTCTTTCGTTATTTACATCTGTCCAATAAAAAGTAAAGCCATAATTTAATTCTTGGTCTCCATTAGCAAAGTATTTAGTATCCACTCCATTACTAATAATAAATATTTGTATAAATTTATATAATCCACTATAGGAATGTCTTTTATATCTTTTAATTTGATTAAAAGCTTCTTTCATGTCCATTCCTCTACGTTTTAATTCTATTTGAACAAGAGGCAATCCATTTATAAGCAGAGTCACATCATATCTATTAGTATATTTTCCTTCAACTGTAGTTTGGTGAGTGACTTGAAAAATATTCTGACACCATTCCCTAATATTAAACAATTCTATATAAGCGATAGTCCCATCATCTCGTTGTATATCTTGTAATTGTCTTAACTCTTTTGCACTTTGGAAAACACCTTTACCAGATATTTTAACCATTAATCGTTCAAATTCTTTATCACTTAAAGGTTTCTCTTCTAATCTAAATTTATTGTGTTCATTAATTTGTTCTCTAAAATTTATTTCTAAATCTTCTACAGTATCTATTTGAACCTTTTTATATCCTTGTTTTACCAATTGGTCAATTAGTTTTTCCTCTAATTTAGCTTCACTCTCATATACTCCCATACTACACCACTTTCTTCAATTTATGTCTACTTTATTATAACATTAAACTTTGTATTTTAACAGTATTACAAAAAGCAGAATTTTACTTCTGCTTTAAAATAATTCTTTTATAATTAAATCTTCTGAGTGTAAATTGTTATTTTTATTTAATAGTAAGTTCTCATAAAATTTAATTAAATAGATCTTATCTTCTTTGATATTTAAATAATTATTAAAGTAATTACTCCTCACTAATGCATTTCTAAAATAGGACGCTTTGTTTTTATATATAGAAATATTTTGATTAAACTCCAAGCTATTAAGATACTTATATATAAATACTGCTGTTGTTCTAGTATTGCCTTCTCTAAAAGGATGTACTTGCCAGATATTAGATGTAAAATCAGTAATATTTTTTATAATTTCTACAATGGACATACCGTTATAATTCTTCTCTTTTTCTAGACTAATATCATATTCTAATGATTCTGCTAATGTTTTGAAGTCACCATAGGCAACCGAATCATTATTTAAAATTTTTTCATATTTAGAAAAATCTATTTTTCTAAACTCGCCTGCAAATTCATATACATCTTGAAATAAATATTTATGAATATATTTTAAATAGTCTACCGATAAATCGAAGTTATCTTGTTCTAATAATTCTACAATTCTCATAGATACAAAATCGCATTCTAATTCATTATGATTAATAGCTTTTTGTTTTTCTTTTATAGTGTAATATTCTCTTAAACTTTGTTCTACTCCTTTAATTGTTAATTCACCTAAGATATTTTTTCCTTTTATTTGTTCTAAGTATTTAGATGGTTTTAAATTATCTACTTGTTGCAATCCTATCGCCATATCCCATTGTAGTTGTTTTGTATAACATGCAGGTTTTTGTTTTTCTTGATAGGGATTCATATTAGAATCTAATTCTTTTTCACTCATATGACTTCACCTAACACTTTCTTTTTTGATTTTTATTTTAAAGACCTACTCATTTTTTATAAAATCAGTAAACAAAGCAGCTTTTAACCTACTTTATAGATTTTAAACCGTTTTTGATAAATTCTGCTAAAATATTCATCACAGTATTTTATCTAACCCTAATAATAATCTATACAAATAATATTAATTCATTTAAATGTTTTTAATATTATTTATTGTAAATGGTGTTAGGTCCAAACTTAATAAAACTCCTTTATTCTGTTTTATAAGTTTAATCATTTTAGAGGTAGAAATAACGTTTGAAATATGTAATGTTTCCAATATTCTATTTGAATCTTCTTCATTTATTCCTAAGTCTTCTAAAATTTTATATGCAGTTTCGAACGTTTTGTAATTTGATAAAACTCCTATGAATCGTTGAAGTTCCTTGTTATTATCATAATTGATATTTTTATATAAATCTATATAGCTAACAAATTTAGTAAATTTAAATTTTATAAAATTATTTAATTCATATATTGAATCAATAAATATATTCGTATTTTCTTGGTTATTTGTAATATTGTATCGAGTATTAAATGAATTAACGATTTCTTTATAAGGTTTATTAAGTAATAGATCAACAAGATAATATTTATAAGGTAAATATATATTATTATAGTTTAGATTAATATATCTTGATGTTTTAAACAAGTAAGCTGGTCCTGGGATTAAAGTTAATCCAATTTTTACGAAATCAATAAACTCTCCAGCATTATATATTTTTTCATATAATTGTCCATCAATATAAGTATAAATTTTATCTAAACTCAAATTATGATTGATAATACTGTTGATATCAATTCCTTTACTTTTTAATTTATTTATTTTACTTTCTAATTGTTCTCTTTTCTTTTCATCATCATACTTTTTATTTAAGTAAATTATTTCATCATCAGTACTTATTTCTTCATCTTCTGCAAGGATTTTTAATTCAAACCAGCCATTAGTATTATTCATATCCCCCAATATTGATTCAGAAGAAATTATAATTTCTCCGATAGTTGGATTTTTAATATTTAATCTGCCTACTCTGCCTATTAAATTATTCAATTTAAATGCTGACTTAGGATCATCAACAACTATTAGTGAATTGGTTGGAGTATTAATTCCTTCCATTAACGTATTAGTACATAATAGTATCTTTATTTGATTATCATTATATTCATTTTCATAAAACTTCCTTAAAAACATCGGTGTTTTTCCATGATGAATTCCAATTCCTCTTTTTAATAATTCAATGACATACCAATCTTTACTAATCGTTTCTTCTAAATATTTTATTTCTTTAGAATAGCGCTTTATATAATATTGATTTTCTGGAATTTTTTCTATTATTAAATTAATATTCTTATATATTGAATTTGGACTAGAAAAATAGATTAATTGATGTTCTAATTTTATATAATCTAACCAAGTTTGATTATCTCTTAATACAGTCATTTTATTATACACTGGTAAGTAATTTGTATAATATTTTACAATATCCAATTTAGTCTTACCAAATGAAACATTATTGATATATGGTCCAAGTAATGCCACTTTTTTTGATTTTTTCACTAAATCCAAGTAGACTTTATTCATATATATTAATCTATCATCTGTTTTTATTTCTCTAGAATTAGATGCCTGTAATTTATAGATTTCATCAAAAATCAAAAAGTCAATTTCAAGTTCTGTCATTTTATTTAAAAATTCTTGGTCACTTCGTTCTGGTACAAATACAAAAATATTTTTTTCATAAAACTCCTCGGATGAATTAATACATATATTATATTCATCTGAAAACAGACTATAAACTTTTTTTAAAAGTTCATTCATTAAAGCTAAAGTTGGAATAATAAAGACTATATTTTTTAATTTATACTTATTTCTTTTAATAAACTCAAGCATTAAAAAAGTTTTTCCAAAACTCGTTGGGGCACTTAAAAATAAATTATTATCTTTTAATATATTAAGTATTTCTACTTGATATTTATTCAATATAATATTTGAATCAATAATAGATTTATTAATTAGTGAATTTATTTTTGAACTCATAGTATCTTGTGTGTAATACATACTTAAATCATAGAAATCCAAATTTTCCGTTTCTTTTTCTATTAAATATTTTTTTAATGTAATTTCTCTATTTTTCTTTATAATTTCATCCATATACCGATATTCAAAAAATACATTATTGTTTATCATCTGATACACTCCTAACAAAATATTCTAAAAACTCTTCTTTTGACAATATTGGTAAAAATACTAATATTATTTCTGCAGTTTGACTTTCAAGCATTTCGATATTGCCAAAATATTTAATAATCACCTCTTCATAATCAGTTTTATTATAGATATCTTCGTTTATAATAAAAATTATGCTTTTTATACTAATATCTTCAGTATAAGTTGTCTCAAACTTTTCAATAACTTTAAATCTTTTTTCGCCATTTTCAGCAATGAAAGATGTAGTATGATTTCGTACAAAGCTTATTTCTTCCACATTTGAATGCTTTTTGATACTGTCCATAGCTGCTTTTAAACCATCTTCTACATTTTTGTAGAATTTTGATTCTCCAAAATATAGAATATCGTTTTCATAATCATAATAAACATTATCATTTCCATAGATTGGCATTGAGGGAGAAGTCTTGTATGAGATTTTGGATATCAATGTTTCAACATTTGTAATTTTATCCAAAAGAATGCTCATTAAATATTCTGCAATATCTCCTTGAAATATGGTGTTTTTTATGTTGATATTTCTATTCCATCCTAATGCGTTAAATATATCGTCGATTAAATAAACTAAACTACCATTTGCAATTAGATTTTTGATATATTCTCTTGTATCAAACAATGTTTTTGAACTATCTTTTTGTGTAGCATAATATAATAAATTTTCTTCATTAAGCAAAATATCACATAAAGCTTTATATAAAATCGTCTTATCGTTAAACAATTCCTCCCAGGTTATATTTTTAATCCTAATTTTAATAACATTATCATTCTCTAATAAAATTCTTTTTGTAAACATAAATAACCACTTCCAATAAAAAACAGTATCCATCTTAAAAAGATTGAATACTGCTTATCTTCTACAATGATTATAACATATTCCCGACATTTTCCAAAACATTTATTAGTACACTCCAATGTCCCCGAATTTTTGAATTTCTAAGATTTTATGTACATTTTCGAGAAGTCATTTTAAACAGGATAACTGTGTCTGACAAACAACATCGCCAGTGGCGAGTTTGACCGTATTATAAGGTTTCCAGAAGATTGTAATTGTCCGACAAGATCTAAATTGTCTGACTTTTGTCTAACAGAATTTCTATAAAAAATGCCTAAAATTGCTTATTTGTCAGTCAGAAGTCTGACAAAATTGGCTATTTTTTTAAGATTTTTGGGGCAATTTGTACATTTTTTTGGAAATTTTAAAAATATTTTTAAAGAAAAAGTGTACATTTATTTCATTATTATTTTGAAATTCATGTACACTCTTTTTGATTTATGATACTGCTATTACTCCATAACCTAGATTAGGTTTGAAGCTTTTTTCATCTTTGATTGGAATTAATTTTATAATTTCTTGCTTTTTATTTGGACTATAATCTAGATAAAAAGTTCCATCTTCTTTTCTTATTACATCTATTTTAAAGTACTCTACTTGATAATAGTTTTGCAGTTTGTGAATGTAGTCTTTTATTTCTTTTTCTGTTTTAGGAGAAGATAAACTTACTATTTCAGTAGTATCTTCGTAAGATACCGTTACTTCTTTATCAACGATACCTTCTGTAAATAAGGTACTGTATTCTTCTAGAAATGACTTTCTAAAATTTACTTTTTCAATTGTTACTTTTCTATTTTCATCAAAGCCTAAATCTATGGTTTCAATATATTTCATACATAGTTCTTGTTGCTTGTCTTTAGATAAGCTATTCCATATAGATGATTTATCTAATAGTTTATCATTTAGTTTTACTTGCTTTATTTTATCAATATCTTTATAAATAGATGGACTATCTAGGTTAATATCATCTATTGTTAGAACATTATTTTTTAAATTATTTTCTAGTTCTTGTAGTCTACCATCAATGTTATTAACTTCTTCTGTAAATTCTTCTAGAGTGATTATACTAGTTTTATAAGCATCTTTTAATCTATTTCTTTGTCGTTTTAAAGATTCTATTTCTGTTATTGCTGGTTCTTTATGATTTGCTCCAAAGATAATTGGAGCATAGATTCCGTGAACTAGAAAATCGTATTCTACTAATTCATAAATGATTTCTTTTAGTTGTCTGATAATCTCTCTTTCATTTACATAAGTATGGCACTTATGACACCTGTAATAAACATAATCATATTTCTTATTACCACCTGGACTTCTTCCTGCCATTAGAGTATGGCATTTGGGACAATATAACTTTTGTAAGAATAAGTAGTAGATTGTTCTTGTATAGTTTCTAGAATTCTTTCCCTTTTGATTTTGACAATCAAACCACATTTCTCTGCTAATAATTCCTTCTACAACATTTTCATAAATATGTTCATCCTTTTTACCTTTATGATAAACAAAATCACCACAGTATATTCTATTGTTAATGATGTTTTCTACATGGGAATAAAGCCATTTCTTATTTAAGGCATTACGTTTATTTAAATCGTTCATAATCTTTTGTAATGACCACCCCGATAAATATTTATTGAAAATATCTATGACTACGTCTTTGGTTTCTTCATCTGGTACTAGTTTCTTATTTACTCTTTTATAACCAGTTAGATTTTTCATCGGAATATGTCCTTCTTTAATCGCTCCTACTAATCCCATTTTGGTTCTCTCACTTGTTCTTTCAATTTCATTTTGACTAACACTCATTAATAGTCTTGATATCATTTTGCCATTCGCAGTTGTAGTATTTACTTCATCATTCGCACAATCAATATATGCTTCATTTTCTTCCAAAAACTTCATAATGAATTCCCAGTCATAAATACTTCTTGTTACTCTATCTAGTTTTAAAGCAACGATAGTATTTACTTTCTTACTTTTGATATCTTCTAATAATTCATTAAAAGCAGGTCTATCTTTCATATTTTTCGCACTAATTCCTGCATCTTCATAAAACTTATAAATTTGATAACCTTTAAATTTACACATGGCTTCGAGTCTTTCTTTTTGTTCACTTAAACTAAATCCTTCCCGAGCTTGATCCTCGGTACTAACTCTTAAATATACCCCAGCAATTTTATTATCTATAATCATTCCTCCTTTTCTTGCTTTGGTAAAATTTTTCTATAATACCATTATCTACAGTTCAAATGTCTATTTCAAGAACAAAATTGTCCTTTTTCGTCCATTTTTGAACATTTTCGTCCTTTTAATTTTTGGCATTTCTAATTACTTCTTCTAGTTCTTGTAATGATATTTTATTTTTAATGTTATTTTTACTAATATACATAATTTCATTCTTACCAAAGATTAGATATGTATCACCAGCTATTTCCAACTTATAAGGCTCAATGTAAGCGATATTGGTCTTGGGTACAGTGATAATACTACCTTCTATTAACTTTAGTTTTTGACCATTAAACTTACCTAGGTTGTTTATTTTTCTTTGTAATTCTTTACTGATTTCTAATTTCTCTTTAATTACCAAATATTACCAATTCCTT
>ULML01036955.1_pt1 | contig 11050 bp, 8 predicted proteins | sample 1951651 | NCBI WGS metagenome assembly ULML01 (sample SAMEA4835549, study PRJEB28245) | human gut metagenome | biome: gut microbiome; material: fecal sample | place: Denmark | collected 2008
TTTTAAGATTACATTGTATTCCGAAATCTGCTCTTTTACTTCCGAAAGTTCTCTGTTAATTCGGTTAATTGCCGATATATCTTCCGTCCAAACTGCCTTACCGCCTTTTATATTATGCTTTTTAAGAATTATATTTTCATCAATCACAACACTGTTACCGTTTTGCAGAACAACATCTTTTGAAACATTTGTTGCGTTTTTGGAGCGGTATTTCACATTGCCCTCATTGTCAAATATGAGAGTGTTAAGATTTGACGCATTGAAAAAATCGCCGTAACCCGTATTTGACGGCACAAGACCTATCTGAATAAGGCTTTCCCATAAAGCAATTGAGGCAAAACAGAACACCTCGGGAACATTGTAAATTCTAAGTCCCGAATATCCGTGATTCAGATTATTCCAGAGTGTGTAAATTATTGCAACAAGAATTATTACAATCGGAATCCACAGCTTTTTGCGTGTTGCGGAAATTCTGCATCGATTGATTGAAAGCACAATTGACGAAAGTACAAGTATAAAAATCCACACTGCAATTACATAGTAAACAGGACCGTAACTGTATTGTTTGTTCCAATTGTGAAAATCGGGTTCAAATACAAAAGCAAGCTGATGAAAATCGTTCGTCATAACAAGCAGCACAAGAACGGCGGCAGGTATAATCAAAAGATATTTTCGGTTATTTGTATTTTCGGGCTTACCGATATTCAGCATTGCAAAAAACATCATAAGCGGCAAAAACACCATTGCTATGTAATATGAATACCAAAGATACCGTCCGTATGTGTTGATGTCGGCAGGGCTGTTGTATTTTATGGCACGAAGAGCCATCCACAAGAGCATAAGCGCCGCAGATATCACAAGGCAGATTCGTATATTCTTCTGAACAATGCGATATGCAACAGACACACCCCAGCCTATAATAAGCCCTGAAAAGATAATAACATCAAAATTTTCAATATAATTGTCCGCCGAGGAAGTAAGATGAGAAAAAATTCTCACCGCACCTCCGAACAGGAATATAATTATCCCGACAACAGTCAGAAGCTTTGTTTTGTCAACTTTGCGAACCATATGCCCCCCGTAAGTTATTTCAAGTTTAATTTCAGCAACATAATTTTTTCAAAACACCAATGTTGCGCACCATTTTACTACATAATAACACAATAAAACGGATTATACAATTCATATTTACCGCAAACTTAAACGAAAAAGTAAATAGTTAATTTCCAAAGTAACTTTCATGGTGGAACTTACTTTGGAAATTAACGCACTGAAATCTTCCTTGTTTTGGACTGTAATCAATCGTGGTATTCTTAACAAACTTATTAAACTACAAAAGGCACATAACCGAAAGTGATAACGGTTATGTGCCTTATTGTTTTTTGCAATGCTGTTTTTTCACAGTCCACGAGTAAAATTTGTACCCTAATTAGATTTACACTATTCTCAAACTACCCTGAGCAAGGCTCGAAAAAGTCTTTTGTTTTACTACCTTATAGATTTACACTATTCTCAAACTGCATTTAGGTGGCAACGAGTGAATTATATGTTTTACTACCTTATAGATTTACACTATTCTCAAACTGCATTTAGGTGGCAACGAGTGAATTATATGTTTTACTACCTTATAGATTTACACTATTCTCAAACTGCATTTAGGTGGCAACGAGTGAATTATATGTTTTACTACCTTATAGATTTACACTATTCTCAAACCTCAAATTGAAAATAAAATGCACCCACTATACTGTGCACGGCAAATCTATAAGGTTATTTTATAACATTTGTATAATGATTGTCAATAAAATTCGCACAAATCATTATCAATCACAACAAGGTGTCCCATGCTGTAATCCAGCTTGGATGTTTTCGTAATTACTACCGTTCTCCAACTCATCTAAATATCCTCTTTTTTGATAACTTACATATGTAACAAATCAATCTTCTTCTCAAACAAACCTGTTACAGACTGATGAACAAGATAAATCGACTTTACACCTTTAACCTCCGACAATACGGAATTTAAACCAACTCTTCCCGAAGAACTACCCTCACCAATATACGTAAGATTTCCTAAAACAGCATTACAATGTATGATTTTGAGTATTTCTGTAAGAACAAAACATTGTTTTCTAATATCCAGTTTTTCAAAAGCATCACGATGAGATATGATTTTAGCACCCATATCACCAAATTTAACTTTTAAAACTGTATCTGTCATTTTATAGGTTAAAATATCAAATAACTCAATATTCTCATCGGTACTCACTTTGTCAAGTTCTGTAATATTGTAATTTTCAGGCTTGGAATTCAACTTAACAACATTTCTGATATATTTTTCCGTATCATAACTAACTGTTATCTGCATAGCAGGTTTGAAAGTTATTCTACTACCCGTTTTGCCACTTATATGCATTCTGAAACCGTCAATTTCAATACAAGCATCACGTTTTACAACAGGAATCAATACCACAGGTTTTTTCAATCCAAAAGTTTCACTTAGATATTTTTCAGGGTTTGCTTCATACCGAGCTTTAATGTAAGAATCAATTGCAACAAGCTGACGCATTTCTTTGCCCTTTTTACCCTCATATTTAACAAATGAAAAGTACGAGGATGCCGGCTTGTCATATCCGCCGTATTTACTGATATCCGAAAGCGGGGAGTTCTGTTTTAGCGAAACCTGACCGCTTCCTTTTTTCAGAGGATTCATCTTGAAAAGTCCGCCGTTCCTTGTTAAAGCATACCTTGTAAAGCGGATATTGTTCTTATTCATAGTCTTTCTGACAATTTTGATTGACTTATTATCATCAATTGACCATGCGTTCGGTGTATTAAAACTGAACATTTTGTTAAGACTGTATGTTTTAGTCTGCAAACCTTTTATAAATATGGATTTGTTGTGTGTACAGCGTTCGTTATACACATTGCCGACAACAATATTTAAATAGGCATCTTTTGCATGGTGAAAATCGTTTACTTCTCTGCATTTTAAAAATCCAAAGCCCCTGCTTTCATCTCTAAATTCACTTACCAAAGACGCTTTTACATACACAATTTCAGTATCGGGATACAATTCTTTAAAAAGTGACGCAACTGCTTTTGTTGATTGAGATGTTTCAACAATCTGTCTTGCAATAAAATCTGAAAGTTCGCTGTCAGTAAGCTCAGTTGCCCTTGTAAGCCTCTCGTACTTTTTCTTGCTAATAAGGCCTTTATCCATAAGCAAATACCAGAAGCCTTTCATCTTTTCACGAATTGAACTGTCAAGCGGATATGTATTATCCTTGTGAGCATTAACCTGTTTCTTTACAAGGACACGGTTATCAAGGCTGTCATCTTTAACTTTTGAACGAGGGAAAATGTGATCCACATCGTAAATGTTTTGATTGTACAATTCCGACAGATTTATCTGTTCTCCCGTGTACATACACTTGCCGAATTGAGTATAGTAAAAATACAGTCTGTCTCTTTTAAATTCATCATCAGGTGTTTTTTCAAGAGATTCCCAGAGTTCGCCCGAATCCTCACCGCACTTTTTATATAAATCTACAAGCTTGGTCTTTCTTGACTCTTTACGGCCTTTGTCGCCCTTCACACCGTCTTTTCTTGTCATCTCAACAAATATCTTTTTAGGTGCATGACCTTGAATTTTGTTGATTTCATGCATAATTTTCAAAGACTGATACACAGGTCGTTTTACCGCAGGAGAAATATAGAGATTCTCCACCATTTTCTCAAGGCTTTGCCTTGTCTGAATACCGTCAAGATAGTTTTGTCTGCTCTGTTCAAAACCGTATTTTGAGCCAAGCAGCTCCATAAGATTATCATTTGTCTGCCATAGTGCATGGATAATGTTAAATTGCAACTCGCCTGTATTTTTATCGACATTATAAACTTCGGTAAGAAACTCCTTTGATAATCTTCCCCAATCCTTGTATTTGAGTTTAGAAATTCTCATTATATCTTCATCCGATAATTTTGAACCGAGCTGCCTTTTTAAACGCTTTCTTAAAAGTTTTTTATCATCGCCAAATACAGTTATAGCTTTTATAGCGTCCTCTTTTTCGCTGTCGGTCAGATTAAACTGTGACATTTCAATTGCGGAACGCATACTTGACTTAAAATCACCGTCAATGCCTGTGATATCGGGCGTAACACCTTTTTCGCTTTTTAGATAATTTAGCAAATCTTTTCTTCTGACCTTTTTATGCGTCATAAACAAGTCATTAAATATTGCCTGTTTAAGACTTACATCAGGCTTTTTTCCGTCAAGTCTTAAATTATTCAGTTCATTAAGAACCGTAAAAGCACTGTATAAAATCGAATTCTTAGGTATTACATCCTTCGTTGGAAGATATGTACATTTTGAAGTCAGATTATTTATAAAATTCTCTGCCGATTGCTCTATGTCAACAACACTGTCAAAATTCCACGGATATATTTTTTCATCACTTCTGACAAGCCACGATTTTAGGCTGTGATTATTCAGCGGACCTACATAATACGGTATTCTGAATTCAAAAATTTTGACTATCTTGTCACTTACAGAAATTCCGTTTTCATCTTTTTTATTAAGAAATTCAAGATAAGTTGAAGCATTTTTCAGAATTGCTTTCAGCTCACTCCTATTCACCTGCATAGGAATAACGCCGTTGTCTTTTACGACAATTTTCGGCATAAATGTGCCGTTTTCAATCTTATCAAACATTTCTTCATAGCCTGTTTTGTCAAGCTTTTCAAACTTTTTCTTCAGATATTTGCAGAAATCCGCCTGATTTGTACGATACTGAATCACACCGTTTCTGCCGTTTTCTTTGTACTTTCCGCAATATGCCGTATAGTTATCAAGCTTGTCCTTTGTAATTCTAAAGATTTCGTCATATAATGGCTTACATCTTTCCTTGACAAATTTTTTGAGTATTTTCAAATCTGAACTATGTTCTTCGTATGTTTTAACTTTGGCAAATGAAATATACTTTTCACCGTTCAAAATATCTGCAAGAATTGCCCAGTCATAAACCGCCTTTGCTTTTTCGATAAGTTCAAACTTTTCTTGTAACAAATCACGGTATGTATTTTCATTATCGTCATAACCGCTTTCAAAGGTAATACCGTTTACCTCCTCACTGTCAAACGACTTATCACCGAACATATCGGAAAATTTAACCTTTCTGCCACACATCAAATCTATCAAAGCGGTTTCGTATGGATTATTTCTTTTACTGTAACCGAAAAGCTTGTATGACTCGGATGATTTTGCAGTTTTCTTCATTGTTTTGTCCTTTAATATTTCTGAAAATCTTAACGAATCATTGCACTCAAATTCAATTTCATATTCTTCTTTTAAGTAAAGTTTTAAATCGTCAAAAAGAGCTTCAAACGAGGATTCACTTTCAAAATCAGACCCCATATTATCAAACAAGAAATGTCCCCTGTGTTTTATAATATGATGTAACGCAAGATATACAAGTCTTATATCGTGTGGTTGTGAGCTCTTAATCAATTCTTTTCTAAGATGATATATTGTAGGGTAGTCTGTATGGAATTCTTTATCGGTGTAATTACCGTCTGCAAAAACCGCATACGGAACATTTGATGATTTGTCATCAAGATACAGACAACTTTCTTTTAATCTCTGATAAAAAGCATTGTCAACTTTTGAAATTTCCTCATCAAAAAGCATTTGCAGCCATTCAATACGGTTTCTTTTTCTCAAACCTCTTCTTCGTGCCGATCTAAGAGTTCTTCTCTCGGCAGCTGAATTACTCTCCTCAAAGAGATCAACACCCCACATAGCATTGCCTTTAAATTTGCAGAGATTGTAATCTGTATCGGCTACTGCATATCCGACAGAATCCGTTCCTATATCAAATCCTGCATAATAATCGTTATTAAAATTCTTCATAAATTTCCCCCTTTTCTATTGACAAAGTATTTATTTTGTAATATTATTAAATTAATCTAATTACCTTATTGGATTTACACTATGAGTTCAAATAAAAATTCATTCTATCCGTTGCTTAGGCAACCATCACAGTGTGTGATTTGAGGATTCGGTTTTCCGAATCCTTTTCTTTTGTCTAATTTTAGCACATGCTGTAGTTATTTTCAATATTTTTAAGTTATTTATCCTTATTTTTAGTATATTTTATTCAGTTATACAATTTCGGTATACTTTCTATATATTTTGCATAGTATAACATACTACTATCAGTATGTCGTATTATACATTTTTAAAATCAAAAGATTTCTGCCCCGCCAATTGCTTGCGGAGCGTAACCCTAACCCCCATCAACGCCCTTCTATTTCAAATATTGCTCTATAATAAAAGTTAGGGCAGAAAAAGAGCTGCAAATAAAAAGTAGAGCATATTTTGCCAAGATCCGTTAAAAGGAATTGTTTAAAAACCTGAAACGGAGGACAAAATATGCTCTACAGATATTTTACAGAAAAGCTCTTAGGGTTCTGCTCGAATGTACTCGGCAAAAGACCTCTAAGAACTTAATGCTAAAAACATTGAGTATCCCGACGGCTCAATGCACACGCTGTATGAGACAGAACAACAGCAAAGAGCTTTCGAACGCAAAATCATGGCAACCAAAAGAACACTTGCAGAATATTATAATGTGAAGTATAATGATATTAAAAGGTATAAACTTTTAAAACATAATGATGATATAAGGAATGATGTATCTTTAGAAGACATAAAAGATGCTATACTCAATGGTAAAATAAAAATTACACATGGCGGCGATAGTATTCTACATTCAACAGAAATATGTGGCGTTACCATTAACCCACATACTGGTAATTTAATTCAAGTAAATCCAAAGTAGGTGATTACATGATTTTTATGCTGTCTAAAAAGGATTTTAATTTTTTAAAGGATAAAATTCCTTATGCTTATAAGTTAGTAACTACAAAAGAAGAAAAAAATAACAATATTTACTTTGATGTAAAAGAAGTTAGCGATTTTCAAGATGAAATCAATATGGAGATAGTTGATAGTGGTATGGATGATGAGGATACCGTTAACAAATTAGGTAAACGAATGTATCAGATTTATGACAATCTGCTTTATCAAAAACGCAATAACTCTTAGAGTGCTTATTTGTCTTGTATTAGCTTTTGTTGCTAAAAGGTAAAGTGTTGTTACATAGTTGATTGAATAAAAACAAAATTAAACGAATTTAAAAGGGTATTAAAGGGGTGTTTGAAACATCCCTTTTACTTTTACCCACAGATTATGGTTATAAGCTCCCGAATTTCGGGGGCTTTTAATATTGCTCAAATATCTGAGCACACACAATTGCTAATAAATTGAAAGAAGCAAACAAATGGACTTAATGAAAATTTTAAAAGCCCTGTTTGGCGGCGAAGCTTTGACATTTGAACAGTTTGCAGAAAAGGTAAACAATGCGGCAGATGTTAAGCTCGGCAACCTTACAGGCGCTCAGTATGTCGAAAAGGACAAGTACGATAATGTATCAAATCTGCTTGCAAGTGTAAACGCAAATTTTCTTGAGGCTTTGTCAAGAAAAGTGTGCAAGTTATTTTTCTAACTTACACACTTTATTTTACAAGCTCCAATCCGCTGTTTTGTTATTGCTTGAAGGATTATTATTTACACAAAATTTTATGGGGTGCCAAAAATAATGCCGACAGGTAATAGCATTAAAAGCTATAACTTGTCGGCATTTAAATTCTAAAATTTGACTTTATTTAATCTCCGCAAATATAATCAGTCAACTATGTTATTCAATTCTTCAAATGGTATGTCATGTTTGTTTGCATACTGTTCTGCATAACTACCCTTTATTCCATAGATTGTGAGCTTATCACAACCTTCAAAAGCGTTATCTGCAATATATTCTACCTTATCGTAAATGATAATTTTCTCCAACAAGGTGCAATTTTCAAAAGCACCCCATTCAATGCTCTTAATATTTTTAGACAAAACTAACTGTTTTAAGGATATGCAATTACTAAATGTATATCGTTGTATTGCAGTAATATTATCGGGAATATTTATACTTTTTAGTGATGTGCAACCGGAAAAAGCACCGTATGCTATACCACGATCAGCAATATTATCCGGAATTACAAGCGTTTCTAATGAAGAACAGCCTGAAAATGATAAACTTTCAATTTCTTTTACATCACCATTAAAATTAACATTTTTCAGACTTTCACAATTCGTAAAAGAGAATTGTTTTATAGTACTTGGGAGTTGTATGCTTTCTAATGAAATACAATGGTCAAAACATCTGTTAAATATATACTCTATCCCTTCAGAAACAACAATCTCTTTTACTATATCGTTATCCTCAAACATTCCTTTCCTTTCTGCTCCCCACAAATTGTATCCTGTAACATATCCGCCTAAAGCATTTACTTTATGGAAAAATATTGTTGAAGGAATTACAACTTTCTCTGACGGGTAGTTTATCTTTACAATTGTTGCCGATTTATTTGTATATCCATCGGTTTCATATGTGTACCCAAACCACCAATGTTCACTTGAACAGCTTTGCAGCAATATAAATATCACTAACACTACGCACAATATCCCGATAGGTAGTTTATATTTTTTTATTTTTTTCATCATATTAAAATTCTCTCGTAAAAAATATAGTTTTAATTATCAACAAACCGATAATTATTAATTTACAGACTGAATTGTTGTATCCAATTTTTCAAATGGTATGTTATGTTTTTTTGCATACTGTTCTGCATAACTACCCTTTATTCCGCAGATTGTAAGTTTATCACATCCATCAAAAGCGTTGTCCGCAATGTAATCACATTCATCATAGACATTAATTCTCTCTAAAGAAACGCAATCCCGAAAAGCTCCGTCACCTATTTTTATTAAGTCCTCAGGCAAATTCACTATTTCAAGAGATTTGCAACCATCAAATGTCCAGCTCTCAATAATCCTGACCTTTGACGGAACATCAATAGTTTGCAGAGAAGTACAACATTGAAAAGCGTTTGAACCTATTTCTGATAGCTTGTCGGGTAAATCAATATTTGTAAGTGAAGTACATCCTTGGAAAGCCACACTCTCTATACAATAAACATTTTTTGAAAACTTCACATTTTTTAATGAATAGCAACGAGCAAAAGCATTAGTGCTGATTTTGTTAATTTGCTTCGGTAAGTATATTTCTTCAAGCCCGGAACAATCGCTGAAACTAAAGGATTCGGTAATAGTATCTCCGTCAACAATGTTCACTTCCTTTAAATTATCACACCGCACTACGTCAAATGTCGTCATTGTGCCTGGTATAGTAATTTTTTCAAGATTATAGCAATTAGCTATAGCCGGGCCATAAGTTTCCACTACTCCTTCAGGTATTATAATTTCTTTTACAACATTATTTCCCTCAAATACACCTGTAAGAGACACCCCAACTAATGCAGCTTTTTCTACACAACTTAGCTTTTTGACTTTATATGAAGAAATTTCCGAAGGAATTTCAATGGTTTCAGCCAATATATCGGTTTTTATCAATGTAGCGTTTTGATTTTCATCAATTTCAAATGTATATCCTTCAGCAGTTTTTGTTATAGGGTATAGCTCTTTACAACTTGAAAACATTAAAATAAAAACTGTGCAAAAAGATATTGCAAATACTATATTTACTCGTATTAATCTAGTTGTTTTCATATATAAAACCTTTCAAAAGTTTGTAGCACTAATTTCAAAGATGAATGAGCAAACATAATTGCTCATTCATCTTTAGAAATTTATAATGAATCAGTTAATCTGGTTCATATGTTGTCCAAGTATTATCCTTAAACCACACATCTTGTGTAACCAAATGCCCAGGTTGCAATACACCAGGTATCTGTTTATTCTTCGAATCATTGAATATTACTTTAGGATTATCTACACCATAGATCGTATAAGTTAACCAATTGTCATACATTTGACTATTCATTAATGCACCAGGCCATGACATCAGAATATCATTATCTTCATAGAAGTAAATTCTTGTGTCCCAATACTCCCAATCAGAAAGACGATAAAAATGAACAGTAATTCCCTGTGGTTTTTTGCTATATGCAGTTTCATTTACTACCCACATTTCATCTTCTGTTATTTCAATTCGGGTTGATTGATACCGGGATGTTGTTGTCTGGTTGCAGGATCAGTAGTGTTATTATTAAAAATAACTCTCGGATTGTTCACACCGTAAATTGTGTAAACATACCGGTTATTACCACCATCCGGGGACATTTTCTCTCCTGGGAATGGGAGTTCATGGTCATCATCATTATAATAATAGATATGAGGCTTTGTCAAGAAAAGTGTGTAAGTTTTTAAAGATCATAAAAAATTATGTTAATGCCTTAAATCATATGCTCGTATTTTTTAATACGGGCACTGATTTTTTCATTCGCAGCCAGTTGATTTCTGACCATTGCCCAATTTTGAACCTTACTGCCATTCCACTTTTTGTAAAGCCTAGTTGTGCGTAAATAGAGCAATTTGAGTAGTGCATTTCATTTGGAAAAGCACCCTTTTTTGTAACTTTTCTGAAACTTGAATTTATGCTTTCAACCGCATTGGTTGTACACATAACCTTACGAACGGAACTGCCGTAATCAAAAAGCTGCTCGACATGGTTGAAATTTTGTTTCCACACATCAACTGCTCCGTGAAATTGTTTGCTGTGCAAACGATGAAATACTACATAACGTATTGTGAAATTTTCTGCTAACGCAGAAAGTGAAATGAAATAAATCAGCTCACGCCGTAGGCATTTCACATTCAGAAGGAATATTTCACAAATACATAAGGATTTATTTCACTAAAAAAACGACAGGTAAAAACCTGTCGTTTTCTGGCTCCCCCAACTTACTTTGTAAGGAGGGAAAGTAACTGCCTCGCATACTATGTTTGATTCTTAAACAGCACTCGCACAATCCCAGTTCACTAAAAACATTCCACAGGACTGTTTTATCAACGCTCACCTTCTCGCCCGATTTAGCAGTAAATTTAGATAAAAAGAAAACAGAGTAGTCAAAAGACTACTCT
>ULML01035336.1_pt1 | contig 11005 bp, 11 predicted proteins | sample 1951651 | NCBI WGS metagenome assembly ULML01 (sample SAMEA4835549, study PRJEB28245) | human gut metagenome | biome: gut microbiome; material: fecal sample | place: Denmark | collected 2008
CACCGCCAGCCTGGGCCTGCTCTACAGCTGGACCGACCATGGGCAGGGTCTGCTGATAGACGAAGTGGTGGAGAAAGGTCCCTTCGACACGGCCCGCTCCAAGGTGAAGGCCGGCGACCGCATCGAGAAGATCGACGGGCAGACACTGGACGCCAAGACCGACATCAGCCAACTGCTCAACGGCAAGGCGGGCCGCAAGACGCTCGTGTCCTTCTACAGCCCCGCTACGGGGCAGCGCTGGGACGAAGTGGTGAAACCCATCAGCAGCGGCGTCCTCAACGGCCTGCTCTACCGCCGCTGGGTGAAACAGCGTGCAGCCGACGTGGAACGCTGGTCGGGCGGACGCCTGGGCTACGTACACATCCAGTCGATGGACGACGGCAGCTTCCGCAACATCTACTCGGACATCCTGGGCAAGTATAACAAGTGCGACGGCATCGTCATCGACACCCGCTTCAACGGCGGCGGACGCCTGCACGAAGACATCGAGGTGCTGTTCAGCGGCAAGAAGTACTTCACGCAGGTGGTACGCGGACGCGAAGCCTGCGACATGCCCAGCCGCCGCTGGAACAAGCCCAGCATCATGCTGCAGTGCGAAGCCAACTACTCCAACGCCCACGGCACGCCCTGGGTGTACAGCCATCAGAAGCTGGGCAAGCTGGTCGGCGCGCCCGTACCCGGCACCATGACCAGCGTGTCGTGGGAGACGCTGCAAGACCGCTCGCTGGTATTCGGCATCCCCGTCATCGGCTGCCGCCTGCCCGACGGTTCCTACCTGGAGAACACCCAGCTGGAACCCGACATCCTGATACTCAACAGCCCCGAGACCATCGTCAAGGGTGAGGACACGCAGCTCAAGACGGCTGTGGACGAACTGCTGAAGGAGATCGGCAAGTAAAACAAAAGCTTTCAGGCACGCATTGCACGGATTTTCACGGACAGACTTCATACGTTTGTCCGTGTTTTTCCGCGCAATCCGTGCCTGAAAAGTATCACCCCCTGACACAGTGCTTCCTGAGGTCGTGACACAGTGCTGCGTGAGGGTGCCACGAAGCACTGCATGAGGGGGTAACGAAGCACTTCGTCAGACCCCCAGGAAGCACTGCGTGAGGACGGCATGAAACATCGCCATCTATCATTTCTGAAAAAACAAATATTCCATCCATACTGATTTATAACCATACATTATCAAGAATATAAGCATTTGATTGTTGCTCAAAAAAGCTTTGTTTAGTTTTGCAGCCATATACATTGAATTTATGTTAGAAATAGATGACAGACTAAACAAAAAGTTCCACCAGCAGATGGATGGAGTATATGTACAGGACGAAGAACAACGCCTGTGCCTTATCGCTCAATCCTATTCAATCTGCGAGAACTCCATTTCCGTATTAAGCAACTTACGTACTGGACACAGCCATATATTCTTTGGAAAATCTTGTGATGCATTAGGATTAGGCCAATCAAACACAATCCAGACAATTGACTCCGTATGGGAAGTAGAAATCTACAATCGGATTCATCCTGATGACTGGAAAAAACGGTGCCTGCAAGAATTGTTTTTTTTCCGCAAGATGTCTTCATCCCATTCGAAGGAAATGTTTTCATGGTATCTTGAAAATACAATAAGAATGCGTGGAAAAGATGACAAATACCACTATTGGAAACATCGTATCTTTTATTTCACGGGAGATGGGCAACAAGGAATAAGTTATTCTCTTTGTTTATACAATTTAACTTCCGAAAATTGTGGAGTAGCCTATCTCACCAATACGATGACGGGAGAAAGAAAAAGTATTCAAATTGATGAAACTCAGATACTGTCTAATCGAGAGAAAACCATCTTACAGATGATACAAAGTGGAACATCCAGCAAAATGATTGCAGACAAACTGGAAATAAGCAAACATACCGTAGACCGGCATAGACAGAACATCATAGCCAAGCTACGAGTAAATAACACTACCGAAGCATGTCATAAAGCCAAAAGATTGGGAATCATTGATTTTATTGAATAATCCATACTTTTTTCTTCATGCAAAAGCATCGTTTTTCCACATTGATGCGGACAGCTTTCCAACCCCTTGATGCTATATGGATCTGCATCGGTGGATAAGATGAGAACTTTCTGATGTTCTGTACTGAATACAAAGAATTATTGACGACTTACTTAAAACAAACTTAATCCGATTGAATATGACAGAATGGGACAAAATGCAGAAACATCAAATCTATAATGATTTTGATGCGGATTTGTTTAAATTAAGAATCAAGGCCAAAAAACTGTTTAAGGAATTTAACCGTACTGAAGACGAAGAAATCGAACGACGTCAGGAAATCATGCGGAAACTATTCAAAAAGGTAGGTGAACGCGTTTGGATGGAACCGAATTTTACCTGTGAATTTGGCAAAAACATTACTATTGGGAATGATGTCTATATTAATTTCGGATGTACCCTGCTTGATTGCGGTCAGATTACAATAGGCAACAACACGTTATTGGGACCTAATGTAAGTGCGTATTCAGGCAGTCACTCCATTGATTCGGCGGAGCGGATTGCAGGCGCCTTAATACCCGAGCCTATTACCATAGGAAACCAAGTCTGGATTGGGGGCGGAAGTACTATCCTCAGCGGAGTTACGATAGGGGATGACGCCGTCATCGGCGCCGGAAGTGTCGTTACCCGTGATATCCCCTCAGGTGTCGTAGCCGCCGGAAATCCTTGTCGAGTATTAAGAAAGATTACAGATAAAGATAAAATCGGCTTTTCTGTACAAAAAATAGCCATATAATTTTGACAAGGACTGCTTACTCCGGACTTTCTACATTTTCTATATAACAGAGAAAAACAAATCGCTGCGTCACTATTGCCACCTAATAGAAAGACCTTTAAAAAAGAGAAAACACTCAACCAGATTTATTAGATTACCAATTTATAAATTAAGCACAACAATGAAGAAGTATCTTTTTATAGCCATGATCGCTGCGACATGTGCAGCATGCTCTAACAAAACGGCAAAGCAGCCTACAGAGGTTGCTGAAAACTCCAGACTGACAGAATGTAACGTTTCTTTAAATGGCCTTCATTTCACGAAATCGCTCAACGGAGCAGAAAAACAAGTGAGTGATTCGGCTGGTATTGTAACCTTCCATGCCAAACCTCAAGCAGATTATTTTTGTGACCCAAACGGAAAAATATCGCAAGATGATGCTGCCATACTTTTTATGGAAATAGACAACAAGAAACCCTTCACCTATTCGGCCAAGGTCAAAACAGGATTCACTCCGGAAGGGACATACAATGCAGCCGTACTCTTTGTGTATTCCAATGATTCTCTTTGGCAGAAACTATGTTTCGAGCAGGACGAAAGAGGAATACATCGGATAGTAAGTGTGCGTACCATAGGCACATCCGATGACAACAACCATGATGTGTTAAACGGAGCGGAATATGTCTATTTTAAAATCTCATCCGACACACAAACAATAGCCAATTACTATTCGCTGGACGGCCAAACCTGGCAAATGGTTCGCCTTTATAAAAATGAGTATGGCGATAAAGTCTATCTTGGTATCTGCAGTCAGGCGCCCCAATCGAATGAATGCATTTCGACATTCGAGGATCTGCAGCTGACTACCGATCATGTAGAAGATTTCAGACTAGGAAAATAAACATCCACACTATTCTATTACCATTATGAGAATCATCAGAAAACTTGTTTTACTGGTATGCAGTATATTCTGCTTATCCAGTAGTATTTGGGCACAAAACGCAAAACCTTTTGTCATTCCTGAATTGAAAGAATGGAAAGGAGATAATGGACAATTTACGCCCACAGCCTCTTCACGGATTGTATGTACCTCGGGCGAGACAGAACTATTGCGTGTGGCCCAAGCCTTTGCGGCCGATTATGAAGAGATGTTCGGCATACGTATGCCGGTATTGGTAGGCAAAGCAACTACCGGAGATTTCGTACTCCAACTTAAGGCTGACAAGAAGATGCCGAAAGAAGGCTATGATATCCGTATTACTGACCGTGTATTGATTTCTGCCCCCGAAACTTCAGGCGTATTCTGGGCTTCCCGTACGCTGTTGCAGATGTCTGAACAATCGGACACACGCAGCCTGGCCAAAGGTAGCGTACATGACTACCCTAGTTATGCCGTACGCGGATTCATGTTCGACTGTGCCCGTAAGTTCTTCACAATCGACTTCCTGCGCGATTATGTGAAGTTCATGGCTTATTACAAAATGAATACTTTCCAGCTCCATCTGAACGACAACGGCTTCATGCAGTATTTCGAGCACGACTGGGACAAGACCTATGCCGCTTTCCGACTGGAGTGTGACACTTATCCGGGCCTGACTGCAGAGGACGGTTTCTACACCAAGAAGGAGTTCATCGATTTACAGAAATTAGCCGAAAACAACTATGTGGAAATCATTCCTGAAATTGACAGTCCGGCACATTCTCTGGCATTCTCACGCTATAAACCGGAAATTGGAAGCCAGACTTACGGTATGGACCACCTGGATTTGGACAATCCAGAAACCTACAAATTCATGGACAATCTGTTCAAGGAATATCTCGAAGGCGAGAATCCGGTATTCCGCGGAAAGCGTGTGAATATCGGTACCGACGAATATTCCAACCAGGACAAGAAGGTGATTGAACAATTCCGTGCCTTTACCGACCATTATATTAAATTTGTGGAAAAGTATGGAAAGCAGGCTTGCGTATGGGGCGCACTGACCCATGCACAAGGTGACACTCCGGTAAAGGCAGAAAATGTGGTGATGAACATCTGGCACAATCCGTTTGCACAGCCGCGCGACATGAAGAAACTGGGTTACAAGATGATCAGCATTCCCAACGGACTGACTTACATTGTGCCACAAGCCGGTTATTACTATGACTATCTGAACTGTCGGTATCTGTACGAAAACTGGACTCCGGCGGTGATAGCCAATGAAGTATTTGATGAGAAAGACCCGGCGATATTAGGCGGTATGTTTGCTCTATGGAACGACCATGTAGGCAACGGTATTTCCATGCAGGATGTGCATCACCGTGTGTCCCGGCCATGCAGACACTGGCTGTGAAGATGTGGACCGGCAAGGATACAAAGCTGCCTTATGCTGATTTCAATCAGAAACGTCTGGTACTGAGCGAAGCTCCGGGTGTGAATATTTTAGGCCGTATCGGTAAAGGTAAAGAAATGGTATATGAAACTGCTGTAGTGACTCCGGGCATGAAGACCCCTTACCGCGAAGTGGGTTACGATTATACTGTAAGCTTTGATCTTGAAGGAGCCGAAGAAGCTAAGGGCACTGAACTGTTCCGTTCACGCGACGCCGTATTTTATCTGGCCGACCCGATCAGCGGTATGCTGGGCTATGCCCGTGACGGCTATCTCTATACTTTCGGTTATCGTGTTAAACCGGGTAAAACAACTCTTTCCATTGAAGGCGACAGCCAGGCCACCCGTCTGTATATCAACGGAAAGCTCGTTGAAGAATTAGGCAAGCGTACCTTATATTATAACGAAGGCGGAAAAGATAAGATGTATCGCTCATGCACCTTGGTATTCCCATTGGAGCAGGCCGGAATATTTTCCAGCCGTATCAATAACCTGAAAGTATACAATTACAAAAGGCATTAACCAGAATCATAAAACTAAAGAGAATAAAGTAAAGAGGGTATGTCCATATTTTCGACACACCCTCTTCTTCATTTATCTATAGAATGATGTATCCGCTTATTTCGCGATGATCAGATAATAGTTCTTCTTGCCGCGCTGAACCAGCAGATATTTGTCGTCCAGCAGGTCGGCAGTAGTGATTACCTGGTCGAAAGCCGTCAGCTTCTCTTTGTTCAACGAAACGCCGCCACCCTGTACCAGCTTGCGCATCTCGCCTTTCGAAGCAAATACGGCCGCATTTTCGGTAAACAGGTCTACGGCCTTCACGCCGGCAGCCAGTGCATCGCGCGACACTTCGAACTGGGGCACGCCTTCAAAGACGGACAGCAGCGTCTTTTCGTCCAGTTTCTTCAACGCTTCGGACGTACCGCCGCCAAAGAGGATGGAAGAAGCCTCCACAGCCGCATTGTAGTCGTCCTCGGAGTGTACCATGATGGTCACTTCTTTGGCCAGACGTTTCTGGAGCGCGCGCAGGTGCGGAGCCTGACGGTGTTCTTCAATCAGCGCCTCGATTTCTTCCTTTCCGATGGAAGTGAAGATCTTGATGTATTTCTCGGCATCGGCATCGCTCACGTTCAGCCAGAACTGGTAGAACTTGTAAGGAGATGTATAGTTGGGATCCAGCCAGATGTTTCCGCTCTCTGTCTTACCGAACTTGCCGCCGTCGGCCTTCGTAATGAGCGGGCAGGTCAGCGCATATACCTCGCCGCCATTGGTACGGCGGATGAGCTCGGCACCCGTCGTGATGTTACCCCACTGGTCGCTGCCGCCCATCTGGAGCTTGCAGTTCTTGGTCTCATACAGGTGGAGGAAGTCGTAACCCTGCAGCAGCTGGTAGGTGAACTCCGTGAACGAAAGTCCGTCGCGGGCCTCACCGTTCAGACGTTTCTGCACGCTGTCCTTGGCCATCATGTAGTTCACGGTGATGTGCTTGCCCACCTCACGGGCGAAGTCGAGGAAGGTAAAGTCCTTCATCCAGTCGTAATTGTTCACCAGTTCTGCATGGTTGGGAGCATCGGAGTCAAAGTCCAGGAACTTGCTCAACTGCTTCTTAATGCACTCCTGATTGTGGCGCAGAGTCGCTTCGTCGAGCAGATTGCGCTCCTGCGACTTGCCCGAAGGGTCACCGATCATACCCGTAGCGCCACCGATCAGCGCCAGAGGCTTGTGGCCGCAACGCTGGAAATGACGCAGAATCATCACACCGCACAAGTGTCCGATGTGCAAAGAATCGGCTGTTGGGTCGATACCCAGATAAGCCGTTACCATTTCTCCTTTGGACAATAACTCTTCCGTTCCCGGCATCATCGTGTGGAGCATGCCACGCCATCTTAATTCTTCTACAAAATTCATCGAATGATATATAGTTTAATGATTTATTTATAGTTATACCTGCCGCAAAAGTACGACCTTTCTTCGAAGATACAAAACTTAATGTCCAAAAAAGACACTCCGCACGTTGCGGGAAACCGTTTCCGTCAGTTCGCCGCACGTCACGCCGCGCACGAGAGCCGCCCGTTCGTACAGGTCGGCAATGGGCACGTCGCTCTCGTCCGTCTCCAGGAACAGGCGGTCGGCCGGCATCCGGCGCAAGGCTTCCTCCTGATAATGGGCGCCGAAAGACAGGTACAGGCCGTGGCGCACAAGGTCCTGGGCCAGCTGCGCCTTGCCGCGGAAGCCGTGGACAATCCAGGGCACACAGGGCTGCAGCTCTCTCTTCAAGGCCAATAGTTCGGCGGTAGCCTTCACCAGATGGAGCACCAGCGGCTTTCCTGCGGCTTCGGCCACACGGGCCTGATAGCGAAGCGCGTCTGTCTGGCTATCCAAAGGCACTGCCACGAGCTTGTCCAATCCGGCTTCGCCCACCGCCAGCACGCGCGGATGGCGCACCAATGCCTCAAAATGTGCCTTGAACGCAGCATCCGTCCAGTCGTACCCCTCCAGCCGCCAGGGATGGATGCCGACAGCATACCAGCCACCCTCCTGCGGACAGAAAGTGTCGGGCAGGCAGCAGACAATGGCTTCGCCCGGTACGGACGGGAGCCGATGGGTATGGATGTCTATGGGATAAAAAGGCATGGAATCTTCGGTTTAAGGAACGGGATCGCAGCCCGAACCGCCCCAGGGATGACAGCGCAGGATGCGCCTGACAGCCAGATACAGCCCCTTAATGGGGCCGTGCTTCTTCAGCGCCTCGACAGCATACTGCGAGCACGTGGGCGTAAAACGGCAGGAAGGGGGAGTCAGCGGGGAGATGCACCGCTGATAGAAGTAAATGGGGAACAGCAGCAGGTATGTCAGCACCTTTCTGATCATTCGGCAGACAGGGCCGGCTGACCGGCCGAAACCTTTTCGACAATACGCGCCAGGGCGATTTTCATCTTTTCCGCTATCACCGCCGAATCGGTCAGCTCGTCGGACAGATAGATAAAGGCAAGGGCCAGACGCAAATCCTTCTCCGCCAGCGCCTCCAGCAGAGTCTGTTTGTTCAGACGGTAGGCCTCACGGATCTGCCGCTTCACGCGGTTGCGCTTCACGGCCCGCTTGAAGCGACGCTTGGACACGCTGACCAGCAGAGAAGCCTGCACGTCGAGTTCCTCTACCGGCAGCCACACTACCCGCAAAGGAAAAATAGAGAAGGAACGCGAGCCTCCCGCGAACAACTTCTCTATTATCTTTTTTCGGCTCAGCCTCTCGGGCTTACGTAAACGGTTCACTATTCTTTATTGTTCTCCTTGATAAACATGTCGAGGGCGGCAGTCATCGACGGAGCCTTCACACTGGGAGCTTCCAGGTCGAGACGCAAACCGGCATCGCGTACGGCCTGTGCCGTAGTCGACCCGAAGGTACCGATCTTGATATCCTTCTGCTCGAAGTTGGGGAAGTTCTTCTGCAAGGAAGATACTCCGGCCGGACTGAAGAACACCAGCATGTCGTAGTCGAAGGCCTCACCCGGCTGGAAGTCGTTGCTCACCGTGCGGTACATGACGGCTTCGCTATGCTGAATCTTGTTCTTGTCCAATGCATTCTTGATTTCATCGGTATGCACGTCCGACATCGGCACCAGATACTTCTCGGTCTTATGTTTCAGGATGGCCGGCAGCAAATCGTCGAACTTGCCTGTCTGTCCGAAGAAAATCTTACGCTTGCGATACTGCACATACTTCTGGATATAGAGGGCGATGGCCTCAGTCACACAAAAGTACTTCATCGTTTCGGGAATGGTCACACGCAACTCCGTACACAGATGGAAGAAATGGTCAATGGCATGACGGGAAGTGAAAATAACAGCGGTATGATCCAGTATAGAGATCTTCTGCTGTCTGAACTCTTTTGCTGAAACACTCTCCACTTTGATGAACGGGCGAAAATCTATTTTCACTCCGTATTTTTCTGCTATGTCGTAATATGGAGACTTTTCGGAGGCCGGCTTCGGCTGCGACACAAGCACTTTTTTAATTTTCAACGTCCTAAAAATTTATTGTTAAATAATCATTTAACTGCACCAAACCGCTGTACAACATCATACAGGGCATGATTTCAAGGGCACAAAAGTACAAAATTAAAAGCAAACCGCCGAACAAATTATAACAAAAAAGCTTTATCCACTTATAAAGCATCAATATTTTAACCAATCCGAGCAAAACAAGCCCGATTATAACAGAAATTTGCAGCGACAGATGAAGGTAGACAATGACCAGAATGGACAGAAACAAACCAAAACCCAAATAATAGAGCAGGGTAGAATAGGATTCCATCCAGAAAGAGACCGTATTCTTGTTGAAAAAAATCCATCCCAAGAAAGAGTAGAGCAGCCATTTGACAAACAGATAGACGACACAAATGCCTACATAGGCACCCAACAGCCAGAATGAAGGAAAACGTTCTATCCACTCCGACATCAGACTGCCCGAACAGACAAACAGAAACAATCCTGACAAGACACACATCTGCAACAGCAGCAACAGCAGGTAACGCATGTCCGTACCGGTGGAAGTGGCAAAGATACTGGCACGCTCGCGATGCATGATGAAGTCGTGCCCCAACTGCAACAGGAACTTGTGGCTGTGCGACAAGACATAAGACGAGAGGAAGAAGCAGCACAACAGCACCAGCGCGACACAGTCGTCGCGCTCCGGCGAATAAGGCAACGGAATGCCCACATCGGCCGCCCCGGCCACCAAAGTCTGCAACCAAGCTCCCAACATCATCATAAAGCCGCAAACTTACGGATCGAAACATCCCACAACGGAGTGGACTGTACCAGTTCCCAAGCCTCCTGTGCCGTACGGGCCACCCGCCAGATATCCATGTGACGGGCTCCCATGAAATGTTCTTCCGCCGCCCGACCGAACATCTCGAGCAAGGGATCATAGTAGCCCTTCACATTCAGGATGACAATGGGCTTCAGATATAGGCCCAGCTGTTTCCAGGTGATGACCTCGAGCAGCTCTTCCAACGTGCCGCATCCGCCGGGCAGAGCGATGACAGCATCGCTCAGGTCGGCCATCTTCTGCTTGCGCTCGTGCATGGTGTCCACCTCGATCAGCTCAGTCAGTCCCTTGTGATGCCAGCCCTGCTCCACCATGAAGCGGGGAATGACACCCGTTACCCGACCACCGGCAGCCAGCGCGGCGTCGGAAACAGCAGCCATCAGGCCCATGTTTCCGGCCCCGTTGACCACGCGGACACCCGAACGGGCCAGCAACGTGCCCAGCTCGCGGGCCGTCTCAAAATATATAGAATCTATCTTGGTGCTCGAAGCACTGTAGACGCAAACGGAGTTTATCTTGTTCATCTTGGCGATACGGATTGGTTTTGCAGGCAAAGGTACATGATTTCAGTCAGAAAAGCGCGCTTATGGACAAAAAAACGAGGAGGGCGTGCCATCATTCACTCTGTCCTGGCACACCCTCCTCGCAGCTAACAGCCCTTTCGGATTAAAGTCCGAAAGCAGCCTTCACCTTATCGACATAGTCGAGCTTCTCCCACGTGAAGAGCTCTACCGTAACGTCCTTGTTGCCTTCGTAACGGCTCTTGAAGTGCTTGGTCACCACCTGCGGCTCACGACCCATGTGACCGTAGGCAGCCGTTTCCTGATAAATAGGATTACGCAGCTTCAGACGGTCCTCGATAGCCTTGGGACGGAGGTCAAACAGCTCGTCAATCTTGCGGGCGATCTCGCCGTCGCTCATATTCACATGGCTGCGTCCGTAGGTGTTGACGTAGATGTTGATGGGACGGGCCACACCGATGGCGTAGCTCACCTGCACCAGTATCTCGTCGGCCACACCGGCAGCC
>ULML01053410.1_pt1 | contig 10999 bp, 5 predicted proteins | sample 1951651 | NCBI WGS metagenome assembly ULML01 (sample SAMEA4835549, study PRJEB28245) | human gut metagenome | biome: gut microbiome; material: fecal sample | place: Denmark | collected 2008
CTGCGCCCACGACTGTGTGGGCCAGGGGGTTGGCGGGCGGCTGTACAAAGCCCTGCTGGACGGCGTGCGCCAGCGCGGCTACTGCAACGCCGTTGCCCTTGTGACCGGCCAGAACAAAGAGAGCTGCGCGTTCCATAAGGCGCTCGGCTTCAAAAAAATCGGCGTGGAACCCCGCACTGGGTACAAGTTCGGCCAATGGCTGGACCTTGCCTATTGGTGGATGGACCTGCGCCCCGGCCAGGAGCCTCCGGAGCCGGTGCGCCTGGGGCGATAAAACTGCATAACACAAAATTAAGCGAGGCACTGCTGATTGGCAGCGCCCCGCTTTTGTTATAAAGATTTGTAGGGCGCGATGCCCTTATCACGCCGCGGAGAAACGTAAATCCATCCACCGCAAACCTGTAAACGATCTGTAGAGGACGATGCCTGCATCGTCCCGCATACTGAGCTGCAGCCATGGTATACTGTCATCAACATCCTGTCTCCCCGCCGCGCGTTTTTGTTTTCCACAAGAAGCTCCTCTGTTTGTGGAAAACCGTTCAGATTCTTTTCACTTTTCCCTGTCGTTACGCGGTCTGCATTCCTGTTTTTGCCCACAAACTGCCCTTGTTCACGCAAAGTTTACCGGAATTTCCAGCTATTTCATGCCTTGTTCATCCGCAGTTCATTTTTATTCTTCATGATAGAATCTATCGGGGGCCCCTATTACCGCCCCCAACTGGAGGAATTGTTATGCACGAAACCCAACAGCCGCGCGACCCCAAAAAGACGACCGGCATTGTATATGCCGTGATCCTTGTGGTGTTGCTGCTGCTCAATTTCTGGGCCTTCCCCGCCATGATGAAAGGCCAGGTCAAACAGGTCGATTACGGCACCTTCCTGAACATGCTCGAAGGCGGCGAGCTGAGCACCGTTGAAATTCAGGATCAGCAGATCTATTTTGTGGACAAAAACGATACCACCTACTGCACCAACTCCATTGCGCAGGACCTGCAGCTGGTCACCCGGTTGGAAAGCGCCGGCGTTTCCTTTGGCAAGGTGTACAACCAGACCACCTGGGTGGATACCCTGCTGGGCTGGGTCATCTCGCTGCTGCCCATGATCATCCTGATCGTCTGGTTCAACCGCATGATGCGCAAGCGGGTCGGTGAAATGACCGGCGGCGCCAACAGCATGATTTTTGGCGGCGGCAAATCCGGTGCCAAACAGTATGTCGTTGAGGATGGCAAGTCCATCAAATTTGCCGATGTTGCCGGTGAGGACGAAGCCAAAGAGAGCCTGCAGGAAATCGTTGACTTCCTGCATAACCCCAAGCGTTACGAGGATATCGGTGCCAAAATGCCCAAGGGCGTTCTGCTTGTCGGCCCCCCGGGCACCGGTAAAACCCTGCTGGCCCGCGCTGTTGCCGGCGAAGCCGGTGTTCCCTTCTTCTCCATTGCGGGTTCTGAATTTGTCGAGATGTTCGTCGGCATGGGCGCTTCCAAGGTGCGTGATCTCTTCAAACAGGCCAACGAAAAAGCCCCCTGCATTATCTTTATTGATGAGATCGATACCATCGGCAAAAAGCGTGACGGTGCTTCCGGTATGGGCGGCAACGATGAACGCGAACAGACCCTGAACCAGCTGCTGACCGAAATGGACGGGTTTGACGCCGCCAAGGGTGTTATCATTCTGGCCGCCACCAACCGTCCTGAATCCCTTGACCCCGCTTTGACCCGCCCCGGCCGTTTTGACCGTCGTGTGCCCGTGGAGCTGCCCGACCTGAAAGGCCGCGAAAGCATCCTGCGCCTGCACGCTCAAAAGGTCAAAATCGGCCCTGACTGTGACTTTGCCGTGGTTGCCCGCATGACTCCCGGTGCTTCCGGTGCCGAGCTGGCCAATATTATCAACGAAGCCGCCCTGGGCGCTGTGCGCCACCACCGCATGGCCGTTACCCAGTACGACCTGCAGGAAGCCGTGGATACCATCCTGGCCGGTGCCCAGAAAAAGAATAAGATCCTGAGCGACAAAGAAAAGTGCATCGTGGCCTACCACGAAGTCGGCCATGCCATGGTTGCCGCCCTGCAGAGCCATTCCGCCCCCGTGCAGAAAATCACCATTGTGCCGCGCACTTCCGGCGCGCTGGGTTTCACCATGCAGGTAGAGGACGGCGACCACACCCTGATGACCAAGGAAGAGATCCTGGCCAAAATTGCCACCATGACCGGTGGCCGTGCCGCCGAAGAAGTGGTGTTCAACTCCATCACCACCGGCGCATCCAACGATATCGAGCAGGCCACCAAGATGGCCCGCGCCATGATTACCCGCTACGGCATGACCGACGACTTTGACATGGTTGCCCTGGAAACCGTGAACAACGCCTACCTGGGCGGCGATGCCAGCCTGGCCTGCAGTGAGCGCACAGCCGCCACAGTGGATGATAAGGTCGTGGAAGTCGTCAAGCAGCAGCATGAAAAAGCCAAACAGATGCTGATTGAAAACCGCGGCAAGCTGGACGAGATCGCCAAGTACCTGTACGAGAAAGAAACCATCACCGGCGAAGAGTTCATGCGCATCCTGACCGCTGTTCCCCAGCTGCCCACCGGTGCCGTGGAACAGTAAAGGCAGCACCGCACAATTCCCGCCGGACGGCTTAAGCACCGCTCCGGCGGCTGCGGCACTTAGAATTGTGCGGTATTGCCTAAAATCTCCGCTCTGCGCGTTTTCTTTGTAAAATAACGGTGCCCCCGCCCTATGCAGTTCATTTACCGCACGGGCGGGGGTGTTTTGTTGTAATTCCGTAGGGGCGCACACCATGCACCCATCCGTTTTATATCATCACACTACAGCGCTTTCTCACAAAGCACACCATGTAATAGCGCCATTTTATGGCCAGCCGTTACCCATTTGTAGGGGCCGCTGCTCACCTCTTTCCGAAAAACGCAATAAAAATGCTGTCTTTCTCCACATCAGGGAAAGGCAGCATTCTTCTTTATCCGTTCAGATCTTCGCCGTTGCTGGCAATCACATTTTTATACCACCCAAAGGACTTTTTCCTGTACCGTGCCGCCGCCCTGTTCGAGTACCGGGAAAAGCACCAGTGATCCTGTCGGGCTTTATTTTGCCTGTGCGCCCTCTGGGAAGATGATCTTGTTCACAAAGAAGAAGATCACCATGGAAATGCCGCCATTGAGCACGGTGGTGCCAATGTTGTAGATGAAATCCGGCACCAGCAGGCCCGCAACCGCCACCCACACGCAGTTGATGGAGTTGACGATGCAGGTGATCAAGCAGAACGCCACCACATACCAGGCGATCTGCTTGGCCAGGTTGCCCTTGCTGCGGAACACAAAGTTGCGCTGGATGGGAAAGTTTATGCATTCTCCCACCACCATGGCAACCATGTAGGCGCAAAAGTACGGCAGACCGCCATGGGCGGAATCATACCCCAGGATGTTCCACTGGAAGGTTTCGCCAAACAGCGTGACCGGAATGCCCGGCCAGCCAAAATCCACCACCGGCAGGCTGCTGAACGCCGCCGGCAAAAATTGCAGCAGCAGGTATTTGAACACCGTAACCAGGTTGGATACGATCACAAACAGTCCGCCTTCGCGCACCCACTTGGCTGCGGCGGGGTGTTTTGCCGCAAAATTATTCCATAGCTGCATAAATAGCCCCTCTCTTTCCTCAGCTGTTGCGCAGGCGCTGTTCCAGCTGTGCGTTCAGTACCAGGTTTTTCACGGCTTCTATGATCACCCGCACAAGGCCGATGATCCAGAATCCCTGTAATTCCATCACAATGCCATCCACCATGCCCATACTGATGGCACCGCTGGTCATTTTGGCCAGGGCACGCAGCGGCATGTTGTACTGGAACAGCACATTCAGGTCCGGCTTGCCGCGCTTGTAGCTGGCGTTCAGCAGTGCGGTAAGCACCAGCCAGATCAGCCAGCCCAGCGGGCTGCGGCTGTGGTTCAGCTCGCCCAGGGTCATGTTGCGGTCAATTTTAACTTTTCCCTGCTGCACCGGGCGGCCCAGCAGGGTGGCCCATTCGTCATCCGGCACGCTCTGCACCTTGCCGCTGGTATAGTGCGGCAGATGCTTGCCCGCATAGGGGTTGGGTGCGCCGGTACCGGCCACTTCCACCACGGCGGGCAGGCGGATGTCCGCACTGGACGCGCCGACCCGCAGCTCATAGCTGCCGCCTTCCACTTCCCAGCTGTCGGTCTTGGTGTTCCAGTAGCGGAACGCCTTGTCGTCCAGCGGGATGGTCACGGTCTTGCTTTCGCCGGGCTGCAGCTGCACCTTGGCAAAGCCTTTCAGCTCCTGTGCGGGGCGGAACACTTCTGCCCCGGGTTTTGCCACATACAGCTGTACGATCTCTGCTCCGGCGCGCTTGCCGGTGTTGGTTACGGTCAAGGTCACGCCATTGGACGCGGCCTGCAAATTGCTGTAGGCAAAGCTGGTGTAGCTTAACCCATAGCCAAAGGGGAATGCCACCGGCACACCGGCGGTCTGGTAATAGCGGTAGCCGACATACAGCCCCTCGCGGTACTGCACCATGCGGCCCGGCCCGGCAAAGTTATCCTTGGCGGGGGTATCCGCATAGGCGTTGACCCAGGTTTCGGCCAGCTTGCCGCTGGGGTTCACTTTGCCGGTCAGCACATCCAGCATGGCGCCCGCCCCCGCCTGGCCGCCCAGCGCACCATACACCAGGGTACGGCAGTGTTTGAGCCACGGGGTTTCCAGCGAAGCCCCTGCGCTGAGCACCACAACGGTGTTGGGGTTGGCCTGCTGCACGGCCTTTAACAGTTCGATCTGGTTGTCCGCAAGGCGCATATCGCCGCGGTCCAGACCCTCACTTTCCTTGATTTCATCCAGCCCCAGGCAGAGCAGCACCACTTCGGCCTTTTGGGCCAGGGCTACAGCCTCGGCCTGTTTGGCGGCATCCGGTTTGCCCTGGCGGTCAAAGCCGGGGGCAAAGCCCACGCTGGCCAGGCCGCTCTCTTTCAGGCAGTCCAAAAAGGTATCCACCTTGATGGAGTTGACCGCGCTGGAGCCAGCGCCCTGGTACCGCGGTGTCTGGGCAAAGTCGCCGATCACGGCAACTTTTGCGCCCTCGGCCAGCGGCAGCAGGTCGTTCTCGTTTTTCAGCAGCACAATGCTTTCGGCTGCGGCGCGGCGGGCCAGGGCGTGGTGAGCGTCCGCATCAAAGGTGCGGCTGTGGGAGTGCACGGCGGCATGGGTATCAAACACCAGCGTCAGCAGCTCGTCCAGCCGGGCGTCCACATCCGCTTCGGTAATTTTGCCGCTCTGCACAGCCTGCATCAGCTCGCGCACCGCGTCCCCGCCGGGGGCGGGCATTTCCAGCGTGGAGCCGTTCTGTACGCCCAGGGCATGGTCATTGCTGCCGCCCCAGTCCGTTACCACAGCGCCGTCAAAGCCCCATTCCCCGCGCAGGATGTCCATTAACAGGTGGCGGTTCTCGTTGGCGTAAGTTCCGTTGATGAGGTTATAGCTGCTCATGATGGTCTTGGGCTTTGCTTCCTTGACCACGATCTCAAACCCGGTCAGGTACAGCTCCCGCAGCGTGCGTTCATCCACCACAGAGTCCGACGCCATGCGTCGCAGTTCCTGGCTGTTGACGGCAAAGTGCTTGGGGCAGGCCGAAATACCGTTGGACTGGATGCCCCGCACATAGCTCGCGGCCATTTTGCCGGAAAGATACGGATCCTCGGAGAAATACTCAAAGTTGCGGCCGCACAAGGGGCTGCGCTTGGTGTTCAGGCCCGGCCCCAGCAGCACGGCAACTTCCTGCGCGGCGGCTTCTTCGCCCATGGCCTGGCCGATCTGTTCGCCCAGGGCAGGGTCCCAGCTGCACGCCACAGTGGCCGCCGTGGGGAAGCAGGTGGCCGGAACACTGGGGTTCAGCCCCAGGTGGTCCGCCGCGCCCGCCTGCTTGCGCACGCCGTTCGGACCATCAGAAAGGGTGATGGACGGAATATTATTTTTCGGCAGTGCACGGGTCCCAAAGGTAGTAGCGCCCGAAAGCAGCGCACATTTTTGCTCTAAATTCAGTTTTTTGATGATTTCCTGTGTATTCATAATCATCTTAAATTTTTATTTTGTTACCGCAGTCGCTTCCGATTCCACAGATGCAAAATAAATTCCTTCCTGTGCATCAGCCTGAATTGTTACGGTATAGCTGCCATCGCTTACACCCGTAAATGCTGTTGCACCGCTGCGGTGGTGGTATGTGCCCGTTTTTGCCATCGGGCCAAAGCCATCAACATATTCCTCGTCTTCCTGCGCCAAATCTTCCAGTTTGATTTTGGTCGTCTGCACAACATCCGCTCCGCTGTACAGCGTCAAGGTAAAGGTCTGCGGCGGATATTCCAACTCAGAATATGCTTCAAACACATCCTGATCCATGGTAACCGTTACAGTATCTCCACTTTGCACCGCTTCGCTTACAGCACCAGGCGCTGCATAAACACCCACATAAGTTCCTGTTACACTGTCCGACAGGCCGCGCTTATAGTCCGATGTTGTTGTCATCACATAAGCGTTATACTTTGCGCCGGGGGTACAGTCTGCGCTTAGGTCCACCGTTCCCGCATAATTTGCGTTGCTGTCATCCGCCAGAATGTTGGAAGATGTAAAGGTATAATAATCTTCCTGCTTGCCTTCTGCATCAAAGCCATACAGACGGATTGCATAGGTACGGCCTTTGTCAACACCGGTAAAGGAATACTCACCGGTTTCAAAATTAAAGCTCAGGTTCGTTGCCACTGCGGCCGCTGCTTTCGTATCCGTTTTGGCTCCGCCGCAGCCAGCCAGAACAAGGCTGGCCCCCACAGCAAGCGTAAACATCGCTGCAACGCCATAATGATTCCACTTGTTTTTCATCGTCAAATCGCCTCTCTCTTATGCTTTTGCAGCCTTTTTCTTGTTCTTCTTTTTGGCAAACAGCTCCGGCTTGAACATATGCAGTGCAATCAGCACGATTGCAACAACCAAGATAACATCCACCACACCCAGTGCGATCAGCCAGTACGGAGTCCAGTTGCGGGTCGTCGTCATCAGGGAAGAATTCGCCAAAACCATCAGATGGCGCTTGGTTGCCTGGCGCAGAAGCTGCATGCCATAGCCACTCTTCAGGGTCGTATCGGTAACATTCACACCCATGGCCAGCTGCATATCCACGCCTGCGCGCAGGGCCAAGTCACCATTGCTGACAGCAAATGCGTCTGTGTTTACAACGCCCTGGAAGCCCCATTCATTGCGCAGCACCTGGGTAAGCATTGCATAGCTGTAGCCAACCATACTGGTACCAATGCGGTTATAAGATTCCATGATGCCGGTCAGACCAAGCTGGTTCAGGCCATCGCCCGTTACGTTGTGAATTGCCACTTCAAAAGCGCGCAGATAAATTTCACGCATTGCCTGCTCGTTGGACCAGATGCAAACGCCGTTGCGGTTGGTATCCTGATCATTCAGTGCAAAATGTTTGGCAAACACATAAATGCCGCGGCTCTGCAGGCCGGTCACCATATTAGCTGCCATCATACCGCTCAGCAGCGGGTCTTCGGAATAATATTCAGCTGCACGGCCGCCGAAAGCGGAGCGGTGAATGTTCATACCAGGGCCGTAAGTACCACTGACACCGTTGACCAGATCTTCATCACCGTAAGCTTCGCCTTCCTTCAAAGCAAGGTCTACATTCCAGGTTGCTGCCAGCACAGTTTCGGTGGCATATTCAGCAGCTTCCAAGCCGCTTGCCAGGTCATGGATGCCGTTCGGGCCATCACATTCGGTTGCCTGCGGTTTGCCAATAGAATCCACAGCAGGCGAACACCAGCCGCAGTTACCATACAGGTTGTTCATTTCATCAACGCTCATGTGGTTCATCAACTGTTCCCACACTGCATTGTCCGGGTCAACAATGCCAGCTGCATCTGCCAGCATTACACCGTTTTTCTCACCATTTGTATAGGTAGTTCCCTGTGCAGGGTCATCATTCAGATCAATGGTGCTTCCGCCATTGCCGTTGGTCAGCAAAGCAATCGTTGCCGCGTTGGCAGTTGCGTTTTCGCTTGCTTCACGGCTAGGATAGGTTCCTTCCCAATCTGCACGGGAAAGATACGGCAAGGTCGTGCCGATATTACCATCGCCAGCAGTCACATCATCAAACTGGTTCGTCGCCACAGTTTCATCCGTGCTGCGGGCGGTCGTATCATACTTGATGGTCTGATCCACAGTAAAATCATATGTCAGGTCATTCTTCACTGTATGGGCATCGCTGCGCAGGCTAAGGGTATAAGTACCGGCATCCAGCACATAGCACTTGTCCGTCTTATAATCGTAAGATGCCATGTCATCATAATTCATGGTCATGCTCACGGTCTGGCTCTCGCCCGGCTGGAGCAGATCAGTTTTTGCAAAAGCGCCCAGAACAACCGCAGATTTTTCAATTCCACCGGGGGTATAGGGTGCGGTGTAATACAGCTGTACCACATCTTTGCCTGCCACATTACCGGTATTGGTTACCTTAACACTTACCTTTACCTGGCCGCCCTGGCTGCCTACTTCCCACTGCGGGTCGCTCCAATCAAACGTGGTATAGCTCAGGCCATAGCCAAAGGGATACTGAACAGCTTTCTGATACTCTGCTTCTTCCTCCGGGGTATAAACATTGTCATCCCCAATGTAACGGGTCTCGTAATAGCGATAACCTACATAGATGCCTTCCTGGTAGTACATGTACTTGCCGTTGTTGGCATCGCCATTGCCGTCGATCGTAAGACCACTGTTTGCATAAGTAAAATCGCCAAAGTTTTCATAAGCTGGCGAACTGGTCACATCATAAGCATAGGTATCAACCAAATGGCCGGACGGGTTGTATTCACCCATCATTGCTTTCGCTACAGCAATCGTACCAGTGGTGCCAGGGCCGCCTGCCCAAATTGCAGCATCCACCTTGTTGTCCTCAATAAAGCCAAGGTCCATAGGATTGCTTGCGTTAATGACAATGATGACCTTATCAAACGTTGCTTCCAGCTTTGCCAACAGTTCTTCTTCTGCCGGCTGCAGCTGCAGGTAATGCCGCCCGGCTTCACCACCGTAATAACCGGCCATATCCAGCGGGCAGTCACCGCCTTCGCCTGCCATACGTCCGATTACATAAACCGCCACATCCGAGTAAGCCTTTGCATCCTGCCAGAACGTTGCGCTGTACTCATCATATTCGGCCAGTGTTTCTTCATAAATGTTAAAGTCTGCATCACTGACCGTCATGCCTGTCATCGAAGCGCGCTTCTGCGCAGTCGTCTGGTAGAACTTCGTCAGATCCGGGTTCAGCTGCAAACCAGCAAATTCAAAACCATCAATAAAGTTAAAATTCTGATCTTCATTATGGTGGCCGCCGGAGCCATAATCGGTGTAAACCGTCTTGTAGCTGTTATAGCCGAACAAATTGATTTTGTCCGTTCCCAACGGCAGGGTATCATTATCGTTTTTCAGCAGCACAAGACCTTCGCTCTCTACTTCCTCGCAAAGCTGTAATGCCTGCGTGTAGGCATCATCTTTTGAAAGGTCCGTCATGCTGTTTGCACTTTCGGAAGATGTCACAAACCGTTGCATGTACGCCTGAATCTGCGAATAATAGATGGAACACAGGCTGTTTCCTACGATTCCCGCAGCAAGCAAAACCGCAATGGATGCTCCCCCTACAATATGTTTCGATTTTTTCATAGTTACCTCCTGTTTGCCGCATGGAGTTTTCTGCTTTGCTATTTGGCAGCAGGTTCTTCACCAGCAAAACAAATGTTTTCTCCTTTGATTATGCCGCCCTCCGGATGGCAGCCAGCGTGGATTTTACTCCCCGCTTGTTTAAGTATATTGTAGCAAACAGCTTTTTCTTTGAATTATTTTTTGCATAAACTGTTATTTCTGCCGCACATTTTGCCAAAAAATCATTTTTCTCTCAAAATTCATTGTGCATTTCTTACAATCAAAATTCAGTCTGCTTTGTGCACCCTGCCAAACAGTACGAAAAAGCGGCCAGAGCCTGTATTTGGCCCCAGCCGTTCCCGTTACTTTTTCTGCGGCAGCAATACCCTTAGTGTAAACCACCCATTTTCCCAGTGCAGGGTCATGGTGCCGCCGCGCTTTTCGGCTGCGGCGCGCACACTGCGCAGGTCGCTGCCGCCATGGGTGTTGCGGCGCGGCAGGCCGTCCGCGCCCAGCTCCACTTCCTGCGCGCAGTAGTTTTCAAACCGCAGCATCACAAAGCCGTTCTGGGCGTACACCGCCACCCGGATCAGCCGCTTTTCGTGGTCGGGCTCGGTCTCCACGCTCTCGGTTGCGTTGTCCAGCGCCGTGCCCACAATCGTGCAGATCTCCCCTGTTTCCAAAAAGTCCAGCAAATGCCCGTCCGCCACGCAGGTCATCGTGATGTGGTGCTGCTGGCAGTACAGGCTTTTGGCCGTCAGCAGGGTGTCCAGCACCGGGTTGCCGGTCTTGTTCTCCGCCTCGTACTGGCGGATGCCGCTTTCCATGGCCGCCAGCGCCACATCCTGCTTGGCGTGGTCCCGCTCCGCCCGGATGGCCGCAATCTGCATTTTCAGCTCGTGGTAGCGCCGGTTTATCAGGCGGATGTTCTCCTTGCTCTGCTTGTACTGCTCGTACTGGCGGTGCAAAACGCCGTCCAGCTCCGCCAGCTCGCTGTGCAGGGCGGCTTCGCGTAGCTGCTCGTGCTGCACCGTCAAAATCAGCACCCCGGCCAGATCCACCAGCGTGCGGATGTAAAACATGTTCATGTTGGCTTCGCTGCCGTTGGCAAAGCTCAAATTGCTCACGGCAAATGCGGTCAGCGCCATGACCACCGCCACAAAAGTTCCTGCGGGCGTTATTTTCAGCTTCCCGGCCGGGCCGGGGCGGCGTTTTTCCACAAAAAGCATCGCGGCAAAAATGCCGCCGTACACCGCCGCCAACAGCAGCAGCGAAAGCGGCTCCGCCC
>ULML01011948.1_pt1 | contig 10959 bp, 4 predicted proteins | sample 1951651 | NCBI WGS metagenome assembly ULML01 (sample SAMEA4835549, study PRJEB28245) | human gut metagenome | biome: gut microbiome; material: fecal sample | place: Denmark | collected 2008
GCCGCCGGCAAACACCGAGCCGCGGATGTCGGCGCTGTCGCCGATGACAACGTTTGTGGCGTTGCCGTCAAACTCAACAATCGCCATGTCGCCTCCGCCATAGATGTTTTTGTAGAAAGTGCCGCCCATGATGTTCACGCTCGACTGCCCGTAGAGGCGAGCCATGTCGGAAAGCGTCTCTACGTTGGAAGTGCCCATCTCCTTGGCGTCAGCCACACCGTATCCGCCGCCGAACACCGGGCAGTAGAAAATGCCGCCGTTGATGTTCAGCTCCACGTTGCCATAGGTCTTGCCGAGGGCTTTGTAGTTGCCGGAATTGCCGCCGTAGGGGTTCTGCGAATAGAAAAAGTCAGTGCCACGTCCGCCGGCGAAAATGCCGTTGGTGCAATGAAACTCACCGCCGTTGATGGTGATCGACGCCACTGTGGCGCCAACCTTTCCGTAGACATTGCCTCCGCATTTGTTTGGAGTGGCGGCGGTGCTCGACCATAAGCCTTTGCTCATAAAACCGCTTCCTCCGCCATAGATACCGTCGATAGGGTCGGTGGTAGAGCCGAACTCTCCACCGTTGATTACAATCTTGGTGTTGGTGTTGGTTGGGTCGACATCTGTGAATGACTCGAAATCATCGTTGTTGTAGCAGTGATACGTCACCAGACGGTCTTTTGCAACGGCATACGGACCGTAGAGCATAACGTCGCCCGATTCATTCCAATAGGCGATGCTTTTATCGGGAGTGTGGCTGTCGGCATTGTCGTCGCCTTCGCCGATGCCGTTCATACCGCCTGCGCCAGCACCGTAGATTCCGCAGAAGATGTTGTCTTTCTTAGTGTTGCCGGCAGGCAGAATCTCGAATAAGCCGCCGTTGATGGTGATTGTGCTGTAGCCATAGAACGGGTTGTTGACAATCACGTTGCCGGTGTGTCCACGACCGGTGCTGCCGCCATACATCTCGGTGACAATAACACGGTTGTCAATCCATTCGTCGTTGTTGTTTCTTGAAGACGCCGGGTCGAGCATGATGTTTGCACGTCCCATATAGGTGTTGTTTGGCACGTAGTAGTCAGTGCCGTTGTAGGGGAGGATGAAGTCGCGCTGCGCACCCAGCGAACCGTTTACGACACGCGCCACCTTTCCGCTTCTGATTATTATGTCGACATCCGCATACATGGCACCCTCGTGGCTTCCGGCGAGAATGATACCGGCATCGTAGTCGCTCTTGCGTTTGCTTGTTTCTCCCTTGATTTTCCTTTCCGGGTTGTGGGCATCGTTCCATTTGCGGTCGATGTCCATCTCGATTGTGCACTTTATCGGCAAGTTTGGAGTTCCCATCACTCCATTGTAGTCTTTCTCGGACGATGTCTGACGTCCGCCCGCGCAGATTGCTGAATATAAACCGGATTTGATTGATATTTTGAAACCCTCCTTGCCGTGAGGCATCGACTGCTCGAAATCGGAGATGTTCTTCTTGTTGCTCAGCGGAAAGAAACGGCCGTCGTTGTTGAAGCCGCCGAAGATGTGGAAGGCTGTGGTCACTGCGCCGTCGATAGTACCGTAGTTAGGGGAGTTCTGCCCGAAGCCGGTCATCTGTATGCCTTCGCCCATCTCCAGGCTGTTGTATTGGCAGTAGATAATCTTGTAGAACTCGCCGCCGTTGTTTGTCACCGGGTCGTTGTTGAAGGTGATATACTCGAATCGGGTGTCGCCCCATATCGGCAGACCCTTTTCGGCACCATAAATCTCGATAGTGCCCTTGTAGTCGGTGCCGTCCCAGTCGCCCGTGATGGTGGCGTTGCGGAAAAGAGGGGACTCTCCCTTTGCGTTAGCCCAATCGTCAAACTTCAGCATGCTTTTGCCTCTGTTGTTGCTGGTTATGTTGAAACCCGTGTATTGACTGTTGGTCACGTCGGTATGGCTTGTGCCCATCAGCACGATGATGTTTTCATCCCAAGTACCCGTCTTGGCGAGCTTGCTGTAGGCGCCTTTCCACGTCTTCATTGCCTGTGTCGGGGAGTAGCCCCACTCCTCGTCGTCGTTGTCTTCGCCCTGTGCGTAGGTTGTGCCGTTGATGCTCACCGCCTCAGGACATAGGTACACCACGATAGTCACTTTGATGTTTTTGTGGAAAATGATGTTGCCACCGCTCTTTACGGTAACCGTACAGTTGTATTGGTTCTTGTTGGTGGCAGTTTCCGGGCGTACAAACTCGTTGGACGTTTCCGACAGCAAGGTTTCTTTGTCGTGCCATTCGTATGTAATGTCGAGCCCGAGTTCGTCGTTTGTGAAATTCTCTTTCGTGTCGTTTTTCACATTAACGATGTATGTGCCGGGCTTGGTGTCGTAGTCGAGTTCGGCAGTGATGCCGATAGCCTCGACGAGTACGGTGTTGGTGCGCTGGCTGCCGTCGACGGTCATGGCGTAGACATACTGGGAGTAGGTTTGTCGAGGCAGGGTGAACGGGTTGCAGGCAGTGCTGTTTACCTTTTCGCCCTCAGTGTTGTCGGTCGATGCATACCAGTTGTAGACATCGGAAGTGGTTTCTCCGTCTTCTGTTGTCACGGTGAGCACATCGCTCGTGCCGCGCTCCGCCTTCAGGGCAATCGAGCTGAAAGAGAACCGTTTGGAAGAGTTTGAATATAACCACGGCCTCTTGTCGAGGTTGTTTTGGTTGATGTACAGGTTGTTGAGCCCGGCAAACGTCTTTCCGAACGGCTCTCCTGTGGTTGCGTCGGTTGCCGAAATGTCTTTTTCAACGCCGTATTGGTTGTAGGCGTAGGTGTCGGCAGCCTTGTTGGCAGGAGTGTAGTACCATGTATCCTTCACCTTGCTTGCAAAGTTGTCGGCGGCTATAAACGCCATCACGCTGGCTTTTTTGCATTGGGTGGTGTTGGCGCTTGTCTTCAAGCCGGCACCGTGCACATAGATGTTTCTCGGCCATACGACATAGCCTGTTTGGTTGGCAAGTTTGCTTGCCGCACCGAAACCGCATGAAATTGTCACTTGTCCTTCCACACCGTTGAGTGCAGCGTTCCGGAACACATCAATCTCCGTGTCTGCGGAGATGTTGAATATTCTCAGACTCACGAAGTTGTTCAGATATCCGGCTATACCTCCAATTCTGAATTTGGTCTTTGTCGAGAAGCTCTCGTTGTTGTCGGTGATTTTTGAGTTGCGGATTATGATGTTGCTGAGTTCCGCGTTCTGGGTCATGTCGGCAACCACAATGCCCATCTTTACCGTGTAGTTGGCGTTGTTGAGAGGTATGTGTGCCTCGAGCTTCTCTATTCGGGCGTTGTCGATGATGAGGTTTGTGACAGCCGCATATTCATTCTCGTTGTTGCCCTTGCCGTTGAGTCGGGCGAACAGACCCCACGAAGCCTCTTTGGCTGTGTTGAAGCTCCATTTGATGTGCAAGTTGCTGACGGAGTGCCCGTCGCCGTCAAACTTTCCGGCGAAGAAATGTCCGTCGGAAGCCTTCGCGATGCCTTGAGCCGTGCCGATAGGAGTCCACAGACCCTTGCTTAGGTCGATGTCCTTGGTGAGTTTGAAATATTTCTGAGAAAACATTTGTTGAGCTGCGCCATTGTTGACTTCATGCGCCAGTCTTGCCAATTCCAAGTCGTTGCTGATGAGGTAGGGCTTTTCCTTAGAGCCGTCGCCCTCGGTGCCGTCGGGATATAGCTGGTAAGAGTCGGCATAGAAATGGTTGCCGTCGTAGTTCACGCCATAGGCTTTCGGCTCGATGCTGAAAGCGATGGTCTGCGATGTGTTGTCGGCAGACGTGATTGTCACATCGCCGCTCCGAGTCTTGTTGGTCAGCGGCAGCGTGATGGTCTGTCCGCTGTTGGAAATTCCATCGGTGACACTCTTTGAGTCCACGTTCCATGCGAATGTGCTTCCGGCGGGGATGTCGGCGGAAACGATGGAATATGCGACCGTGCCGTTTTTGAAATCCCATGAGGCTTTAATGTCGTTGCTGCTTAATCCTTGAGCCATGGTCAGATTGACTTCGGCAATCATAAGCATGAGCAGAGAGAAAAAAACTCGTGATATGCTATGTGTTGAATGTTTTCTCATTTTCCAAACACTTTATTGTCGTTATCTATTGTTAGTCTATCAATAATTGACCCGTATAGGCATCCTCGTCGGCAAGCACATACAGGTAGCGTGGCTGTATGAGGACGCGTATTGGGTTTATCATCGCAGTCTTGCCTGTTGTGAGGCTGCTGAAATTATCCTTGTTGATGGTTATCCCGGATGTTACGTTCTTTCGGGTGACGATGGTGGAACCGTCCTCCGCTATGAATTCCACGTCGTATTTGACGTTGATGACAGGCAGGAATTTGGCATCGGGTATGGTGTAGATGTCGGCACCCCATTGCGTGTAGCCGGCAGATGTGACAATGACGGTCTGGGTGTTGTCGTCGTAGTCCGCGGAGCCGTAGCCTTTGTAGGCAATAGTGAATGGAGTCTCTACAAACGACTGACGTTTGATGTCGCTCCATGTTATTGCAGAGGCAGACCAACTTTTTGATGTTGTATTCCAGACGTAGGAACGCGATATTGTGCACGATGTGGAGAAGCTGCCTGAAAGCGTCACGCTCTTGATGCGGAAGTGGCGGATGGCGTTCATCTTGGTGCCGAGCATGAAGAGCAGCTTGTAGCCTGTGAGTGTCTGGTCGAATTTCAGACTGACCGTTCCGCCTCCGTTGCTATCGGAGATGGCACCTTTGCTGCTCGGGACGGCGCAGATGATCGGCGCTGCCTTTGTGTCGTAGATTACCGGCACAGGGTTGCCGCCGTCGCTCATGGCGAACGGAAACGAGAGGGTATATGTGTTGTTGGCGGTGCGCAGAAGAGTGGCGCCGCCGGTATATGGCATATATGCGAAGAAGTCGAACGACGAAGCCTTGGTGTATTCAGTCCAGCGCTTCTTTGTCGCAGTGTCCCAGCCGTATGTCGCCACGTTGTAGGTGGCAGTTTCATTGTTGAATATGGTGTTTGCAGCCGACACATAGCGTTTCGGCATGTCGTAGTATCCGAACGTGCCCATCGTTGCGGGATGGCGCGTAGGGTCGTAGGCCTCGTAGGGGTTGGCGCGTGTCGCTGTTTTTTGCGGTTGCGCCGAGAATGAGATGTATCCGTGGTTGTCGGCTTGCTGTATGGGCATGTCGGAACCCTCGCAGGCAGAAAGCGTTGCGAGAAGCGCGATAGCGGTTATTTTTGAGATATGTTTCATCCTTGTAGTCAATTCTTTTTACCAGTCTTCAGTGCCTGAGCCGTTGTTTTTTATGTCGGCACCGGGAAGCCATTGCTCCACCATCAAATCGTTGAAAGAGATGCTGTCGCCAGTGTCGGACAATTTGAAAATGTATGTGTATTGGCAGCCCGCCTTCCACTGCATGTATTGCGCCGGCACTGTAGCCGACACCGTTTTTCCGCCAATGTTGATGGTTATGGTGTATGCCCCCTGTTCGTAGGGGATGTTGGCGAGCGGCGGCACGTAGTACCATTTATTGTAGAGAGTAGGGTCTTTGAGGATGTGTATCTGGTCGCCAGCCTCCTCGTAGGGAGTGGTGAGAACCAGGAGTCCGGACGCATCAGCCGCTTCCGACTTCGACATCGTGAGAGTCGGAAATGTGCCGACCGGAATTCCGGTGAGTGGATAGGCGGCGTCGATGGTGCCGCGGAGAGGGGTGTCGGCATTTGCCGGGGTGTCGACGAAACGGCTGTCGCGGAACTTGATGTTGCTTATCGCAACGTTGGTCGTTCCGTCAGGATAGGTGAAGCGGAAGCGCACCTTTGCGATTATCGGCGCGAAAGTCAGAGTGACGCACGACCCGTATGCCGGCGACGTCGACGAAGGGGAGGCAAGCCAAAGGCGGCTTGCGTATGGTGTTGAAGTAGCGGTTGCTGCTTCAGAATATTCAAAATTAAAAGACAAGGTAGCGGTAGCGTTGTCGCCCGAGCTGACCGAAGTCTTTACATCTGGATTGAAGGGACTGTATGCGAAAAAGCGGTAGCTCGTTGCCGAGTAGTCCCAATATTTTATTGTTTGCAGGGTGGCAGTTATAGGATTTTCAATGCCAGCATATTCCCAGTCGGCAGTGTTTGTCGTAGAGCTGCCGGCAGAGCCCTGATTGTATGACATTTTATATCCGTCCATCACAATTTGCGGCGATGACGGGTTCGGGGAGTTTGTTGTGGTTTTATATCCCCATGTGCGGAACGTCTGGAAGATGGTCTCGAGACCGTTGCCCGCTGCTTTTGTTTTTGCATCCTGCCAGTTGTTGTTAGTGCTGCTGAAGGCGATGCTTGTCTGTGTATTGTCTGGGTCGGGCACTATTGGTTCGTCCGGCTCGGATTGCGAGCAGGAGAATAGGAAAAGTCCCAACAGAGGAAATATTAGGATGCGATGTTTCTGCATGTCTTCTTGTTTTTTAAAGACGGGCGGGGGAGAAACCCCCGTCCGACATATAAATGTGTCCGAGGCGTGTGAAAACACACCTCAGACACAATGTTTTTAGTCAGAATCCAAGGCGTGGGCCAAGGAGAAAGAATTATTTTTTGACAACTTTGACAATCTTGTATGACTTTTTGGTTCCATTGTCGTATTCAACAACGTAGTATGTTTCTGTAGCCGGGTCGGTGACAACACCTGTCCACTTGAGAGCATTTACGTTGAGAGTGTAGCCAGGACCTGCCGGAACAGAAGTGACTTCAGAGACACCATCTGTTGTTTCTGTCACAACCATCTTCTTGCCAGCGTAGTCGGTGACAGTCCAAGTCTTGTGAGTAGCGTCGGGGGTTCCTTTCACGAGAGCGTTGGCAACACTTGCCTCGTTGATTGTCTGAGTGGCACCGGCTTCGAGAGTTACGGTGTACAATTTCTGAGGAGCGACAGTAGCGCCGGCAGAATATACTGTTGCATAGATATCGGTGCCGTTGACATATTCGTTGCCGTTGGTAGTGACCTTGTTGTCCTTGTAGCCGTATGTAGTGAAGCTGTTGTCAGAAACAGTGGTGATTGTTTCCTGGAGACCGTTTGCCTCATCGTCAACAACAACGGCGTCGAAAGAAATGGCAGTCAAACCAGTGCTTGAGCCGCCGGTAGAACCGTTGGTGTCCTGAGAAATCTTGAAGATGTAAGTGTAGGCGTAACCAGACTTCCATTCAGTGTATTCGGCAGGAACGGTTGCAGTGGCACCCTTCACGTTGATTGTCTCTTTAGAACCGTCGACAGAAGTGAGCTTGTAGTCGATGCGCAGAGTGATGGCGCTTGCCGCACCTTCCGACGGAAGCACGTTCTGATAGCCGGCGCCGCAGTAAGAAGGTGTCGCAGCATTCTGGCTGAGGTATGTTGAGCCTGCAAGAATCGAGCCTTCGGCCTGGTTGTTGTAGTTGACAGCGCCGAATTTTTTAAAATTCAATACGCCATCCTCACCTGCAGTTGTTGATTTAGTGAATCTTACGTGAGCCTTGTTGTAGTCTTTCTCAGTAGCGTGGTCGGTACCTGTTGTGGGGAAGAACACTGTCAATGTGCCGGAGTTGTTGAATTTTCCGATGAGTGTGCCTTTCGTGTTGTCGGTTGTGGTGCCAGTTGCGTCGGTATAGAACTTCACGTCGCTGATCACATAACCTGGAACAATCTCGAAGAGAGCCATGCGCACCTTGCTGGCAAGGTGGCGGAAGGACATTGATACAGAGGTCTTGTTGTAGTTAGGCTCAGTAACGGTCTTCATGTCGGAAATGTAGCACTCGCTGAGAGTGTTTACGTTGCCGGAGAGAGTGTAGGCGGCGTCCTTAAGGTGGCCTTTGTCGACGTGTGTCGGAGTGGCGTATTTTGACGCCGCATCTTTTTTACCCATTGAGAAAGCTATGAAATCGTAGGATTTGCAAGAGTGGTCCCAATACTTGATGGTCTGCTGCGTTGCTCCGCTCTGTGCGAGAGAAGCGTCTATTCCCTTTACTTCCATTTTCTGATTTACATACTCCCATCCAGCACGGTTTGACTCGGTAGAGAATGCTGAACCGTCTTTGAAGTTCACGTTGTAGTGGTCGAAAGCGTATACTTCATTGTTGGCTGCATCTGTCTTGCTGCCTTTGAAACCGACAACTACAAAGTTGTTTTCGAGAAGGTCTGCTGCAGTCTTGCCAGTCGATGGGTCGCGTGTGATTTTGCCTGTGTCGCCACCGAAGTTGATTGCGGAGGTGGCTCCATTTTGCTCATTTCCCTGAATTTCTCCCAAGAAATCGTCGCTTGAGCAGCTGGCGAGAGCCAATGTCGAAGCGGCTGCGATAAAAAACTTGTTCATAAATTAAAAAATTAAAATAGTTCGTATTGTTTATTATATATTAAATTTATTATTGATTACATGTCGAATATCCATTCTTTCTCTTCGTAGTCCTCCACCACAGCATCGAAGCCGGAGCCTCCGGACCGGTTGGGGACAGGCACCTTGTCCATGTCGAGCTCCACCGTGATTACCCCACCCCGGAACAGCCGTCGCGCCTGGTCGGTGACGTCAAACACGAACGTGGAGTCTTTGCCGTTGTAGAACTGCATTTTCACGTCAATATAGTGGCGGTTGTTAAGGTCGGCATCCCTCACTTTCTGCAGCGATTCCAGATATGCTCGCGCGTCAAGCTTGCTTGGGTTTAGTTTCGGGATGCCGAAAGTAAGCACCTTTCCGCCTATCACGTCGACCTTGTCGCCGTTCTTGTCGGCAACGTCCTGCTTCATCCGCATGAAGAAGTTCACGGTGATGGCGTCAGCCCCCGTCACGCCTGTGTTGAGGTTTACGGAGCGAGCCATGCCGCTTAGATTGGCGTTCCCCTCTACGGCTGTCACCTTTCTGCCGTTGTGGTCGTTGTTGCGCAGAATCACTTGTACCAAATAGATGTAGGTCACTGGCTGCAGCTCCATCTCGAGCTGCCGTACCCAGCAGTTGCGGTTCTCGTCGAACGTGAATCCGTCCAGATTCTTGTTTATCTCAATTCCTCTATGGTATCCGGCAAACAGCTCCTCCGGCTGATAGAAGGAGCGCGTGAACTGCGGCGAGTTGTAGAGCGCCGGGTATATTGTCTGTCCGGTGTAAGCCGTGACGTGGTCGTAGGTGGTGTTTTCGTCGATACGCACACTCTGTACCCCGTCGGGAGTGTTGATGTTGTTCCAGGCAAGAATGTCCCAAAAACCGAAATCGTATTTGGCTTGGAGGTGGTTGCCGACGATTGAGTGCCTGTAAGGGGCATTGTGGACACCGAACTGGACGTTGCCGGTGAAATAGCGGCGCACCTCGAAGGCGTCAGGCTCTGTGTAGCCGATAGTGCCAAACATTTCCTTGTCGGTGTTGTCCCATCCGTAGATCCACTCCGCTTGCCAGTCGTATTCGGTGTCGTACTTGAAAATGTAGTTCCATATCACTTTCAAGTCGAGGTCGACGGTCGGTATCTCCATATCGATGTCGGCGCCGCCCTGGTGGAGATGGAGCTTAGGCTCGCGCACGCATCCCGTTGCGACAAGGCATAATAATGCAAAACACATAGCGACAGCCTTGTTGCAGGCTTTGCGGCTTGCATCAAGGATGATTCGTGATATGAGTTTTGTTATATTGCGCATTGTTGCTATGTGTTGTCTAATAGTTGATTGCCGTTTCTCGGTTTCTGAAACTTACGCCTTTCTTGTTGTTGCGTCTGTAGAGCAGGTCGTAGCTGAGCGTTATCTCCACTCTGGTAGGACCAAGCCACGAGAAGCGGTGCTGCCTCTTTTGGAAATCCTTGGCATCGCCGTACCACTTGTAGTAATATTGCTCTTTGTCGGTGTCGGGGTCTACGGGGCATTTCCACTGATAGGGGTCGTAGTTGGTGCTGAGGTATCCAGCCTGCAGTCCGAACTCCAGCTTCCAATGTCCGGAACGCCCCAACGGAACGACATAGCCTATACCCAAACCAGCGCCCCAGCCTTCGCCTTCCCATCCGCGTTTCTCATCGAAGCAGATGTTGTATAGGTACGCGTGCGCGTATAGACTGAGGTATAAACCTCTGAAAGCCGCGCCTTCTCCCGGCTTGCGTTTGCGGATGTCGCCGCTGCGCAGATAGTAGCGGGTGTGCAGCTGATAGTTTCTGACCTGAAAATATTTATGCTCATCATAGTGCTGCCACCACGGGCAGTCGAAACTTGCACCGTAGGTGAAATGACCATGAAGCGGATAATATTCCAACGCAACGTTTGGAATAGGGCAGAAGCGGTCGTAGCCCGGCATGTAGGCAAAGTCAAACAGCACGTTTGTCTTCACGCTCAGCACCTCGCGACGTGGCAAAGCCGAGGCGGGTGTTGTTGCCGGGATGATGTATGTCGGTGTGATGTCGGCATTTCGGATGCGCAGATGGCAGTCGGCGACAGTTGCCGGAATGGTTGCTGCTATAGGTCGTGGAGCCAGGTCGTTGCTCTCGATGTTGGCAAGCCTTTTGTCAACGACAATTATTCTCACTGCGCGCAGTTTCGGGAAATATTCTTTCAGCAGGTAGCGCCATAGCTTGCCGCCGTCGTGCCGCTTCATAGCCGCCTTAAGACGTTGGGTGTCGTCGGAGTAGAGAGTGATTAAGGAGTCGACATCATGGATTTTGGCGTCGTGTTTCAGCATCATCATGGTGTAGAGCAGGTCGTAGTCCTCAGCCACAACGTCGTATTGGATGTGGTCGGTGCCGATGCCGTAGCTTCGAAGCAGAGCGTCGACCGATGCGCGACGTTGGTTTGCCAAACGACGGTTGTTGTCGTATGGACCTTCTGGAGAAGCGGCGGCACGTCCGAAAACAATACCCCTATCTCCCAGCCTTTGAAGCTCTGGGATAAGCACATCGGTAATCCATTCCCTGTCTTGGTCGCTGATGTTGATTCTATTTACAACAAATTTTATTGGGCGCGAATTTTGGATAAAGATGCTGTCGGCGGTTATTCCT
>ULML01067081.1_pt1 | contig 10959 bp, 9 predicted proteins | sample 1951651 | NCBI WGS metagenome assembly ULML01 (sample SAMEA4835549, study PRJEB28245) | human gut metagenome | biome: gut microbiome; material: fecal sample | place: Denmark | collected 2008
TAAAAGGATTAAAACTTTAATGTTTTGATCCTTTTTTGTACTATGCTTGAAATGTTTAAAAATACGTTCGAAATGTATATATCATCAAAAGGTGGTTTTCATTTTGCTAATTCACACAATTTATAGATTGCTTCGGGTAATTAAAGTAAAAAGCAGTATAAAATTCGATAAAATGGAACTTGTCAACAGGAAAAATAAATGACAAAATATTCTCTTTTCACAATAAAAATATGTCGAATTTTGAATGTTGAAATTTCTTGCAACCGCAGATGTTTGTAAGGTATGATGAAGATGTAGAAAGACAGGTGATTTAAGAATGATGAAGGGGAAGGTAAAGTGGTTCAATAATGAAAAAGGGTTTGGATTTATTGAATACAACGAAAAAGAAGACATTTTCGTCCATTACTCCGCAATCCGAAGTGAAGGCTACAAGTCTTTAGTCGAAGGACAATATGTTGAGTTCGAGTTGGTTCGTACTGATAAGGGTCTACAAGCTAAAAACGTTGTAGAAATTAAAACTGCTCTTGTCTAGCAGTTTTTTTCTCCACTAAATCCCGTAGGAATACTTAAAAATTAGAAAAAAATGTTTGAATGGTCGTAGAAAATTGATCGAATGATTAAAATTGTCAGTTTATGTCATTTTTTGCACCTTTGAAACAAAAAATGATTGAAGGTGTTGAGGTGGTAGTAAAATGAAAACTGTCGCAACCATAAGTGTGACAGATAAGCTTATCAATCAATATAGAAAGGAGTAATGCCATGCTTAGTGGAAAAGTGAAGTGGTTTAACAACGATAAGGGCTATGGATTTATTGAGTGTGGAGATATGGATGATATTTTTGTTCACTATTCATCTATTAGAAGTGCAGGATATAAATCCTTGGTAGAAGGACAGTACGTTGAATTTGAACTTGTTCGTACTGACAAAGGATTACAAGCTAAGAATGTTGTGGAAATGAAGACTGTTTTAGTATAAGCAGTTTTTATTTTTATCACATAAAATAACATATTATTTTCTAGTGTTTTGTGTTATAATGAAGGTGTAAGAGAAAGGATGGAGGATATATGAAATTTAATATTCATGGTAGTAAAGTCAAAATTACGAAACCGATCAAATCTTACATTGAAGAAAAGCTGGGAAGGTTAGATAAATACTTCGAAAAGCCAGATGAAATTACAGCAAATGTACAAGTGCGTATTTCAGGTTTAGACCAAATTGTAGAAGTAACAATTCCAGTACGTAAAATTATTTTAAGAAGAGAAGAAAGGGATAAAGATTTATATGCAGCAATTGATTTGGTGTGTGATAAGTTAGAGCGTCAAATTAGAAAAAACAAGACGAGAATGAATAAAAAACCGGTGAAACCAAATCTTGTTGATTTTAATATATCTTTTGAGGTAGATAAACAAGAACTAGCTAATAATAAAGTTGTTAAAAGAAAGAAATTGGAAATGAAACCAATGGATGAAGAAGAAGCCATCTTACAAATGGAGTTATTAGGGCATGAATTCTTTGTATATCAAGATATCGATGCTGAGAATGTATGTATTCTTTATAAACGTAAAGATGGAAATTATGGAATTATTGAAACAAATTAAGAGCATGATTGCTCTTTTTTTATAATATATGGTCGAAAGACTATGATTTTTCTAAAAAATTTGGTAAAATAGGTTGTGTTATATGAGTAGGAAGGATGATCCGTGTGAAATTTTTGAAGAAAATTTTTGATCACGAATATAAAGAATTAGAACGTTTCAAAAAAATTGCGGATAAAGTTGATGCGCTAGAAAAAGAATATAGCGAATTATCTGATGAAACGTTAAAGGGGAAGACAGAAGAGTTTAAAGAGAGATTAGCAAATGGTGAAACATTAGAGGATATTTTAGTAGAAGCTTTTGCTACAGCTCGTGAAGCGGCTTATCGTGTGATTGGAGAAAAACCATATTATGTTCAAATTTTAGGTGGATTAGCAATTCATTATGGAAATATTGCTGAAATGAAAACCGGTGAAGGGAAGACATTGACTTCAACTATGCCTGCATACTTAAATGCTTTAGCAGGAAATGGTGTACATATTATTACGGTTAATGAATATTTAGCTGGTCGTGATGCTGAATGGATGGGCAATATTTATCGTTTCTTAGGATTAACGGTTGGTGTAAACTATAGAGAGTTATCTCCTCAGGAAAAGCGTGATGCATATAACTGTGATGTTATGTATTCTACAAACAACGAAGTTGGTTTTGATTATTTGAGAGATAATATGGTAGTAAATGCTAAAGATCGTGTGCAAAGAAAATTGAATTTTGCCATTATCGATGAAGTTGACTCTGTTTTAATTGATGAGGCAAGAACACCATTAATTATTTCTGGTGGATTTATGAAGTCTGCTAATTTGTATCGTGATACTGATCGTTTTGTTAAAAAATTAAAAGAGAATGATGGGTATATTTACGATGAAAAGACAAAGGCAGTATCTTTGGATGAAAAAGGAATTGTTGCTGCTGAAAAAGCTTTTAAAGTAGAAAATTTATACGATTTAAAAAATACTAATTTAGTACATTTTATTAATCAGGCATTACGTGCCAATTATGCAATGAAAAATGGATTTGATTATATTGTAAAAGATGGAAAAGTTGTCATTGTAGATCAATTTACTGGTCGTTTAATGGAAGGAAGAACATACTCTGATGGATTACATCAGGCAATTGAAGCTAAAGAAGGAGTAGAAATTCAAGAAGAGACAAAAACTTTAGCAACTATTACATTTCAAAACTTATTCCGTATGTATTGTAAGCTATCAGGTATGACTGGTACGGCAAAGACAGAAGAAGAGGAATTTAGAGATATTTATAATATGTATGTTATTCGTATTCCAACGAATAAACCAGTTATTCGTAAGGATTATGAAGATTTAATCTTTGCTACAAAAGAAGGAAAATATAAGGCTATTGTGAATGAAATTAAAGAACGCCATGAACAAGGACAACCAGTGTTAGTAGGTACAATTGCTGTTGAAACGAGTGAACTAATTAGCTCTATGTTGAAAAAGTTACATATTCCTCATGAAGTATTAAATGCGAAAAATAATGCTCGTGAAGCTGAAATTATTGCCAATGCTGGTCAAAAAGGTGCAGTTACGATTGCAACTAATATGGCTGGACGTGGTACCGATATTAAATTGGGTGAAGGTGTAAAAGAACTTGGTGGATTATGTGTAATTGGAACAGAACGCCATGAATCAAGACGTATTGATAACCAATTAAGAGGACGTTCAGGTCGTCAAGGAGACCCAGGATTTTCTCAATTCTGTGTATCATTTGAAGATGATTTGATGGTCCGTTTTGGAACTGACAGAGCAAAAGATTTGCTTGCTCGTGTCGGATTTAATGGGGATCAATCAATTCGTAATAAGATGTTATCAAATTCTATTGAAACAGCACAAAAACGTGTTGAAGGAAATAACTTTGATATTCGTAAAACATTATTAAAGTACGATGATGTTATTAATCAACAACGTGAAATCATCTATGCAAGACGTAATGATATTTTAGATAATGAAAGCATTCATGAAGAGACTTTAAATACATTTAAAAATACAATTGCTGATTTAGTAGAAGATCATTTAGTGGATGAGAAACATTTAACTGAAAAAGATATTGATGAAATTTTGGAAACAGTTAATGAAAATTTCTTGAAAAATGATATGAATAAAGAAGCTATTGAAAATATGGATACAGAAGAAATTATTTCTTATATTTATGCTCGTGTGGTAGCAGAGTATGAAGAAAAAATGAATCAAATTCCAGAAGAAGTTAGAAATGAATTTGAAAAAGCTATTACACTTAGAGTGATCGATACACATTGGATGGATCATATTAATACAATGTCACATTTAAGAGAAGGAATTTATTTACGTAGTTATGCACAAGTAGATCCATTACAGGCATATACAAAAGAAGGATATCAATTATTTGACGATATGACATATACAATCGATAGAGAAACAACAATTTACTTATTACGTGCTGAAATTCGTCAAAATATTGAACGTAAGCAAGTTGCAAAAGGTGAAGCTGTAGAAGATTCAACCAAAGAAAAGAAGAAGACACCAAAGAGAACAAAGAAAATTGGTAGAAATGATCCATGTCCTTGTGGAAGTGGTAAGAAATACAAACAGTGTTGTGGGAAGTAGGTGTATGATATGAATGAAAATAAAAAATTGTTAGCTGTTTTAGGTGTAGTTGTAGTAATTGTGTTAGCAATTGTTATATCAAGTGTTATGGGAACACAAGCACAAGAAAAAACAATTGAAGAAATTGATAAGTTGATGGATACGAAAGAGGGAGAACTTATTTATTTAGGTAGACCAACTTGTTCTTATTGTCAACAATTTACGCCAATTTTAGAAGATGCTAGTGATAAGTATAAGTTTGGATATTATTATTTAAATACTGATGAATTATCAAATTCTAATTTAACAAAAGTATTAGATATGTTAGAAATTGATCCTGATTCATTTGGAACTCCAACCCTTGCAATTGTAAAAGATGGAAAGAAAGTTGCTGTTCAACCTGGATATACAGATGCAGAAGGTTTATTTAAATTCTTACAGTCAAATGGAATTATTGCGGAAGATGCTGTATATGAATCTGACGATGCAAATTTAAATAAAATTGATTATTCACAATATCAAGACATTATTAATGGGGATGAAAAACAAATTGTAGTATTTGCTCAAACTGGATGTTCACATTGTGAAGAAGCAAGACCAGTGTTAAATGATATTGCAAAAGAATATAATATTACAATTAATTATTTGAATATTACAGATTTATCAACAGAAGATCAAACAAGTATGACAGAATCATTAGATATCTTAAAGGATGGATTTGGTACTCCATTAACAATTGTAGTACAAAATAAAAAAGTAATTGATTCACTTGAAGGTTTTGAAAGTGAAGATGCAATGTTAAATTTCTTTAAAGAAAATGGTTTTATTGAGGAGTAGTGATACTTATGTCTATTGTTGCTGAAAGAGCGAAAGAATTTAAAAGAAGATACCCAGCTACTATTGCGTGGAGATTGGATGCTCATGCGAAAGTAATTGAAAATCATTTAAATCCTGGGGAAGAAGTACAATATATTTTTGTGGGACAGAAGAATGATAATCCCCTAGATATTATTACTTCATGTGTGGTTGCTTTGACCAATAAAAGAATCTTAATCGGACAAAAACGTTTAATTTTTGGTTATTTCTTTACGGCAATTACACCAGATATGTTTAATGATTTAAAGGTAAAAGCTGGTATAATCTGGGGACGTATTTATATTGATACTGTAAAAGAGTTTATTCCTCTTTCAAATATTCAAAAAGACGCTCTTGATGAAATTGAAACCAATATTACTGAATATATGATGGAAGAAAAAAAGAAATATGGTGCATTAAATAATCGTGCAATTTAAAAAAAGAGAAAATAATCTCTTTTTTTTTTAAGAAATTTAAGCTATACTATTATTAGAATAAAAGAGGGCGAAATTATGATTTTAAGAAAACCATATGCATTGTTAATTAAATACTTTAAAGTGATTCACTTATTTGTTTGTTTTATCATTGGCTATTTGATTTATAAAACAAGTAGTGTATTAAACTTTTTTAATACTTATACAAGTTCTGTAGAAAGTGTTGTAGGACAGTCGACAATAAAAGATTTATTGAGTGGTGTATCGATTGTTTTACCTCTTTTGATTGTAATTATTTCAATTGCCGTTGTATATTTAATGCATTATAAGAAAAAACCTGTATTGTTTTATATTATTACGATTTTATCTTATTTATTTACAACAGGTGTATTCTATTATGCCAATGGAATACTTAACAGCATGTATATACAAGTTGTAGATATTCGTGTTGCTTTACTTGTAAGAGATTTAATTACAGCTGTTATGATTTTAGAATGGTTTACATTGATTATATTTGCTGTACGTGCTACTGGATTTGACATTAAAAAATTTAATTTTGGTCAAGATTTAGAAGATTTAAATGTGGATGCGAAAGACCGCGAAGAATTTGAAATTAATATTGAAATTGATACCGATAAATTAAAACGTGGTTGGAACCGTCATCTTCGTCATGGAAAATATATATATAAAGAGAATAAATATTTAATTAATGTTGTATTAGCTGTTATTGTAGTTGGTGGACTCGGATATGGAATCTACCAATTTGGTTTTAAAAATAGAGCCCTTTCTGAAAATTCATCTTTTTTTGCCAATGGTTTTACAATGCAAATAACTGGAAGTTATATTACTGATAAAGCTGGTGATGGTACAATTATCGATAAAGATAATGCTTATGTATTACTTACGATGGATGTAACAAACGGGTATACAACAGAAAGAAAATTTGATACAGCTAGACCTGTATTAGTTATTGATGGAAAGAAATACTATAGTGATTATGAGAAGGCAGAATTATTAGAGGAATTTGGAGAAGCTTATTATGGAGAAGCTTTAGATACAGAGCCACATAATTATTTGTTTATATATGAAATTCCAAAAAAGGAAACATTAAAAAGTATGCAGTTTCAATACATTGATGAAGGAGAAAAAGTCGGAGAATATGATATTACAAGAATTGCTTTGAACCCAATTGATTTAACAGGTAGCAAGCAAGAAAAAACAGTTAAATTAGGAAATACATTAGAATTTCAAGATCCAATATTACAAGGTAGTGTTTTGAAAATTAATCAAATTCAAATTGCTGATAAGTTTCAGTTAAAATATAATTTTTGTATGAATGATAATGAATGTATTCCATCTACAGAATATTTAACACCTACTGTAGATGAATATGAAAAATATATTTTAAAATTAAATGGAACATTAAAAATAGGAAAGGGAGCAAAAGAACAGTCTCTATCTTTAGCAAAACTATTAGAAAAATATGGAAAACTGGTTTATACAATTGATGGAAAAGAAAAGGAAACGAATATTGCTTTAAAAGAATTGAAGCCAAAACGAGTTTCATTAAAAAATGAAGGATATGTTGAAGTGCTAAGTGAAGTTAAAGATGCTTCTAAAATTGATTTAAAATTAACAATATATGATACAACATATACTTATCGATTGAAATAAGGAGGGGAATTATGAAACAAAAAATATTATTTTTGACTTGTGTGATGTTGTTAGTAGTAATTCCTACTCAGGTAAAAGGAGCAGATTCATGTAGTACTACATTGGCTTCTCGTTATCAGAAAATCGCTTCCAATGTAAATGTTACAACTGCGTATCAGGAGAATAACGGCGGTGTTTCTTTTCAAGTGATTATTACAAATTTAACTCCTGATATAGTCATTTATGATATTAGTCATGACAGATACTTTCACTATGGAGATGATAGTGAAAATCCAAGTGAAGTAATTGTGGATGGTTTTGAGGCTGATAAATCATATCGTTTTGTAGCATATGCGACAAACCAAGATAATTGTGATTATGGAGAATTATATACTTATTATGCAAATACTCCTGCTTACAATCAGTATTATAATGATCCTGTATGTCAAGATGCAAAAGAATATAAGTTATGCCAGAAATGGCTAAAAACAAGTTTGTCTCATGATGAATTTGTAAAACAAGTGAATGAATATAAAGAATCATTAAAGAAAAATGAGGTTACAACTGTAAATCCTACTAAAACACCAGGGTTTAATTTAGCACAGTTTTTAATTGATTATTATTATGTTCTTTTGATAGTTATTATCTTATTTGTAATTGGAATGATTTATTGGAATGAGAAACATGATACATTCGGATTTTAATGTGTGAAAAAGAACAACAATTGACGAAAGCCTATTGTTGTTTTTGACATTTTTGTGTATAATGGATATAGTTCATAATAGTAGGGGTGATACTAAATGAAGAGAAAAATGATGTGTGCTTTAGCAACCTTCATTTTATGTTTAATAGCAAGTCCAATGCTGGCTAGTGCTTGGGACGGTTCCGGAGGTGGAGGAAACGTCAACTTGACGAGTTGTACTTCTGGTTGGTGTTTTGACTTCATGTATACATCTGAATCTGGAGCTGCTCAAACGGTTGCAGGTGCTGAGGGTTTACGTTTAACTGTGGTAGATGAAAACGGTAACAAAGTTCAAGGAACTAGAAGTTATGATTATTTTAGACCTGCCACTTATAATGCGGTTATGAATGGTTGGCCATCTTTAGCTGTTTATGGTGGATATACGAATGGACAAGTATATTTTAACCAAAATAAAGCAAATAAGGGAAATAAAGGTGCAGTTCATGCTAATGGCGTTAACTTTGTAAAAGGTAAATATAATAATGCCGGCCAATGGGCAGGAATTCCAACAATTATTACACCATCTGCTAGAAACTTTAATACGGCTGTTTTAAACTTTTTAAAGAATGAGGCCAATAAAAATGCTACAGCGTTTATGAATCGTTTAAAGAATGATTTAAAGTATGATGCTAACAACGATACAAAAGCTGGATCACGTTATATTCAATTTGAACCAATCATGGCGGTGTTCCGTGGAAATGCTTCTAACGTTTATGTTGGTACTGCAACAGAAATCATGACATTATTAAAGAATAATGTAGGTTTCAGAGGTAATGATAATTTATATGGTCTTGCTTGGGGAATTATGGCTGATGCCAATGTTGCTATCTATCTATCTAGTGCTAGCGGTATGGATAAACATAACTTTACTTATCCGTATGCTAACGAAGCAAGAGTGCAACAAATTATGCAAGGTAGAGCTGGAGATACTTTAGCGGAATATTTTACAAATGGTGGAAAAAATGCTTATGGACATGGTGTATTATGGTTATCTGATTTAATTCCTTGTGATTGGAATAATCCAGATCATTTTAAAGATACGAATGGAGATGGAAAGCCAGATAGTGGTCCAGGTGGCATTAACTGTTGTGTTGCTCCTAGTATTACTGCAACACACTCAAAGGAAGAAATTGAGTTTGCTTATCCAATTTGTGGAAGTTGTGATGTAGATACACAACCACCAAGTGCAAATACTCCAAGTTGTGGAACAGATGGTACAAGTAAAAATCATACATTTACAGATACTGTATCATGGAGATGTATGTACTTAGACAAAGATAGAACACAAATGTATAAAGTTTCTACAATTAATAGTTATTGTTCTGTCTATTGTAAAGAATCAACGAGTTTGTTATTGCCAGGAAGTTATCAAGGCTTTGTTATGACGGGTAGTTCATTTATTTGGCCAAATAGTAGTAAATATAAGTTGACAGTAAATGGTACTCGTGAATGTAAAGTAAAAATTGATTATCAAAATTGGTATGATGATTATAAAGATGCATCAGCTAGTACAAAAACGAATTTGGAAAATCAAATTAAAAGTTGTACAAGCGACAATGTATTAAATAATAGACAATTTGCTTATGATTTACAGCCAACGATTAGTTTGAGTGGTTATAAAGGATATCGTAATGGAAAAGATGAAGATGGCTCAACGGTTGGTAGTGTAGATTTAGTAGCGAAAAAAGACCCTACTGAACTTACAAATTATAAAGTATCATATAGTGGTAATGTTCCGGGATTCTCTACATCTGCTGCTGGTATTCAAGCCTATGCAGAAGGAATTTGGGATAATAAAACATATACTGCTACAACGGATAATCAATATGTATTACCAGATGATTTATATAGTTATACAAGCAAAAAGACAGGTATTATTTCATACCGTAAGCCAAATAGCGATAAAGTAAACAATTATACAAATCGTGGTTATGGTAGCTTGGCTGTTGATGATTCGATAATTCCAAGTGGTCAAGATGAGAAAAAGGGTAATACTGTGACATTATCTTATAAAAAGATTAGTGCAAACAATGATGAGACACACTTTGACAAATATGCAAAAAATTATACATGTGAATATAATGTAAAACGTGGAGATAGCGTTGTTTGTGATTATCAAAATCCAGAACAATTTAAAGACTTGGATGGTGATGGAGAACCTGATAGTGGACCAAATGGTGAAAACTGTTGTAACCATTTCTTAGTTCAATTTGAAGGTGATGAAGAAAAAATCCAAGAGTTAAAGGAAAAATATCCAATTTGTGCAAATACAACACCAAAATGTGATTATAGAAATCCATCACAATATACTGGAGCTCCATATGGAACAGATCCAGGAAAAGGACCTAACGGTACAAACTGTTGTGAGGACTTGAGAGATAATTATTTGAGTTATGGTTTAACTTATCAACAATTTAAACAATTAGAACAAAAATATAAATGTAATGGAAATAGTGTATGTACACCAATTCCAACAGTAAATGACAAATCATGTTGTTCTGATCCAAAATATCAAGATTATCCAGTATGTAAAATGGAGGGTGGAATTAACGTTATATATCGTGAAATTTCATTATCTCATCCATTCTTAAGTGAAGATGGAAAGAAGAGAACTCCTGGAGATAACTGGAATTCGAAAAATGATTATCTAGTAAGTAAATATATTACAAATAACCGTGATACAAAAGAAGATGACATCTATACAGAAAAACCGATGTATATCTTTGAGTTAGATAGTGATACGATTTCTACAATTAGAAGTTATAACAGAGGTCATAAATTTGACGATTTCGAGTTAAATTGTAAAGATGGAAGAGAATGTCAAAGCAGATTTATTGAGAAATATTTAACTGATACAGGTAGTACGTGTACGACAAACAAAGGACATGATGTGAGTCGTTGTAATAAAGATTAGGCGGTGATTTAGTTGAAGGAGTCATTTTGGGGAGCATTTGTTGTAGGCCTTGGAATTACGACAATTGTATTAATGTTTTATTTCCAGACTTTAACAAATACAGATGAACATAATTATACATTATTAAAAGAAACAACAGAGGCTGCGATGACGGATGCTTTCGATATTGCAACTTATAATACGACAG
>ULML01040378.1_pt1 | contig 10924 bp, 10 predicted proteins | sample 1951651 | NCBI WGS metagenome assembly ULML01 (sample SAMEA4835549, study PRJEB28245) | human gut metagenome | biome: gut microbiome; material: fecal sample | place: Denmark | collected 2008
TCATCGGCACAATGCCGTTTCCAATTTCATCCGCAACGATCACGCAGTCCGGGTGCGAATGGAGCCATGCCGCCGCGACCGCCTCCGCGTCTTTTCCCTCAGAAAGGAGCCGCCGGATCCACAGATGAAAATGCAAAAACAGCGCGCGCTCCGGCTGCGCGGTCAGATCCGCGTCTTCAAACCCAAGCCCTGTCGTTTCGCCATCTATGACCACCAGAGGTTCTCCTTTATATTTCCTTTTTACATAGTCTGTCTTTCCCTGCGCGTAACCGCCCACATAAAGTTCCATCCTAACATCTCCCTCCAACTGCTGCCGCGACCGCAACTGCCGCCTCACAGATCATCACAAAATAGCCCGCGGTATCTCCGGTGATCCCGCCAAGTTCATGATAACTCCGGTAACGATAATAAAGGAAACTTCCTGCCGACGCGATCAGCACAAGCACTCCCGTCTTTCCACACAAGATAATGAGAAGCACTGCGCAGAGTATCAGCTGCAGATAGAGCGAAACCCGCACCGCCCGCTTTGCCGCGCTGTCCGCAAAGGTATAAAGAAGCCCGTTATTTTTTGCGGATCGAAACGTGACCACACCGATCCCGCTAAGACAGCGGGAGATCACATAACCAAAGCCAAGCGCAAGCAGGGCACGTCCATCCTTTATCTCCGAAAATGCCGCAAGGTAGATCAGATAATAAAGCACCAGCATGAGCACCGAAAACGCTCCGATATGGGAATCCTTTAAGATCTCTAATTTTTCTTCCCGCTCTTTATAGGAATGAAACGCATCCATCGTGTCCATAAATCCATCCGCGTGAAACCCTCCGGTGATGAGCAGCGGAAGCGCCGTTCCGATACAGGTAAACGCAAGATTTCCAATGGAAAGCCACTTACAGATGTAACTCCAGAGTAGCAAAAGCGCTCCGGTCACCACCCCGATCCATGGAAAAAAACAGAGGACATACTTCATATCGTCCTCCTCCCATGCAAACTGCGGCACCGGAATCTTGGAGTACAGCGAAAATGAAATACAGAGTGATTTTAAAATCCGCATGGCTCTTTTCTCCCTTCCTTTAAACTGACCGGAAGCCCGACCACGACCTCCGCCGCCTCATCCGCTTCCCTGAGCAGACACTGATTGATCTCTCCGAACGTTCTTATGTATGCAAGCATATCCGCATCATAGGGCACGCCATCCTCAAACACGTTGTTGGTCACGATGACAAGCCTGGATGCCGTCTCCCGCAGTACGCGCATTTCCGACAGGATCTTTTCTTTCACCTGTCCGCCGGGCACTATGCCATCCGCGCGAAACATCTCGTTTGCCACAAGGTTGGACATACATTCCAGCAATACCGCACTGCCGGGTTTGATCTGCTCCACCACCTTTTTTATATCACGCGGCTGCTCGATCGTTAAAAATCCTTTTCCCTGCCTTGCCGCCCTGTGCTTCTCTTTTCTCTTTTCGCCTTCCTCGTCAAAAATCTGCATGGTCGCAAGGTAATACTTTTCGGTAACGCCCGTAAAGCGCTCCATAAGCTGCTCCGCATACGCAGACTTTCCACTGCCGCTTCCGCCAATGATCAGATAAACCATAGTTTCCTCACTTAAAAACGGACATACTGTTCCACCGAAATGTCCGAAAATGTTGTTCTGGTTTCGTACAATGTCATTGCCATATCAAGTAACGCAAACATCATGACTGCGCCGGTTCCTTCCCCGAGCGCCAGCGACGCGTCGATGACTGGGGCAAGCGCAAGCTCGTCAAGCATCCGTGCCGCCGCCGGTTCTTTGCTCTTATGCGACGGGATCATATAGGCGCGGGTTCCCGGAACCAGCCGCTCCGCCACAAGTGCTGCCACCGTGCTGATAACGCCGTCCAGAACCACCGGGATCTGATAAAGCGCGCCGCCGATAAACACGCCGGCAAGCCCCGCAATGTCCAGTCCGCCCACCGTGGACAGAATGCGAAAGGTCTCATCTTTTCCAAAGTCATATTTTTGTAACGCTTCCGCTATGACCTGTCGTTTCCTTAAAAGCCCCGCATCACTTAACCCCGCGCCTCTGCCGGTGATCTCCTCCACTGCACAGCCGGAGAGCGCCGCCGCCACCGCACTGCTTGTCGTGGTATTTCCGATCCCCATTTCTCCGGTCGCGAGCAGGGAATATCCCTCCGCTTTGAAGCGGCGCACAAGCTCCATTCCGACCTCGATCGCCGCTAACGTCTCCGCCTCTGTCATCGCCGGTTCCATTAAGAAATCCCTCGTTCCGGATCTTATCTTTTGATCCAGCACGCCATCGATCTTTTCCGTGCTGTTGATCCCGATATCCACCGGAAACACGTCCGCCCCGATGCTTTTTGCCATCTTTCCGACCGAGGATGCCTGCTTTCCCATGGATGCCGCGACTGCCGCCGTGACTTCCTGCCCCGACTGGCTCACGCCCTCTGCCACAATGCCGTTATCCGCGCACATGACGATCACCGCCTTTTTTGTGAGGTCAAAATCCGCTGTGCCAAGTGCCGCACCAATCTTTGCAGTCAGGGCTTCAAATGCTCCAAGCCCGTCGAGCGGCTTCGCGACCGCGTCCCAGTTTTCCTGTACCTGTTTTTTTATCTCCTCCGATGGACATCTGATCTCCAACTGCTGAAGTTCTTCCTTTGTCATGGTGTCTCCGTTATCCTCGCTTCCCGCAAAATCGAATAAATATGATCCATATCCAGATACTCCCGCAGAGTATCTGCCAGTTTATTATACTGCGTTTCCTTAAAGGCTGCATAGTCCATCATTTCACCGGTGTCGCACGAAATCCCTTTCTGCTCTGCCAGCGCCGCGATGACTTCTCCCGCAATTCCGTTTTCGTCAAAGATCCCGTGCAGATAGGAACCGTACACATTCCCTTTGGAAAGTACGACCGGAAGCTTATTCTCCGAAGCTTCCCCGCATCCTTTCGTGTCTCCCATATGGATCTCATAGCCCCGTGCCTTTTTCCCGGAAAGCCCGGAAAGCACGCCTGAGATCTCTGGCAGTACCACTTCTTCCTGCGTGCGTGTCTTTTCCTTTTTTAATACCGTCCGGGTTGGCAAAAGCTCCATGCCGCGCATTTTTCCGCCTTCTTCCACGCCGTAGGGATCTTCGATACACTCCCCTAACATCTGGTAGCCGCCGCAAATTCCAAAGATCACGGTCGTCGCCGCCTTCTTTTTGATCGCCGCTTCCAGTCCGTTTTCGCGCATCCACTTTAGATCCCCCATCGTGTTCTTACTGCCCGGAAGCAGGATCAGATCCGGATCTGACAGTTCTGCCGTGCCGGTCACATACCGCACCGATACATCCGGGTTCTGCTCAAATACATCAAAATCCGTAAAATTTGAAATGCGTGGAAAATGAATGACCGCAAGATCGATCGCTCCTTTTCTTTTTTTCGCGAAACGGTCGGTCAGACTGTCTTCATCTTCCAGTGACAGGTGCATATATGGCACCACGCCCGCCACCGGCACATGACCTTTTTCCTCAAGCATCCGGATCCCCGGATCCAAAATACTCTTATCGCCCCGGAATTTATTGATGATAAGCCCGCATACCCGGTCTCTTTCCCTCTCCTCCAGCAAGAGGAGCGTGCCGAGCAGCTGTGCGAATACGCCGCCCCGGTCGATATCTCCCGCCAGAAGCACCGGCGCATCGACCAGTTCCGCCATTCCCATGTTTACGATATCATTTTCTTTCAGATTGATCTCCGCAGGACTTCCCGCCCCCTCGATCACGATGATATCCGCCTGTTCGGACAGCTTTAAAAACGCCTTTTTAATCTCGGGAACCAGCTTTTTTTTGTAGGCAAAATATTCTTTTGCCGGCATATTTCCAAGCACCTCGCCGTTTACGATCACCTGTGAGCCGACATCCGTCGTCGGCTTTAAAAGAATCGGATTCATACACACGGACGGCTCGATTCCTGCCGCTTCCGCCTGCATGACCTGTGCGCGTCCCATCTCAAGTCCTTCCTTTGTGATAAAGGAGTTGAGTGCCATGTTCTGCGACTTAAACGGCGCGGTGCGATAGCCATCCTGCGCAAAGATCCGGCAGAGTCCGGCGCAGAGCAGACTTTTTCCAACCCCGGACATCGTTCCCTGTATCATGATCACTTTTGCCATGGCAATTCTCCCTCCACTGATTTTCCAAGACTTTTTGCATACAAGAAGAGCTCCCGGTCTGCCTGATTGAACGCGCCAAAATCAGGAAACAGACATAGCACCCGCCCGCACTGATCGATCTCACGCTTTGCTGCCGCAAGCGTCTCTGCGGTGACTGTTTCAAACGCTTCCTCCGCGATCACCTTTGCCGCCAGTGCGCACGCCACCGGGTAATCGATGTCATTTTTCCACAGGATTCCCGTGGAAAACGGTATTTTTCCCCGCTGAAGCCTGCGATAGACAGGCGCGCCGTTTCCGCCGCCCGCGATCACAAAAACTTCCGGCTTTCCGGTCACACGGGGAAGCTCCGCTCTGCCGGACGCTTCATCAAATGTGCCTTCCGTAATATCATAAAGCTCACTCATATACCCCGGCGTGAACACCTCCTCCGGCGTTCCAAACCGCCCGGCATATGCGCCTTTGACACACAGCACACGGTCGGAGACCCGCTCGGCGAGATCCAGCTCATGCAGTGACATGATGACTGTCCGCTTCTTCGTCTTTGCCATCTCCTGCAAGATCGATAAAAATTCCAGTTTATAACGGATATCGAGATAAGACGTCGGTTCGTCGAGTACTAAAATCTCCGGCTCCTGCGCGATCGCACGCGCCAGCATCACACGCTGTCTCTCTCCGTCGCTAACCGAATGAAAATCCTTTTTTGCAAGCGCCGTGGTTCTTGTAAGCTCCATCGCCTCCCGCACAACGGCATGATCTTTCTCGGAAAGCACACCAAGACGCCCGGTATAAGGGTAACGTCCGGTCTCTACGACATCCTCACAGGTCATAAGCTCGGTGCGCACCTGCTCGGTCAGAACAACAGACATCTTCTTTGCCAGTTCTGCCGCCTCCATCCGCTCAATGCTCTCTCCGTCCAAAAGCACGGTTCCGGCGATCAACGAAAGCTGCCCGATGATACTTTTTAATATGGTAGATTTTCCCGCGCCGTTTGGCCCGATCAGTGTTAAGATCTCACCCTTTTTTACATTCAGTGTGATATCTTTTATCAGTGGCTTTCCGTCGTATCCAACCGTCATCTGACTGGCAGAAAAATAGTAAGTTTCCATGCTGTTTATCTTACCTCCCTTTTCTGGCGTATCATGACAAAGATCACGACCGGCGCACCAAATACCGCTGTCACGGTGCTGATGGAAAGCTCGGTCGGCGCAAACAGCGTACGCGCGATTAGGTCACAGAACAGACAGCAGATGCCGCCACCCAAAAAGCACGCCGGGATCATAAGGATCGGTTTTGCCGTCCGAAACAGATTTTTAATGAGCTGCGGAACCGCAATCCCGACAAAGGACACCGGACCTGCAAACGCGGTCACACACGCGGACAAAATACTGGAGAGCAGTACCAGAAGCACGCGGAACAGCCGGATGTTGACTCCCATATTTTTCGCATAGGATTCCCCGAGCTGATAAGCGCCCATCGGCTTGGACAAAAAAAACGTCACTGCGCCTGTCAGAAGAACAACCACCGACATGACCCGGATATTTCCCCAGGAAATACCGGAAAAACTGCCCATTGACCAGTTGTGGAGATTTACAATATCGGAATCATCCGCGAACGTCACGACAAAATCCGTGACAGCCGAGCAGATATATCCGATCATGACACCACTCACCACAAGCATTGACATCTGCCGCAGTTTTTTTGAGATCAGAAGTACAAATCCCATGGAGATCATCGCTCCCGCGAACGCCGCAAGGATCAGCACAAGCGAACTGATCTTTAACGCATTTCCGAGGAAAAATACCATGACGAGCGCGACTACGAGCTTCGCGCCGGAAGAAATGCCGAGCACGAACGGCCCCGCAAGCGGGTTGTGAAAAAACGTCTGAAGCAGATACCCGGAGAGCGCAAGCGCGCCGCCCAAAATGACCGCCGCAAGTGCCCGCGGAAACCGGATCTGCAAAATGATGTTTTTCACCGTCTCACCCGCTTCTTTTCCGCCAAGGATGGAAAGCACCTCGGACAGCGGGATATTCACACTACCGATACAGATATTACATGCCACAAGAATGAGAAGCAGCAAAATAAGACCTGCGTACAAAACCGCATATGCCTTTTTTTTACTGCAGCCGGAATAAAAACGTATAGGTTTCATCGGCATTCTCCTCTCCTTCTAACATCGTGTGGATATCACCGGTCATCGTGCCAAGCTCCATGGATCTCTGATAGAGATTCTGCGTTGTGCAAAAGACATTTCCGTCCTTTACCGCCTTGAAATCGGACAGAAGATCACTCTTTGCGAGAAGCGCGTCCAATGATTTTACCTCGCCCTCGATCGTACTGTTGTAGATCAGATAGTCCGCGTCCTTCGCGCGCGCGTAAAATTCTTCCATCTGCATATTGACTGACGAGGATGCATCGGTATCGGCTCCGAGGTCAGAAAAAATATAGTTTCCGCCCGCAAGTTCGATCATTTTGGGGACATAGTCACCGGATTTGCGGACGTTGACACTGCCATTTGACGTGATATAGAAAAACGCTACGGTCTTTCCGGTATTTTCTCCGTCAGATGCCGCCGCCACGGCGTCTTTTTGCTCCGCGAACACCTGCTCCGCCACATCTTCCTTTCCCTCGAGCACGCCATATAATTTCACCCACTCCGTCCTCCCGAGCGGATGTGTCTCATAGCTGGAGTGATCGACCAGTACCGGAATCCCGAATTTTTCCAGATTTTCCTTAATCTCTGGGGAATGGTAGATCATCGTTGACTGGATCGACAGATTGCATCCGGTGTCTAAGATCTGCTCATAGTCCGGTGCGCTGTATTTTCCCGCATAAAGGATACTTCCATTATCCATTGCCTGCCTTGCCTCGTCAATATACCATCCGTCTTTTTTTGTCCCGGAAAGGCTGATCGCATCGAGCGCATCGAACGACCGGAACATGTCCATCGTTGCAGATGCCACAAGATAAATGTGATCGACCGGCTGTTTTAACACCACGATATCGGAATCGAGATCATCCGGCGCCTCTTCCTTTTGCGGCACAACCAAAAAACGGCTGCCATCTGATATTGTAATCAGCGCCAAGCCGTCATTATAGTAATCCACTGCAAACTCTTTCGCGTAATCAAGCTGCATTCTGTGATCGTAAGTAAGAGATGCGCTGATGTTTTCATCCACAGCAAGGCTTCCGGCATCCTCCTTTTGTCCGCAGGATGTCAGAAGCACTGCTGCCATTATGAAAATCAAAAAAAGTATCTGCTTTTTTCGTATCATCTTACTTCTTCTTTCTTTTCCAGATCATATAGCCAATACCGGTTCCCGCAAGGAAACAGACTGCAAAGATCCCGACGATATACGGAATGGAAACTCCGTCTTTTTTTGCGGAATCCTCATCAAACGTCAGCGTGTAGGTGATCTCATGCGGCTCACTCATCGCCGTTGTATCCGCAATGACCGTCATTTCCTCATTCCATGCCGTGACCGGGATCTCAAATGTGGAATTTCCATCTTTATTTACCGGATCATAGGTCGTATCCCCAACGATCATATAATCGTAATTCGGGCTGCTCCACTCGATCGTCGCGGTTGCGGTATGATCTTTCACTGTAACCTTCGCCGGAGATGTAATGGACGCTCTGCCGCTTCCTCCGGAAAGTACAACGTCTACCTGGTAAGTGCCATCCGAAAGAGATGTCTCCTCCGGTTCGCTCTCCGTTGCTGCCTCTGCAGCCGGTGTCAGATCCACGAGAAGCGCGTCCGCCGGGAGACTTTCCGCGTCAAATACCAGCGTTCGGTCATACCATTTCTCCTTACGCTTGCTGAATGCGGCACAGTCGATCTTCTGATTTAACGCCTCGACCGGAACCGTGTAGGTATATGCGCCATCCGCATCCTCCACATATCCGATATATGCCGACGCATCCGCTGCCACCGCTTCCTCTCCGGTTCCCATAAATAACTGCAGGTAACCGGTTCCGCCTAATGTGAGCACTGCGCTCATACTGCCGTCTTGCACGGTAAGCTCTGCCTTTACGATACGAAACATGGAGGAGGAGGATTCCACATTGATCTCATAAGTGCCCTCCTTTACCTCACTTCCGGTAACCGGTACCATAGTATCGCTGCCGACTTCCTCGACGCCTGCCATCTCTTCCGACGTCGCGACCATTCCTTCCGTGCCCGCTTCTGTATTTATTTCTTCTGCAAAAACAGCTTTCGGGGAGACGCAAAATGCGCTGCTCCCCAAAATCACTGCTGCAAAAAATATAGCTATTTTCTGCTTCAAACCTCATTACTCCTTATTCTGCAAGACTGTCGATCGCTGCCTGTGTATGTGATACATAGATGTTCTGGATCGCTTCATCCTGTCCAAGTCCCTCGATGATGCAGTTTACTTCATAACCTGCTGCTTCAAACTGGGATTTCCAGGAATCATCCTCATCGCCTGCCATATCATTGTTTGCGTGATCACCTGCTACTACCATGAGCGGCTTTAATACCACTTTTTTGTATTTTCCAGCTTCATTGATCTGGTTGATCAGATCCTCTACGGACGGAGTCGCTTCTACGGTTCCGATGTAGTAATTTTCAAATCCGTCTGCGGTAAGTACTTCCTGCAGTTTTGCGTAATCTGCGTTGGAATCTGCTTCTGTTCCATGACCCATAAAGCAGATCGCAGTCTCACCATCATCATAGGAAGCGGTTTCTGCTGTGATTGCCTGTGCCACTGCTTCGTAATCCGCATCGCTGGATAAAAGCGGATCTGCAAGTACAACCTGGTCAAATTTATCCTTGTAACCTTCAAGCGCGTCATTTAAATCTGTATATTCAAATCCGCTCATCAGATGGGTCGGCTGAACAACCAGTGTCTTTACGCCGTCTGCTACTGCGCGGTCAAGCGCTTCTTCTACGTTATCGATCTCCAGTCCGTCACGTTCCTTTAATTTGTCGATGATGATCTGGCTGGTAAATGCTCTGCGCACTTCATATTCCGGGAATGCTGCTGTAACCGCATTTTCGATCGCACCGATCGTAATGTCTCTGCTGTCGTTATAGCTTGTTCCGAAACTTACTACTAAAATCACTTTATCACCTGCGTTTTCTGTGTTCTGCTCGGTAGAAGCTTCTGCTACTGCTTCCTCTGTGCTCTTTTCTTCGGTTGCCTGTACGCTTTCCTTTGCGTCTGTTGTCGTAGCAGCGGTATCATCTGCCTTGCTGCCGCATCCTGCGAGCAGAAACGCTCCGGTCAGGGCTGCTGTGAGTAACACTGCGATTTTCTTTTTCATAATGATTTCCTCCAAATTTTTATTATGAACGGTATACAAAATCAAAGCCCTGCCATAAATGCTCTTTTTCCGGCTGTTTCTCCATAAGAAAAAAACGCCCATTTACAAACAAAATGTAAATGGACTGCAGATTCAAAAGATCTTCTCTGTCGTACAACCAATTACTCGTGGCCTGGAACCCTGTCCCTGTACACCACAGCAGGCAGGTCTCCTGGCTCATAGATCCACACACAATGCCTGTCTTCCCGGTCTCCCAGTGACGTCTGCGGCATGCGCTCCCTAAATACAGTGACGAGTTCGTACAGGATTCACACCTGTTTCCCTTTTCACCAGATCAAAACATCCGTTTTATCTGACACCTGCTGTTTTTGTTCAATTAGTTCGTAATATAGCACATCCACAGGAAAAAAGCAATGTTTATTCCAGATTTTGTCTCGAACATATTTTCGATTTTCTCTTGCATTTTGGTTCGCATCATGCTATGATGGTTTTAGAACATTTGTTCTTTTCTATAAATGAAACCTGATGATAATACCGTGTTCCGATTGATCCTGGCGAACACAGAGAAGGAGACCTGACATGCAGATTCCAAAACAAATGACCGTCATGGAAAAATTACAGATCTTATCCGACGCCGCCAAATATGACGTTGCGTGTACTTCGAGCGGCGTAGACCGGAAGGGAAACGGTCACGGCATGGGAAACTGCATTGCGCCCGGCATCTGTCATACATTTTCGGGGGACGGAAGATGCGTTTCCCTGTTAAAGATCCTTTTTACCAACGAATGTATCTTCAACTGTTCCTATTGCCAGAACAACTGCATGAATGACATTCCGCGCGCCTCGTTCACCCCGGATGAAGTCTGTTCCCTTACCATGGAATTTTACCGGCGCAATTATATCGAAGGACTTTTTTTAAGTTCCGGTATTCTGGTGAGCCCGAACTACACGATGGAGCTGATCTATCAGACGCTCTACCAGCTCCGCATAAAGCATCACTTTAACGGATATATCCATGTAAAGGCGATTCCTGGTGCCGACCCCGCTCTGATCGAGCGCACCGGCTTTCTTGCTGACCGCATGAGCATCAATCTGGAGCTTCCGACCTCAGACTCCCTGCATACGCTTGCCCCGTGCAAATCCAGACGCACGATCTTAACACCCATGCGTCAGATCCAGAACGGCATCCGAAACGACAGGCTGCTTCTTTCCGACGGTGCTTCTTCTGCTGACGCTTCCTCTGCCGGATCTGTCTTTCCTCCGGCAGTTTCCGGTAATCCGCACATGGATCTGTCCGCTCCGTCCTCCCGCTTTGTTCCGGCCGGTCAGAGCACCCAGATGATCATCGGCGCCACCCCTGAAAATGACTATCAGATCATGAGCGTGGCGGAAGGGCTTTATCAGAAGTTTGATTTAAAACGTGTCTTTTATTCTGCCTTTGTAAATGTCACCGAGGATTCGAGTCTCCCGGTTCTGCCCGGCGGCCCGC
>ULML01045056.1_pt1 | contig 10894 bp, 12 predicted proteins | sample 1951651 | NCBI WGS metagenome assembly ULML01 (sample SAMEA4835549, study PRJEB28245) | human gut metagenome | biome: gut microbiome; material: fecal sample | place: Denmark | collected 2008
ATGTCCTGATCGCTATGCTAAATAACTCCAAGATTGCTCCGCAGCTGGCCTTTACTCATTGTGGTATGTTCACTGACCCCCAGATTGCCTACAACATGAGCATGGAGTACGCAAAGGAGCAGGAGAAGAAAGCCTTAGAGCTTGCTTCTAAGCAGAACCCGGATGGAGGGGATGGAGGAAATGAACCCGGAGGTCAAAAGTCCGGCTCTGGTGACACCGGAGGCAGTTCGGGCGATGAATGAAATCCTTTCCCGTGGTAAGGGTGTTGAACTTGCCGTGAGAAATGGGAGGCTGGTTCTTTGGGAAATAGCCAGTAAAAAGAAATATGAGGCCGTTATAGCGAGATAACGGTAACAGCCATTACGGGCTATTGGTGAGAGTGGAAACGCTCTTGCCGATAGCCCGTTTTGTTTTTGATTTTAATGCCGCAAGGCTTGAAATGGTCAGTGAAGACCTAAAAACGCAAAAGGGAGAAAACCCTACCAAAAACGGAAAATAGTGCTGAGGGAACAGCCTTGTTAAACGCAGGAGGTATTTGTTATGGCAAAGATTGACACCAGTTTGATTGAAGGTTATGCGGATATGACCCCGGAACAGAAGCTCGCCGCTTTGGAGGCTTTTGAGTACGAGGATAACGCCGCAGAGCTGGAAAAGCAGAAGAACGCTCTTTCCAAGGCAAATTCTGAGGCCGCTGAGTGGAAGCGTAAGCACAATGCTCTTCTGTCCGAAGAGGAAAAGAAGAAGCAGGAGGACGCTGACAAACTGGCTCAGATGGAACAGGAGCTTGCCGATCTCCGTAAGGGTAAGACCGTTTCGGAGTATAAGGCCAAGTTCGTTGCTCAGGGCTACGATGAAGCTCTGGCTGAGGAAACCGCTCAGGCTCTTGCCGATGGTGACAGTGCTAAGGTCTTTGCCAATCAGAGCAAGTTCCTCGAAGAGTATGCGAAAAAGGTCAAAGCTGATGCTTTGAAGAAGACTCCTAAGCCTACTCCTGGTGCTGGTTCTGGTGGCGGTGAGATTGACTACGATAAGAAGATCGAAGAGGCGCAGAAGAACGGTGATCTGGCCGCTGTTGCCTACTATAACCGCCTGAGAGCGCAGGAAGAGGCTGAACAGAACAAATCTTGAAAGTAAAGGAGAATGAATTATGCCTGATACTCTGGCTACCAGTTTTGGAGTATTGAACTACTCCGGGATGCTCTTTAATAAGGGCAATACCCGTTGCCCCCTGTCCTCCATTATTGGCGGCAGGGCGAAGACCACCAATCATGTGGAGTTCGTTACTGGTCAGGAGTACACCACCGGAGGCGGCGCACAGCCCTCTATCAGTGAAACTGCCTCCCTGACTGCCCCTGACGCTACCGTTGTCACCCGGACTCAGAAGACTAATGTGACTCAGATTTTCCAGGAGTCCGTAGGCATTTCTTATGCCAAGCAGTCCAATATGGGTACTCTGAGCGGCCTGAATGTGGCCGGTCAGCAGGCTAACCCGATCAACGAGCTTGATTTTCAGGTTGCAGCTAAGATGCAGAAGATCAACCGGGATATTGAGTTCACCTTTATCCAGGGAACCTACAACAAGGCCACCTCTGACTCTACCGTGAACAAGACCCGTGGACTGGTAGAGGCCATTACCACCAATGTTACCGCTATGACTAGTAAGCCTCTCGGTCTGTGGGATATTGCCGACATGGTGAAGAAGATTTACGGTGCCAATGCTCCTACCGATGGTCTGTGCCTGTGGTGTGATGCTGTAACTATGTTTCAGGTTAACGCTGACGCTGTGCAGAATGGTCTGACCGTAGTTCCCACCGCTCGGGAGATCAACGGTATCGCCCTGTCCAGTGTGGTTACTCCCATTGGCATTGTGTACCTGTACCTTGGTGAGTGTCTTCCCGCTGGTACGGCTCTGCTTCTTGACCTGAATGTGATCGCTCCCGTCTATCAGCCTGTTCCCGGTAAGGGCAATTTCTTCTTGGAGCCTCTTGCCAAGGTTGGTGCCGGTGAGAAGTATCAGCTCTTCGGTCAGATCGGCCTTGACCATGGCCCCGAGTGGTATCACGGCAAGTTCACCGGTATCTCTACCGAGTTCACCGCTCCCACTTACAGCCGTAGCGTGTATGTGGCGAATGCGGCTGACTTCCCTGGTGGCTCTGCGGGTTAAAGAGAAATTTTGATAGAAAGGGATGACAGAAATCATGACTGACACTGAGAAACTGTCCATGTTGAAGACCATGACCGGAGAAACAGATGAAGCCATGCTTTCTGTCTACCTTTCTATCGCCGCAAATAAGGTTTGCCGGAGAGCTTACCCTTTTGACGATACCGTGACCACCGTTCCGCCTCGATATGACTTCAATCAAGTGGAGATCGCAGCTTACCTTGTGAATAAGCGTGGTGCGGAGGGAGAAACGGCGCACAGTGAGAACGGCATTTCCCGTTCCTATGAGGATGGAGATGTACCGCCTACCCTGTTGCGTGAGATAGTTCCCTTTGCCAGCGTTATCAAGGGGGACTCTACCTCATGAAGATCATGGAGCGTAATAAATCGTCCTATTGGTACTTGCTTTATGACAAGAAAGAACCGGTTCGGGACGAGGACGGCAATGAAACAGGAGATAGCCGTGTAGTCTATGAGGCCGCTGTCCAACGGCGGGATAATGTGTCGGCGGCTACCGGTTCGGCTCAGGTTGAGCAGTTTGGAAATTTCATCTCTTATGACAAGGTGATTGTTACTGACGATCTCTCTTGCCCCATTGATGAAAATACCGTGCTGTTTGTCGATAAAGAGCCGGAGTATGACGCTGACGGAAATCCCCTCTATGACTACATCGTGCGGCGTGTGGCAAAGAGTCTGAATTCCATCTCCTACGCTATAAGCAAGGTGACGGTATCGTGAAAACGATTAAAGTACCCCTGTCCGTAGCCGGGATTGACAATGCCATTCGGGAGCTTGAACGCTATCAGAACTGGTTGAAAACCCGTGCGAATATCCTGCTTGACCGGCTGGCCCAAGAGGGATTGTCTGTTGCTTCGGCTAATTTTGCGAAAGCGGAATATGACGGAACGAATGATGTTTCTGTGTCTGTTGAGCAGAGAGCAACCGAAGCCAGAGCGATTGTCGCTGTTGGTGCTTCTGTCCTCTTCATTGAGTTCGGCACCGGTGTTGTTTACCCAGACAATCACCCGGAAGCTGCGGAACATGGTATGCGCCGTGGTGAGTATGGAGCCGGTCATGGCAAGCAACAGACATGGGGCTACTACGGTGAAGCCGGTACGAATGGTGTTGAGTACACCAAACCGAACGGGAATACCGTAGTCCTCACACACGGCAACCCGGCCAATATGTCCATGTATGAAACCGTAAAGTATTTGGAAGGGATTTTACCCCGGTTGGCTCAGGAGGTGTTTCGATGATTGATGTAGAAAATCAGATTTATACACCGATTGCCGAAGCTCTTCGAGAAGCCTTTCCGGGTATTGACACAAGCGGGGAATATGTCAAAGCCCCTTCCTCCTTTCCCCATGTAAGTATTGTGGAGCAGGACAATTACCCTACACTTACTCACCTGAGTACCAGTGACAGTGAAGAGTTTGCCACGATTATGTATGAGGTGAATGTCTACTCCAATAAGTCTTCTGGAAAAAAGGCACAGTGCCGGAGCATTATGAAGGTCATTGATGATCTGATGTACCGGCGTAACTTCACTCGCATTTCCCTTTCCCCGGTTCCCAATTTGGAGAATGCCACAATTTACCGTCTGGTGGCTCGGTATCGGGCTGAAACAGATGGTGTAAATCTTTACAGGAGGTAACAGAAATGGCAATTAGCACTTACAAGGTCTTTCTGATGAAGAAGGGTGCCGGTGATGACACCTATGAGAAGCTGGTTGACATTAAGGAGTTTCCTGATCTGGGCGGTGAGCCTGAAATGCTGGAAACTACCACGCTGTCTGACAATATGCAGACCTATATTGCCGGTATTCAGTCCCTCGATGGTCTGTCCTTTACCGCTAACTATGATATGACCGATTTCCAGACGCTCAAGGCTCTGGAAGGTAAGACGGAGAGTTATGCTGTCTGGTTTGGCGGTCAGGAGAGCGGCGGTGTCGTGACTCCCGATGGTTCTAACGGCAAGTTCGAGTTTGACGGTCAGTTGTCCGTCTATCCCGTGGGCGGCGGCGTGAATGAGGTTGTGGATATGAACATCTCCATTGCCCCTTCCACCCCGATCACTTTCTCCGCTGAGTAATCACAATCGGCCTGAATGATAAGGAGGATTTATCATGGCTAAGACACTGACAATTAAAGACCCCGTTTCCGGCGAGAGTTATACGCTGGAATACACCCGCAAGACCGTTGAAACGATGGAGAAGCAGGGCTTTATCGCAGAAGATGTTGACCGTAAGCCCATGACCATGCTTCCGGCCCTGTTTGCTGGTGCATTCCTCGCACACCACCGTTGGGTCAAGAAAGATGTGGTTGACCGCATTTATGCCCGTCTGCCCCGTAAAGACGAGCTTCTGCCTAAGCTGGTGGAGATGTATAACGAACCCATTCTGTCCCTCATGGAAGAGCCTGAGCAGAATGGTGACGAGGGAAACATGGACTGGACGGCGAACTGGTAAGCGAGTCGCTGTCCAGCAGACCGGGGGGCGGTGGCGGTGATCGCCCCGCTCCCCGTTTCGCTTACACGGAAAAGTTCTATCAGGTCTTTCCCTACTATCTTGCTATCGGAATGACTTACGAACAGTTCTGGGAGATGGACTGTGATCTGGTGAAGTATTACCGGAAAGCGGCTCGTATTCGTCAGGATTTGAAAAATCAGGACGCATGGTTGCAAGGAATGTATGTCTATCAGGCAATAGGAAATCTAGCCCCCATCCTTCGGGCCTTTGCGAAGAAGGGTGCAAAACCCCAGCCTTATCCTGAGCAACCTTTTGAACTGAATGTGAGGCAAGACAAGAAAGCAGAGAAGACCAAGGAGAAGAAACAGGACGATAAAGCAAAAGCCTATATGCAGATGTTCGCAATGTCGTTCAACAAGAAATTTCAGGGGAAAGGTGGTGGAGTAAATGGCCGATAATGTTGAAATTCAGGGCTTAGAGTTTCAAATTCAGGAGAACAGTGAGAGTGCTGTTTCCGGGATTAACAATCTTAAAAAGGCTCTGAGCGGTTTGAAGGGTGCTACCGGTGCTAGTGTTACCGGCCTGAATGCTACCAGTAAGAGTATTCGGGAATTAAAGAATGCCCTTTCCGGTCTGAACAGTGGGGATGTGTCCAAGAAGCTGACTCAAATCGCTACGGGTCTGAAAGCCTTGGAGTCGGCCAAAAATATTAAGATTTCCAGTTCCATTGCCAATCAGTTAAATGCCCTGAATGCGGCTCTGGCAAATGTCCGGTGGACGGATGGCGATAAACTCAGAACCCTTGCTGATGGTTTGCGCCCCCTGTCTGAGTTGGGTAAGGCCAATATGACCACCTTCATCAATCAGCTTAGAAAGCTCCCCACCGTGATTGAGGAACTGGAAAAGGCTGACATTGATAAGTTTACCCAGCAGATGAAGGAACTGGCCGCAGCCATGAAGCCCTTTGCAGATGAAATGCAGAAGGTGTCCAATGGCTTTTCCGCATTTCCTTCGAGAATTCAAAGGCTGATTAGAAGCACAGAGCAGTACAACAATACCGTCAGACGGGCTACCAATAGTACCAGCGTATGGGGAAAGGTTACAAAGGGCCTGAAATTCGGCACGATGATTTATGGCCTGAGTCGGTTGGCCTCTATGATCGGCACGGCTATCACAAAGTCCAATGAGTATCAGGAGAACTTAAATCTGTTCACTGTGGCTATGGGTGAATATGCTCAGGAAGCCTTTAACTACGGGCAGACCGTAAGTGAGGTTCTGGGTATTGACCTGTCTGACTGGATTAGAAATCAGGGTGTGTTCAATACCCTTCTGACCGGTTTTGGTGACACAGCAGAAAGAGCGGCCCTTATGAGTAAGAACCTGACTCAGCTGGGCTATGATCTGTCTTCTTTCTTCAACATCTCTGTTGAGGACGCAATGCAAAAGTTACAGTCCGGTATCTCCGGTGAGTTGGAGCCGTTGCGCCGTCTTGGTTACGATCTTTCTCAGGCCAGATTGGAAGCAACCGCCCTGTCCCTTGGAATTGATAAGAGCGTTATGTCTATGACTCAGGCTGAGAAGGCCGAGTTGCGGTATTACGCTATTATGACTCAGGTGACTACCGCTCAGGGGGATTTGGCAAGAACCTTGGAAGCCCCGGCCAATCAGCTCCGTGTTCTGTCGGCTCAGTTTAACATGGCGGCACGGTCTATCGGTAACATCTTTATCCCGGCCCTGAATGCTATCCTTCCCTACGCTATCGCTGTTGTTCAAGTCATCCGGGAGATCGCTGACGCAATCGCTTCCCTATTTGGGTTTGAGTTGACAGAGGTTGACTACTCCGGTATTACGGCAGGAGCCAGCGGAGCCGGTGATATGGCTGATAGTCTGGATGAAGCTGCGGGAGCGGCTAAGAAGTTGAAGCAGTACACCGCCGGGTTTGATGAACTGAATGTGTTCTCTCCTGACAGCGGAAGTGCTGGTTCCGGTATTGGAGCCGGTGGGGGAGGCGGTTTTGACTTCGAGCTTCCTGAGTATGACTTCCTCGGTGACGCTGTTTCTACCCGGATTGACGAGATCAGGGCTAAGATGGAGCCTTTTGTTACCTGGATTAAGGACAACATGGCTGAGATTTTGGAAACTGCGGCGGCTATCGGAACGGCTATGTTGCAATGGAAAGTTGCGAATGGAATTCTCGGCCTCTTTAATACCGTGAAGGGATTGAAGGGTAAGAACCTGCTATACAACATTACTTTCGCAATTACCGGCCTTGGACTGTTCTTGGATGGATGGGACAAGATCAAGGAAGCCATTGAGGATATTTTGGATAACGGCCCCAATCTCACGAATGTCACGCAGTTAATCAGCGGTTTTGCAGAGGGGCTTGGCGTAGCATTCTTGGCCCTCGGAAATGTAAAACTGGCCGGTGCCTCTCTGGTTATCTCTGGCCTGAGTGGTATCGTATCGAGCATTTCTGATATGGTCAACAACGGGGTTAATTTCGACAACGCAACAAACCTTGTCAGAAATCTCGGTATCTTCCTGAGCGGCATTGGTCTTCTGACCAATAATCCTGTCTTGACTGGGGGCGGATTGGCTCTCACTGGCATTACCCTGATTGTGCGGAATTTGGCTGATGTTATGGAGGCATTTCGTACAGGGGATTGGAGCGGAGTCGATAAGGTAGAGTTGGCCGCTGGCCTCCTACTGACGGTAGGTGGGTTCTTGACCGCTATCGGTACAATCAATCAAATCACTTCCAAAATTGGTGCGGGAAAGGCTGTTACGAGTGCTTCTACCGCTTTACAGGAAGTGACAAATGCCATGGGTAATAGTGCGGGTGGTGGCCTTAATGGTACACTGAAAAGCCTCGCACAAAGTCTCGGTTGGGGTCTTGTCGTAGTAGCCGAAGTAGCTGCGGCGGCAGTCCTAATTGTTGGAGCAATCGCTATTCTTGGTGCTGAGTTAGATCAAGTTGGTAAGGCTTGGGGGCCGGTCATTGAGAATGGAGAAACAGTTGCTACGGCTATCTTCCTCGGAACTGACCTCCTGATCGGTGTCGGCCTTGCCGCCTATGCCCTTGGTACTGGTGGAGTAGCCATTGCTACCAATATCGGCCTTGGCACGGCTATCCTGTTGGAGTTGGGTGTTGCTACCGGCCTATTTGTCGTAGAGGTCTGGGCCATTGGTAAGGGCCTTGACGAGATTGGTCAGGCATGGCAACCCGTTATCGACAACGGTGAAACGATTGCTACCGGTATCGGTGTTGGCACCGGGCTTCTGGTTGGCATTGGTGTAGTGACTGCGGCTCTGGGTGCAGCTACGGTTGCCAGTGTGGGGCTTCTCCCGGTAGCTGTGGGTCTTGGTACTGCTATTCTGGTAGAGTTGGCGGCGGCATTCGTAACCTTTACCGCAAGCCTTGTCAGCGTGGCAGACGAGTTGACCTTCAATCTGTCCCCGGCATTGACCCGAGTGAACGGGGTTCTCCCGGCTCTCACGGTGAATATGTCTAACTTCGTGGATTTCATGTCCACCTTCGCCGGAGAGATCGGTTCCTACACTGACTCGATGGGCGGTATCACTTGGGACAGCATTGTGAGTGGGTTCCAACAGTTGTTTGCAGGAAACCCCATCGGGGATTTTGCAGATGATGTTGCTGATATTGCCACGGACACCGCAAACCTGAATGAGCAGTTGTTAATCGCTGTGCCGGAACTGCGTCAGGCGGTATCTTTGGTATCTCAGTATTCCGCCCTCATTGACCAGTTGGAGAGCCTGTTGAATGACAGAGAGGCCGTGGTTCTGTCCGGTGCTATGTTTGTCAATATGCAGGAGGTAGGCGTAAATCTGGTGACTGGCTTTGCGTCCGGCATGAATAGTCAGGCCGGTTTACTGAATGAGAGTTTCGCTACGATCACGAACGGAATTCAGTTGACCTACACTACCATGCTGACCACCATTCAGACCCAGACTACCACTACTTGGCTGAACATCTACACTGTGACTGTTACTCAGTGGACAACGATCAGCACCTACCTGACCACCACATGGACTACGCTGACCACCACATGGACTACCACGATGACCACCCTTCAAACTGGTTGGTCTACCGGGTGGACGCAGATGACTACCGGGTGGAACACTTTCAGTACCACCTTCCAAGCCAGCCTGACCGCCTTCTCCACGCAGACTACTACTAAGTGGTCTACGATGTGGACGCAAATGACCACCACTTGGACTACTTGGCAGACAGAGTTCATGACGGGTTACACCACCTTTGAAACCGAGTTTTCCAGTGAATGGTACTCCATGTGGAGGGGTATGACGAACACCACAATCATCCAGTGGAACAGCGTCTTGACCGTCATGGAGAAGGGCATGAACAATGCCATTTCCGCTTTGAACGATGTTATTCGCTCGATCAATGCGGTTGCTTGGATTACTGGTATTAGCCTGAGTTATTTCAGTGAAATCCAGCTCGACAGAATTCAGTATATGGCCCAGGGCGGTTTTGTTGATGAAGGTCAACTCTTTATCGCTCGGGAGGCCGGTGCTGAGATGGTTGGTGCCATTGGCAATCGAACGGCAGTAGCCAATAATGACCAGATTGTGGAGGGTATTTCCGCTGGTGTGGCAAATGCAAATGATGGCGTGATTGCCGCTATCTACGCACTCATGAATATCATTGAGGATAAGGACTTGTCCGTGTCTATCGGTGATGATGTGATTGGCCGGTCTTATGACCGATATAGCAGAAACAGAGGTGTCCGTGTGAACAGCGGAGCATTCTCAAACGCTTACTAAGGGGGTAGGGATATATGGCAGCTTTTATCAAGATCAATGGTCGTGAATATCCCTGCCCCCGAAGGGGCTTAGAAATGATGGTCGCTACCATAGTAGACTCCGCCCGGAATGCAAATGCCGTTGTAGTGGGGCAGGTAGTTGGCCGTGAACAGCAGAAGTTAAACAATTTGGAATGGGCTTACCTGACTGCGGAACAGTGGTCTGCCATTTTGAAGGAGTTCTCCAATTTCTATGTGACAGTCAGTTACCCGGATATGGTGAACAACACATGGACTACCCGGAAAATGTACCCAGGAGATCGTACCGCAGAGCCGTTCCACCTTGACCCTGTGACACAGTTACCCATTGATTACATTAACTGTAAAGTTAATCTCATTGACTGCGGAGAACCGCTTTAAGGAGGGATAGGAGCATGAAGTCAGTCAGCAATGCTTATAAGGCCAGCATGAAAGCCGTGCTCCGAAACCGTTCCTATGTCCGTATCACTTTCGGTAATGTGGACACTACCGCATCTACGGACGGTGAGTGGGAGAGCAATGGTGCGGCAAGTATCTCCGAATTTGAAACGGTGGATTACGCCTATCAGTACGGAGATACCTATGCCGCCTTAGAGTTAAACCGCTGGGCTTTGGACGGAAAGACCTTGATTGTTCCTACCGGGAAAGCTGTGCAGGACGGCTTTATTTCGAGCCTTATGAGTGACACTGAGGGAAATTTTAACACCCCTCCTGTCATTACACGGGAATTCTCCCTAAAGCACATCTTCCCCGGCTTGACCCTGACCTTTGACACCAGACAGCAGGAATGGCCGCTGGAAGTAACCGCTGATTTCTACCTGAATGGAGAAGTAGTGGACACTCAGACGGTTTCCATTACCAATGTTCAGACTACGATCACCACCACGGCCACGGAAGTAGACAAGGTGACAATCACCTTTGACCGGTGCTTGCCCTACCGAAGACCTCGATTGGAGAATGTGCTTTATGGCCTGAATGTTCAGTTCGTGAACAAAGATATTGTTTCTACTCAGCAGAAGCATGATGTTGACCCTCTGAGTCGGAGGTTGCCGACAGAAACAATGCAGTTCACAATCTTGGATTATGAACACAAATATGACCCAGACAACCCGGCTGGTATCTACGCCTATGTGGATAAGAATTCTCCCATTGAAATCCAATTCGGCTATGAGTTGCCGGACGGCTCCGTGGAGTGGTTGAAGCCAGATAACTATGTGTTAAATGCCAAACCCAGCGCACAGAACAATCAAGCCACCTTCAACGGCACCGGCCTGATCGGGAGTCTAACCGGGACTTTCTACAAAAGCAAGTTAGGTTCCAAGAGCCTTTACGACATGGCGGAAGAGGTGCTTTTGGACGCAGGGTTGACCTTGACGGAACAGGGGACAAATCCTTGGGAGATTGATGAAGCTCTAAAGGATATGTTCACTACGGCGGCTCTCCCCA
>ULML01053017.1_pt1 | contig 10876 bp, 11 predicted proteins | sample 1951651 | NCBI WGS metagenome assembly ULML01 (sample SAMEA4835549, study PRJEB28245) | human gut metagenome | biome: gut microbiome; material: fecal sample | place: Denmark | collected 2008
GGAGATGCTTCGGACGAAGCAGACCGTACACAGCTGATCGTTGGATTTGATGCGGAGTATCCGCCTTACGGATATATGGATGATAATGGAGAATATGTCGGATTTGATCTGGATCTGGCAAAAGAAGTGTGCGACAGAAACGGATGGGAACTGGTAAAACAGCCGATCGACTGGGATTCCAAGGACATGGAATTGAATTCCGGTTCGATCGACTGCATCTGGAACGGATTTACGATGACCGGACGTGAGGATGCCTACACCTGGAGTAAACCGTATGTAGACAACAGTATTGTGATCGTGGTAAATGCGGATTCTGATATTTCTTCCCTTTCGGATCTTGCGGGAAAAGTGGTTGTAACCCAGGCGGATTCTTCCGCACTTGCGGCGCTTACCGATGACAGCGAGGACAATGCGGACAATCTTGCACTCACCGCTTCTTTTGCGGATTTACAGCAGGTGGCAGATTATAATACGGCATTTATGAATCTGGAATCCGGCGCGGTGGATGCGATCGCAGTTGATATTGGAGTTGCGAAATATCAGGTAAGCTCCCGCGGGGACGCGTTTAAGATGTTAGATGAGCAGGTGAGCAGCGAACAGTACGCAGTCGGATTCAAAAAAGGAAATACCGCGCTGTGTGACAAGGTGCAGGCTACTCTGGATGAAATGCAGGCAGACGGAACGATAGACAAGATCGCGGCAAATTATGCGGACTACAATGTACCGGATATGCTCTGCCTCGGAAAATAAGGAAGATCCGAAAGGAGAAATGTTATGTCAACCATGAGTATGATTGGACAACTTGCCTCCGGCATGCTTGCGACCTGTGAGATCTTTGTGCTGACGCTGGTATTTTCCCTTCCGCTCGGACTGCTTGTGGCATTTGGGCGGATGTCCAAAATAAAGCCGGTGCAGCTTATCACCAAGATCTATATTTCCATCATGCGCGGGACGCCGCTGATGTTACAGCTTCTGGTGGTCTATTTCGGACCGTATTATCTGTTTGGAATGCGGCTGTCCACAAGCTACCGCTTTACAGCAACGATCATCGGGTTTGCGGTCAATTACGCGGCGTATTTCGCGGAGATCTACCGATCGGGGATCCAGTCGATCCCGGAAGGTCAGCGGGAAGCGGCGAAGGTGCTCGGATACACCAGAAATCAGACGTTTTTTAAGATCATATTTCCGCAGATGGTAAAACGGGTGCTCCCGTCGGTTACAAATGAAGTGATCACGTTGGTAAAGGACACTTCACTTGCGTTTGTGCTTGCTTACGCGGAGATGTTTACGATCGCGAAACAGATCGCGGCGGCCCAGACGACCATGATGCCGTTATTTGTGGCAGGTCTGTTTTATTATATCTTTAACCTGATCGTGGCAGTCGGGATGGAATATCTTGAAAAGCGGATGAGCTATTATCAGTAGAGGAGCGGCATATGAATTTATTGGAGATCAGTCATTTAAAAAAGAGCTTTGAAAATCTGGATGTGCTGCATGACATTTCTCTTTCGGTCAAAGAGGGGGAAGTCGTGGCGATCATCGGCCCGTCCGGCTCCGGAAAGTCTACGCTGCTTCGCTGCGCGACGATGCTCGAGCGTATGGACGAAGGGGAGCTTACTTATCTCGGAAAGTGCGCGGCGACAAGTAAGGCGGGAGGACATGCAGTCTATGCATCTCCGAAGGAATTAAAGGAGATCCAGGGATATTTTGGTCTGGTATTTCAGAATTTTAACCTGTTTCCGCATTATTCCGTGTTAAAAAACATTATCGACGCGCCGGTTCATGTACAGAAACGGGATAAGGAAGAAGCGATAAAGGAAGCGCGCATCCTGTTAAAGAAGATGGGGCTCGAGGATAAGGAAAACTATTATCCGTGTCAGCTTTCCGGTGGGCAGAAGCAGCGAGTGGCGATCGCGAGAGCGCTTGCCCTGCATCCGTCGGTACTGTTTTTTGACGAGCCGACTTCAGCGCTTGACCCGGAGCTGACCGGTGAAATTTTAAAGGTCATAAGACAGCTTGCGGAAGAGAATATGACGATGGTCATCGTCACACATGAGATGGCATTTGCGCGTGATGTCGCGGATCGTGTGATCTTTATGGATGGCGGCTATATCATCGAGGAGGGCGATCCGAGGGAAGTGATCGAGCACCCGAAGGAAGAACGGACCAGACAGTTTCTGGCGCGGTTTTCCAGTTGATGAAAAAGAGTGCGTGAATCTGAAATCTTTTATTGATTTTTTTGTGGTAATTACATATAATATACGTGAACAAAGAAATTTGTTCGATTTAAGTGCGTTGCTACTTTGAGTGCAAACCTTTAATTTAAGTGCTTCACTACTTTAAATGTGAACCTTTAATTTAAGTGCTTCGCAGCTTAAAATGCGAATCGTTAATTGTCAGGGAGATAAGTTTCTTATCTCCCTGTTTTGTTGTACTGCGGAGGATAAGATGGATTTTTATCGTATAAAGGAAGAATATAATCAGTTTCTTCAACAATATGAAGTAGAAAAAAGAGGAGTCACAAAGGTACCTAATATTAGATATGCAGATCGTAATAAATTTGCTTTTGGTGCAGTTATGCAAATAAATGGTATAAACTATTATGTATCGGTGTCTTCTTTTGCTAGAAAACAGGAGGCGAATATTCTAATTCGTGTACCTGGAGATGAAAAAGAAGTGAAAGGTTCTTTGCGATTTAACTATATGGTTCCGGTTCCAGATGAATGTATCGAGAAACTTGTAATCAAAGACATTGAGGATGAGAAATATCGTTTGCTGCTAAATAAAGAATATCGGTTTTGTATGGACAATGCAGAGCGTATCCAAAAGAAGGCGAATAAAATATATGAAATGGTTACGACAAATCGCAAACAGATATTAACGGATAACAGCTGCGCTTTTAAGATTTTGGAAGAAGGGTATCATGAATATGTGAAAAATGTTTTGAAAAGAAATTCTTGATAAAGGCGTTTGCAGTGAGTTGTTCAAATGATATAAATACATAGGACACGAAAAGTAAACAATGCAAGGCACAACCAGCGTTATCTAGCAATGCTGGCGCATTTTAGGACTTTGCAAACGGACAAAATTTCGGTATAGTAGTAGGAAGAATGAAAAATGAGAAAAAGGCAGGAAGATAGATGAAAAAAGGACAGATCATAACCGGAACCATAGAAAAGGTGGCGTTCCCGAATAAGGGGATGTTTACAACAGAAGAAGGAAGAACAGTGATCGTAAAAAATACGATTCCGGGGCAGACGGTATCTGTCTGTATCCAGAAGGTACGAAAAGGCAAGGCAGAAGGACGGCTTCTTGAGGTGGTAAAAAAGGCGGAGAATGAGTTGACGGAAACGGTATGTCCGCATTTTGGCGCCTGTGGTGGATGTATCTTTTTGAATTTGAGCTACGAAGACCAGATTGCGTTAAAGGAGAGCCAGATCCGGGAACTTCTCGCGGAAGTGGCAGGGCAGACCTGTGTGTTTGACGAGGTATTTGAGGGTGTGAAGTCAAGCCCGCGTCCGTTTGCGTACCGTAATAAGATGGAGTTTTCCTTCGGAGATTCCTGCAAGGACGGTCCGCTTTCCCTCGGTATGCATAAGCGCGGCAGCTTTTACGACATCGTGACTGTAGATTCCTGTAAGATCGTGGATGAGGATTACAATAAAATACTGCGTGGGGTGTTGGATTTCTTCCGGGAAAAAGAGGCGTCCTTTTATCACAGACTGCGGCATGAGGGCTATCTGCGCCACCTTTTGGTGCGAAAAGCGGTAAAGACAGAGGAGATTCTGATCGACCTTGTCACAACAACGCAGGAGATCCGAAAGGATGGAGCACCGTGCGAGGAAGCGGCTCTGTTAAACGCGTTCACCGAAATGTTGAAAAATCTTCCGCTGGATGGAAAGATCGTGGGTATCCTGCATACCAAAAACGACAGTGTGGCGGACGTGGTCGCAAATGAGGGTACGGATATTTTGTATGGACAGGACTATTTTTATGAGGAACTGCTTGGACTGAAATTTAAGATCTCTCCGTTTTCGTTTTTCCAGACAAATTCGCTCGGTGCGGAAGTGCTTTATGAAACGGCAAGAGACTTTATCCGGGATGCGTTTCAGAAGGAAAATGGTCTGGACGGTCTGAAAAATAAAGTGATCTATGATCTTTACAGCGGAACGGGAACCATAGCCCAGATGCTTGCGCCGGTTGCGGAGAAGGTGATCGGAGTGGAGATCGTTTCCGAGGCAGTGGAAGCTGCAAAGGAAAATGCAGGATTGAACGGACTGGATAACTGTGAGTTTATTGCGGGGGATGTCTTAAAGGTGTTGGACGGGATCGAAGAAAAACCGGATTTTATCGTGCTCGATCCGCCACGTGACGGCATTCATCCGAAAGCCCTGGAAAAGATTATTTCCTACGGTGTGGATCGGATGATCTATATTTCCTGCAAACCGACCAGCCTCGCCAGAGATCTGGAAGTGCTGCAGGCGCGCGGATATGCGGTGAAGCGGATGTGCTGCGTAGACATGTTCCCATTTACCGGGAATATAGAGACGGTTGTTTTACTTTCCAAGTAAATGACCGACACAAGATAAGTAAAAGTGGATTATATTTTTCATCAGTCAGTATTTGAACTGCATCATCATTGAGATGCAGTTCGGATACTGACTTATTTTTATGTAATGGCGACGAGGAAAATGGACGCCGTGCTTACATGATAGAAGTCTGCAAGCAATAGCGGCGGTATTTCGACTGTATGAAAGATATTGTAAAAAATGACACAACATGACACAATCGGATTGATAAAAAAGCACAGATATTTATAATATAGACAAAACGAGAATGACATGAACGGAGGACAGGGTAATGGGGAAATCTGCAACACTTGAAGAGGCATTAAAAAGAATTGAGGAGCTGGAAAAAGAGAATGCAGAACTTCGAAAGGAATTGGAGTATTACAGAAACCGTAAACTAAGCGGTCGGCAGAAACATAATGCCAAGTGGATGGCAATTTACAATGATTTTGTTGTTGGGTATGAGAGCGGCATGACAATGGTAGAAATTGCGAAGCGGAACAATGTCAGTGAGAGGACGATTTATAGGTATAAAGCATATTATGACAAAATGAAAATTGCAGATGAAAAGAAAATGATGAACTGAAGTAATAAAATAATAATAATGAGCATATTGCTGACGTCAGCAATATGTTCATTATAGGAGATGAAGCGTATGGAAAAGAAGACTATAGAAAAAAATTTGATGATATTCGACATGAATCAGATGGTATCGAGTATTGGTATGCAAGAGAATTAATGAAGTTATTGGACTATGTTCAATGGAGAAATTTTGATAATGCTGTAAATAAAGCAATGTTTTCTTGTGAAAATAATGGTAATTTAATAGAAAACCATTTTTCAAAAATTAACAGTACCATTGCGGTTGGAAATGGAGCACGTCGTGAAGTAGAAGATTATATGCTTACTCGTTATGCATGTTATCTTATCGCAGAGAACGGAGATCCTCGTAAAGAACAGATTGCTTTTGCACAAAGCTATTTTGCAGTTCAAACCAGAAAGCAGGAATTGATAGAAGAAAGAATTTCTTATATTGAAAGAACTGAGGCAAGAGGAAAGCTTCGAGAATCTGAAAAACGATTGTCTCAAAATATATATGAACGTGGAGTAGATGATGCTGGATTTGGACGTATCCGGGCATTGAGGTATTATGATGAAATAGGTTTACTTGGAGTTGTGGACGGTATGGAATTTGAGGATGCGCCTGTTAGTTTTGAGGCATTTCATGTGGAGGATGCAGAGAAAGTAACAGGGACAATAGTAAGCGGTCGAAATATAGATGATTCTGCGATTTCCGAAATAAGCGGGCTTATAAAAAGCAATATGGTTGATGGAAAAGTCGGTAATGAGTTGTTACAGATATATGGCAGTAGAGAAAAATATTTAAGTGCCGTAGAGGAAAGTGAACAGCATCCGGAAGTTACTGAAAAACTGCAAGAGGAATTAAAGAATATTTATTTTTCGTTCAGGGATTCTACTGGAGAGAACAATGAAATGTTAGAACTTGTAAAACGTTTGGAAGATAATACAAAAAAGATGTACCGAACTGCAAATGCAAGATATATTTTATTAAAAGTAGCAGAGGAATATTTGGCAAATGATAAAACAGCGCAAGTTCTGGATGGTCTTTATGGTGTTGGGGTAACTGCAACGATAGGAAAAGCTATCCATGAATATTATGGTGTATGATATCAAACCTTTGAAAGATCATAGCAATCCAAAGATGACCGCGGCTCAAAGCGGAATGCGGAATGCATCCATCCCGTCTTAATCAGGACAGGAAGGCATGCAGTTCCTCAAGCCGTGCGTCAAAGTCCGAGATGCCCAGATCATATAATTCCTCTTCCAGTTTTATGTTGCGGGCATAGGTACTCATTTTTAACTCTTTCGAAGGCGCGAAGACAAGTGCTTCTCCGGCTGCTTCGTGTTTTTTTACATCGGCAATATTCTGACGGTACATAAGATGCCGGTTGTCGAGTGCCGCAATGGTCTTTGGATATTTGCGCAGGGCATGGCGGTAAATATGCCGGAAGTCTTCCGGCTGTTTTACAAAGCTGCGCGGTTTGCTTAAGATCACAACCACACGGTCACATCCTTTGCGGAAAGCTCGTTCGACCGGAATAGAATCCGATAAGCCTCCGTCAAAATAGGTTTTGTCGTGGAAAGAAATCGGACGGCACATGACAGGCAGGGCGCAGCTAGCCATGATAGCGCGGTAGTCATCCTGTTTCATATCATCTTTGTTAAAATAGGCTGCCTTTCCGGTTGCGGCATCTGTGGCAACCAGTTCAAATTCAGCGGAATTTGCCGCAATGGCAGGGTAGTCGATCGGATCCGCACCATCGGAATTGGTCAGTGTCGCATAGATATACTGAAGACCGAAAAACTGTCCGGTACGCAAAAGATTTTTCACACCCATGTATCCCGGTTCCATCAGATGTTCTACATAGAAACGGCGGTTACGCCCGCGCTGACCGGCAAGGTAGCTTGCGGTATTGGCAGATCCCGCGGACACACCGATACAGTAGTCAAACGTAATATGTTCATCCAGAAAACGGTCGAGAATGCCTGCGCTGTATGCGCATTTCATACCGCCGCCCTCTACTACAAGTCCTGTTTTCATAGGAAGTTTGCTCCTTTTTTTAATATAAATTGTAGCACTTTTTAAAACCTTGTCAATTTCACACATGAGAAAGAATGCGCATATAGTATGATACAGAATCTAGGTTGGAGGTACTTTTATGCAGGAACAGGAAAAGAAAGCAGTTCGGCTGGATACCTGTGATTTCCGGGGTGTACAGCCGATTATGATGGCACTGCCGTATCCGCCGGTACAGGTTGCGGGCAAAAACAGCGAGTATGCGGAACTGCTTAAGTTTGATTATTGCGGCTCGGTGTCGGAAATGTCGGCGATCACCCAGTATATCAACAATGAGAACCGTCTCTCCTGTGGAAAATGCAGTCTCGCGAAGGTGATTCTCGGGATCGCGATGGCGGAGATGATCCATATGCAGAAGCTGGGGCAGTTAATCTTTTTACTCGGAGGAACCATTGATTTTTCGGTCAGACAACGTGGGGGAAAGAGACAGCTGTGGACGCCGGAGTACTTAAAAACGCCGGAGAACGCGAGAAACATGGTCCTGGCGGATATCGAATCGGAAAAAGCAGCCATCAATCAATACCGGATGCATATGCGAAGGATCCGGGATCCATATGTCAACGCAGTGCTTGCAAGGATCATCCGGGACGAGGAGTACCACATTATGACGTTGCAGGCATTGCTCTAGGGAGACGGCAGAGGGGCATTGTAAATTCCGGCGATAAAGTGCTACAATAAACATGACATACAGCTGACGTGTTTGTTTTGCTAAGATGCGGATAAGGAGTTTATATGAAACTGGACAGAATGATCGGAATTCTTTCTGTGCTTCTGCAGAAAGAAAATACAACAGCGCCTGAACTGGCGGAAAAATTTGAGGTATCCAGAAGGACCATCAACCGTGATATCGAATCGCTCTGCAAAGCGGGAATCCCAATCCAGACGATACAGGGAAGCGGCGGCGGTATCCGGATCATGGAGGGTTACCGGATGGACCGGACGCTTTTGACGTCCAAAGACATGCAGATCATTTTGGCGGGCATCCGAAGCATGGACAGCGTAAGCGGCAGCAATTACTACGGACAACTGATGGAAAAGCTAAAGGCGGGGTCATCGGAGCTGATAAGCGCAGGAGATTCGATCCTGATCGATCTTTCTTCCTGGCACAAAGCGTCCCTGACCCCGAAGATCGAGATCATACAGGCGGCGATCGAACAAAGGCGGATCGTGTCGTTTCAGTATTATGCGCCCAAAGGAGAGAGCGAGAGGAGGATAGAGCCGTATTTTCTCATTTTTAAATGGGCAAGCTGGTATGTATGGGGCTGGTGCCGGCTGAGAAAAGATTTTCGGATGTTCAAGCTAAACCGTATGGAACGAATGGAAATCACAGATGTTTCCTATGAGGCGCGTCAGGTACTGGCGCCGGATCTTGCCAATGAAAAGATCTTTCCGCCCGAAAAAAGGATAACCGTGATCTTCCGGCCGGAGGTGAAATGGCGGCTGATCGAGGAATGCGGGCCGGACTGTTATGAGGTAAGACCGGACGGAACACTGCTTTTCCGGAAAGAATACGCGGATGACGAGAGCATGATAAACTGGATCCTCACGTTTCAGAACCAGGCATATGTGCTGGAACCGGAATATATCCAGAAAAAACTCCTTGAAATAGCAGAAAATCTGACGAAAATTTATAAAGGAGAACAAACATGAAAAAAAGAATACTGCTCGTGCTCAAAGAAGAATTTGCGGACTGGGAGGCGGCGTATCTGTCGTCCCAGATCCTGGAGCTTGGAAAAGGAAACTATGTGGTGGAGACCGTTTCCTTAAACAAAGAAACGGTGCGCTCCATCGGAGGGTTTCGGGTCGTGCCGGATTATGGGCTGGACGAGGTGCCGGAAACGTATGAGGCGCTTATTCTGATCGGCGGAACTGGCTGGAGAAAGCCGGATGCGGGAAAGATAGCGCCACTCGTTTTGCAGTGCGTGGAAAAAGGCAGGGTGCTTGGCGGAATCTGTGATGCGGCGTCATTTCTTGGAACGCTTGGTGTTTTAAATACGGTAAAGCACACCTGTAATGATTTGAAGGATATGGAAGCATGGGCAAAGGACGCGTACACCGGAAGTGCGCTTCATCAGAAAAAGCAGGCGGTGCGGGATCAGAATATTGTTACGGCAAATGGAACCGCGGCACTGGAATTTGCGCGGGAAATTCTCTTTGCGCTTGACATAGCGGATGAAAAAAGTATTATGGATTCATACGCTTTTTTTAAGAACGGATTATACAAAGAATAGTAGAAGGAAATAAGGATGAAACAGCTGACAAGAGGAATCATTTATCTGGCGGGGCTTGCAATTTTAGCCCTTGGCATTACATTGAATACGAAAACAGGACTTGGAGTATCGCCGATCATTGCGGTCGCCTATGCAGTTTCGGAGCTCTGGGGTACCGATTTCGGAAACACCGTGCTTCAGATCCCGCTCAGTATCGTATTTACAAGGTTTATGAACCTCTATGTCGCTGTGATCCCGAATCCGGGGGATGGGATCGTCCAGACGATCTCGGATGTCAGCGGGAAAGAAGTCGGTAGAGTGATCGCGCTGTTCCAGCATCTGTTTTTAAAAAAGATACAGGAGGTATTCCCATATGCAGCATAAATTTCAGGCGACCATTTACGCCTGCTTTACCGGTTACATTGTCCAGGCGATCGTAAATAACTTCGCGCCATTACTTTTTCTTACGTTTGAAAAGACATACCAGATCCCGCTTGGTCAGATCACAATGCTCATCACGATCAACTTCGGGATCCAGCTTTGTATCGATCTGCTGTCTGCGGGATTTGTGGATCGGATCGGGTATCGGGCATCGATTTTGATCGCGCATGTGTTTGCGGCACTCGGGCTTTTGGGGCTTGCGGTTCTGCCGGAGCTGTTTCCGAACGCGTTTGCCGGACTTCTGACCGCAGTTGTGATCTATGCGATCGGTGGCGGACTGATCGAGGTGCTGATCAGCCCGATCATGGAAAGCTGTCCGACCGATAATAAGGAAAAGGCGATGAGTCTGTTACATTCTTTTTACTGTTGGGGACATGTGGCGGTTGTCCTGATCTCCACGCTGTTTTTTAAGGTGTTTGGCATCGAACACTGGAAGGTGCTGACCTGCCTTTGGATGATCGTTCCGGTGGTCAATGTGTTTGCGTTTCTCAAAGCGCCGATGGCGCCGCTGGTGGAGGAAGGAGAAAGCGGACTGTCTTTGCGTGATCTGTGCAGACAGAAGGTTTTCTGGCTTCTGATGCTCATGATGCTCTGCGCGGGAGCAAGCGAACAGTCGGTCAGCCAGTGGGCATCGACCTTCGCGGAACAGGGGCTTGGCGTGAGTAAAATGGTCGGTGACCTTGCGGGCCCGATGGCGTTTGCGGTGCTGATGGGAAGTGCCAGGGCGTTTTATGGAAAATTCGGAGATAAAATGGATCTGGATCGTTTCATGACCGGCAGCAGTATCCTCTGTGTGATCGCTTATCTTTGTATCTCACTGGCACCTGGCACAGCTGTGTCACTGTTTGGATGCGCGTTATGCGGGCTGTCGGTTGGCATCATGTGGCCTGGCACATTCAGCAAGGCGTCTGCCGCCTTAAAGAACGGAGGCACAGTGATGTTTGCAATGCTGGCACTGGCGGGAGATCTGGGATGCTCGGGCGGCCCGACGCTGGTCG
>ULML01066775.1_pt1 | contig 10827 bp, 12 predicted proteins | sample 1951651 | NCBI WGS metagenome assembly ULML01 (sample SAMEA4835549, study PRJEB28245) | human gut metagenome | biome: gut microbiome; material: fecal sample | place: Denmark | collected 2008
CATTATATTAATGGTGGTGTTAGTGGTAATACAACAGGTGATATATTAGAGCAAATGAAGAAAAGAGTTTATGATTATAGTCCTGCAAAGATATTTTTAATGATTGGTACAAACGATGGAATGTCTCGCGATTTAGAAGATAATCAAGCTATAAAAAATATCGAACAGATTATAGCAGATATTCAAACAGTATTACCTAATACAAAACTATATGTAGAAAGTATTTTACCGGTAAATGATTCTGATGAAGATAAAATAGATCATGATATGGTACAAGATAGAGACAATGATAATATTAAAGAAATGAATCAACAAATTCGAGATCTATGTGAGGAATATAAAGTTACTTACATTAATTTATATGATAAAATGCTGGATAAAGATGGAAATTTAAAGCTTGAATATACAAGAGAAGGATTACATATGTCAGATGAAGGTTATCAAGTTATTACAAAAGAATTAAAGAAGTATTTATAACTTCTTTTTATATTGCTCTAATACTTGGTTTTTCTTTTTTAATTGTTTAACGACCTTTACTCCTACATAACGTATATGCCAGATTTCAGAGGGAATTTTTGTAATATGTTCTTTTCCCTTAGGATATCTTAAAATAAAGCCATAATAGCCTAAAAAAGGATATATTTTCCTGAATTTAGAAATAGCAGATTCTAATTCATAATTATTCCTCAAGTAGTGATCATTTTCATATATGGTTAAATCAAGCGCTAATCCTGTATGATGTTCACTCTCTCCTGGTTTAGAAACATAATGATCAGTATATACTTTACCATATTCTTGTCTCATTTCTTCTATGATTTCCTGTTGCTCTTCTATACTTCGATATGCACTATCTAAAGCAATGAGAATCCCTGTTTTCTGCCAAACTCTTTTTTTCAAATTTAGATATTGTTTTATAACCTTTTTATCTAAATAAAATAATTGTTCTCTTTCTATAATAGGATGTAATTCTATTTGTTTTATTACTTCTTTAGAAATAGGATGATCTTTATTTACAAGCATTTGATAATCCATAAGTCACCTCTTCTTTATTATACAATAAAAGTAAGATACTAATATCTTACTTTTCAGATTCTTCTAACATATTTGTAATAAATATTCCATATCCTCGTTTTGGATTGTCAACAACGACATGTGTTACAGCAGCAACAATCTTATCATTTTGAATAATTGGTGACCCACTCATTCCGGCAACAACGCCTCCACTCTTCTCTAAAAGTTTTGGATCTGTTATTTCAAATAAAATATTTTTATTTTTCTCCGTGCTATCCCCTATTTTAATAATTTCAATTTCACAACTTTCTACTTGTTCTCCTTCTAACACGGTAAGCATTTGTGCTTTTCCTAATTTAATTTCGTCTGGAGTAGCAACCTGATATAATTTTCTATCAGAGATGGTACTTGTATAATTACCAAAAATACCTTCTTCTGTATTTGCAAATACAACTCCATTTACTTGATCAGAATAAAATTTTGCATTCTTTTCTCCTGGCGAACCATTTTCACTACGTACAATATCAGTAACACTAGAATCGAATATTTTTCCGTCTTTAATTTCTAATAATTTTCCAGTTGTTTTTTCTGTTATTTCATGACCTAGTGCTCCAAATTTCTTTGTATTCGGATCAATAAAACTTAGTGTTCCTATACCTGTAATACTGTCTTTCACATATAAGCCTGTTTTATAGACAGAATCCTCTTTTTGTATTTTTAAATCTGTTTTCATTTTTTCTAAACCACGTATATAAGTGATTTCTACATGGTCATTCTTTTCATTTTCATGAATTACATTGACCATATCCGTGATGCTAGTTACTGTTTTATCATTGATTGCTGTAATCATATCACCGCTTTTCAAACCTGCTTCTTTTGCTGGATATCCATCTTTTACTTTATATGTTCCGATAATCATAACACCTTTAGAACGAAGTTCAATTCCAATGTTATCTCCACCAGCATATACATAATCTGAATAGGCAAGCGCACCTGTTGGCATAATAATAAATGATAGAAGAAAAATTAATAAAATTTTTTTCATTTTTTTAAATTTCATAATTCATCTCCTTACATATATTCGGTAGATTACACTATTATTATTACCAAATCAAAGATAGATTATAGTAACAAAAAAATGCCAATTTTTTTGGCATTTAATCAAGTGAGTTATCTTCTCTTTCAATAGAAAAATCTTGTTCAGTTCCATCTTCTAATACAATTTTAGATACTTGTTCCTCTATTTCTTTTAATTGCTTATCACATTCTTGTACTAACTTCATTGCTTCTGTATATTTTTTAATAGATTCTTCTAAATCTACTTCTCCACTTTCTAATTCATTAATTGTTTTTTCTAATAATTTAATTTTATCTTCAAACTTCATATTTTCTTTTTTCATACTTATAATCCTTTCTTCTCTAATACTTTGGTATTTACAATTCCATTTTGCATTCTAATTTGTAACTGCTCGCCTATTTTTACATCTTCTAATTTTTTTACTAAACGATCTTCTTGATAAGTAAGCGTATATCCTCTTCCTAAAATGGAAAGTGGATTTAACATTTCTAATTTTTCAATCACATGTTTTAAATTCTGCATAGCAGGATCATATAAATGTGTTGAATTTTTTAAAACGGATGATTGCTTTAATATTGCAAAATTATTTTTAGCACGTTCTAAATTTGTTAAAATCAATGTCCTTAATTTTTCATAAGTTAAATCTAATTGTTGTTTTTTAGGTTCATAAATGGCATTTGGATTTTTTAATACATAGCTTGTTTTTAAACTTTCAAAATATATTTTTTGATAATTGACAATTTTATGCATTGCTTCCTTCATACGAACTTGATACTGTAATAATTGCTCTTGTAAGTCAGTTACATTTGGAACAGCCATTTCTGCCGCTCCGGTTGGAGTTGGAGCACGCAAATCACTGACAAAATCACTAATTGTATAATCCACTTCATGTCCAACCGCACTGATTACAGGCACTTTTGAAGCAAATATCGCTCTTGCTACACATTCTTCATTAAATGGCCACATATCCTCTAAAGACCCACCACCACGGCCAACAATTAAGACATCTAAATCATAATTTTGCGCCATTTCAATTTTCTTTACTAAATCATCTTTTGCTAAATCTCCTTGAACTAAACTAGGAAATAAAATCGTTTCACAGATTGGGTATCTTCGTTTAATCGTCGATAGAATATCACGAATAGCAGCTCCAGTTGGCGCCGTAATAATTCCAATACGTTCAGGATATTTAGGAATCGGCTTTTTATATTTTGGATCAAATAATCCCTCTTTTGATAATTTTTCTTTTAACTGTTCAAATGCAACATATAAGTTTCCAACACCATCTTCAATCATATCTTCTACATAGATTTGATAATTTCCCGTTGCTTCATATACACTGACACGGCCAACAACTAAAATTTTCATTCCATCTTTTGGTAAAAACGGAAGCTTTCTAGCATTAGACGCAAACATAATCGCGTTAATTTTACTCGTTTCATCTTTGATAGAAAAATAAAAATGACCTGTTGAATGAGCTTTGAAATTAGATATTTCTCCCTTTAAATAAACTTTTCTAAGGTGTGTATCTGAATCAAATTTCATTTTTAAATATCTAGTTAAAGCACCTACTGTTAAATATTTATTGATATCCATAACATCACCATACTCATTATATCAGAATACAAACATACGTTCAATACCTTTTAGAAAGGTTCTAATGATAATATTTCTTTTTTTAAAGATTGTGCATAAATGATCTCATTTTTGGTAGCTTCCCCAATATACCCATTGACATTTACAACGTAAATTGCATCACTCATTTCAATTTTATTTAAAAAAAAGATGCTAAGCATCTAACATATCATGATAATAAGCATCTAAGGCACCGTTGATCATTTTTCTAACATCATCATCACTATAATCTTTCGCAAGTTCTATTGCTTCATTAATTGCGACTACAGGAGGTGTATCTGTATATTTTAATTCATAGATACCCATTCTTAAAATAGCTTGATCTGTATTCCCTAAACGATCAATTGTCCAATTTTTTAAATATTTATTGGCAATCTCATCAATTTCATTTTGATAAGTAATGACTCCATAAACCATATCTTTTACAAATTCATTTTCAATTTCACATACCTCTTTAATCATATCATCTACTTGATAAGCAACATGATTTTTTTGATAAACGTTAATTTGATATAAAATTGTCATGATTTTTTTACGTAATTCTGTTCTAGTTAGTTGTTCCATTTTATCACCTATTTCATTTTACCATAATTTATAAAAAATAGAAATAAATCATCTTATTTCTATTTTGTTTTTTTAAAAGAAAACATCAATTTTTCTTTTTGTGTCGTTTCTTCCGTTATTTCTTGCAAATGATTTTCAAAAGCTTTTGTTTGGTAGTCTAATAAAAATTGTTTTGCTTGAATTAAGAAACGATATTCTGCATCCTTCGGACAAGATACATATAACGGAGTTTGATTTTGTACTTGTGTAATATTCATTTGTTTATTTTTCATATCTATTTCATATGTATAATCATTTTTATCAGGAATAGAAAGCATTGTATTTTCTAATGATATAGGATTGACAAATAATTGAATATAATTTCCTTTAATACAAATTGTTTCAATATTTGGTCTTACTTCTATAAATTGTTCTTCATCTTGTTCCCATTCATAAGCACCAGTTCTTTTTATAGAGTGCTCTTTTTCTTGAAATGATCGATAAGCATCTATTAAATATTTCTCTTTCTCATCTTCTAGAAGTGCAATGTCATTATAATATAAATATAAATTATAAAACGGAACCATGTACTTCCAGTGGTTGAAATGAAGTAGTTCTTCACTGTTTAACATTGAATAATTTTCATGCATATCGTGTAAAATAATAGAACGTGATATAGCACAAGAACTAGTTAGCAAAATAGATAGGATGAAAAAAAGCTCCATTATTTTAACCTCATATTTAGAATTTCTCTTAAGTGTTCAATTTTATCGTAATTATCTGGTTTAGAAATATTCATACTTGTTTTAAATGATTGATACATTTTAAACATTAGTACAAAAACACTTAAAAAAGAAATTAATGCTCCAAATAAATATAAATCGATCGCTACAAAATAAATACCAAATCCTAACATAATAAGACATACTAGAATAGAAATCATTAAACTTAATTTATTATGTGTTTCTGATTCTAAAATAGATATCTTAGATTTTAAATATTCGACTTGATCATCTTTTGATAGATTCATTTCATCCATTTTATCGACAATGTTATTATAAATAATTTCGTTTTTATTTTTTTCATTACCACGGATTAAAATACTAATTGGTTCTAAATCCTTTCGCATAAAAACGCCCCCCTAGTCGCTTTCTAGTATAACAAAAAAAAGGAAAACTTCCAAGTGTTCTCCTTTAATTTTGAATAAATTTTTCTCCATTTCCACGATAAATTGCGACAATTGAGAAAATTTCTAGATATAAAATCATAACTCCTAGTAAAATCCAACCTAAAACTGGAATAATTAAACATAACAGCCAAGTATATGGTGAAGTATAAATTTCACTACCTGGTACGGCTAGTTTCTGACATACTTTCGCAAGAATTTGAAATTGGAACACAACAAACATAATTAGTGCTGGTAAGAAACAACACATAACACCAATTAACCAATAATACCATTTACCATACCAAGCATCTTTATCTAAGACGTCTTCGATTACGAGTGCATAAATAAGTGCTAGAACAGCACTCCCACCAAATATTAATAAAATAAGCCAAAACCACCATTTATCACGTTTTAACATTTCTTTCATTCTATCACCCTTATATTTATCAGTATATCACAAAATAGTGAATTATTTCTTTTTTTCTAGTTCTTTTAATTCAAATAATGTAGTTAGGGCTTCCATTGGAGTCATATTTAATGGGTCGATTTCTTTGAGACGCTTTTCCACTTTACTTTCTTCTTCTGTTACAAATTCTAATGGAAGTGTTTCCTGTACGACGTGAGTTGTTTTCTTTTCTTTTGTTTCATATAAATTTAATATTTCGTTTGCACGATGAATTAAAGTTTCAGGTAATTCAGCTAATTTCGCAACGTGAATACCATAACTTTTATCGACACTACCCTCTTTGATTTTATGTAAAAAGACTAAATTACCATCTTCTTCATAAGCGCTGACATGTATATTTTTTAGTTTTGGAAGCGTTTGATCTAGACTTGTTAGTTCATGATAGTGTGTTGAGAAGAGTGTTTTAGCGTGAATATGATTGTGTATATACTCGATAATTGCTTGGGCTAAAGCCATACCATCATAAGTTGCAGTTCCTCTTCCAAGTTCATCAAATAAGATTAAACTATGTTCTGTAGCTTGACTGATCGCATAATTTGCTTCTTTCATTTCAACCATAAAAGTACTTTCTCCGCTTACTAAGTCATCACTAGCGCCAATTCTCGTATAAATCGCATCAAATATTGGTAATATTGCCTTACTAGCAGGAACAAAACACCCCATTTGAGCCATAATTACTGTTATCGCAAATTCTCTCATATAAGTTGACTTACCCGCCATATTAGGGCCTGTAATAAGTTCGATATCCGTATTTTCATCTAAATAAATATCATTAGAGACAAACTCTCCATCCAATACTTTTTCAACGACTGGATGACGATTATCACGTATTTCTACATAACGTTTGTCTGTTAATTGTGGTCTTATATAGTGATTTTCCTCCGTTACTGTGGCGAAAGATTGTAATACATCCACATCACTGATAATACGAGCAATTTGTTGTAGTCTTGGAATATATTCTTTTACTCGATCACGAATACTTGTAAATAATTGGTATTCTAACTCGATAATTTCCTCTTCAGCATTTAATATTAAAGCTTCCTTTTCTTTTAAAATTGGACTAATATATCGTTCACAATTCGTAAGAGTTTGCTTTCGTTCGTAACCGTATTCATCTTTTACTAACCCTACTTGTCCTTTTGATACTTCAATATAATATCCAAATACACGATTATAACCAACTTTTAAATTTTTAATACCAGTACGTTCTCTTTCTTCTTTTTCAAAACGAGCAACAAAATCCTTTCCGCCTTTTCTTAGCTCTTTTAATTCATCTAATTTTTCCGAATATCCAGCTTTAATTAAATACCCTTCTTTAACGGTCATTGGTGGATTTTCATAAATTGCAGTTTCTAATAATTCATATAATTCCGGAAGTGTTTCAATATCTTCATCATAATGTAATTCGTGTAATAAATCACGTATGACTGGTAATACAGCTAAAGATGTTTTTAATTGTAGTAAATCTCTCGCATTTGCATTTCCAAAAGCAATACGGCCACTTAATCTTTCTAGATCATATACTTCATATAAATTATGACTTAAATCTTCTTTTTGAATAAATTGATCTAACATTGTATCAATCATATCATATCTTTTTTCAATTTCTTTACGATCGATTAATGGATTTTCGATAAAATGTTTTAAACGACGAGAGCCCATTGCTGTCTTAGTACGATCTAATAACCAAATAAGAGAATTACTACGTTGATGAAGACGCAATGTTTCTGTTAATTCCAAATTTCTTTTAGTATGAACATCCATACGTAAATATTTTTTACTTTCACGTACTGTCACTGTTTGTAAATGAGCTAAACTTCGTTTTTGTGTTTCTGTAATATATGTTAATAAATGTTTTACTGTTTCGATATATCTTGGATCACCTAAATCAACATATAATTTTTCGTATTCTGGATATGTTTCTATTGTGTCGTGAACACTGACTGTAAGATGAAATTGACTTTGTAACATATGAATGAGTTTAGAGTCTACTTTACTTGTTACAACGACTTCTTTTAAACCTAATCCGACAATTTCACTTGTAACTTTGGCAAGCTGATGTTCAACTAAATAAACAGCAAATTCACCTGTAGTAATATCCGCATAACTAATACCATATACATGACCAAAGTCTAATATATTTCCGATATAATTATTTTCTTTTTCATTTAAGTTTTCAGTATCTATCACTGTTCCAGAGGTAATAATTTGAACAATTCCACGCTTTACAATTCCTTTTGCTGCTTTTGGATCTTCTAATTGTTCACAAATACCCACTTTATATCCTTTTTCTATTAATTTTTCAATATATAAATTAGCAGCATGATGAGGAATCCCACACATTGGAATTCTCTCTTCTAAACCAGCATTTTTCCCGGTTAAAGTTAGTTCTAATTCACGAGATACTAATTCTGCATCTTCAAAGAACATTTCATAAAAGTCTCCCAGACGAAAAAACAAAATAAGATCTGGATTTTGCTCTTTTAATTCTATATATTGTTGCATCATTGGCGTGACTTTACTTTTATCTACTTCACACAACTTCATGTTACATCACCACTTCTTTATTTTAACATAAAAAATAAGAAAAATCCTATGTTTTCCTTTGATTTTTCTTATTTTTTGATTACATTTTGTTTCTTTAAATACTGTAGTGCATCGTCAAATGTTTTCACTTTGACGAGTTTAATTTTATAATTTCTTTCATCTTTTAATTTTTTTGCTTCTTGGTAATTATCTCCTTCCGGAACAAAGAAAATATCGGCATGAGCTTTTTCTGCCCCCATTAACTTATAAGTAACACCACCAATACTGCCTATATTTCCATTGGCATCAATGGTACCTGTTCCAACGATTTTTAACCCATTTGTCAGATCTTCATCAATTAATGCTTGATAAATCGTCAGAGCCGTCATAAACCCAGCTGATGGTCCAGATTCTGATTTATTAAATTTTAATGTAACTTCTGGCTCAGTTTCTACTTCTCTTAAAAAAGAAATAATAATACCTAATACTTTTTCTCCATCTTCTTGACGTACTTTAGCGTTTACCATTTTTTCTTTTCCATCTCGTTTTACTACTAAAGAAATCGTATCTCCTACCTCTTTTGTCTGTATAATACTGCTTAAATCATCTTTATCTTTTAATGCAATACCTTCTGCTTTTAAAAGTTCATCTCCTACTTTTAACTGCCAGTCTACAGAAGGGTCCAAATACGTGATATACATCTTTTCTTTCGTAATTTTTACTTCTTTTTCTGCTTTTTGATAGGCGTATAAAATAGCAGTCTGATTAGCTTCTTCTAACATTAAATGATCTCTTAAGTAAGTAGCTTCTTGATTCTCATTGACATCATTTGTCGCAACCTTTTCTAAATCCCAATCAGGAATCACGAAAGATAGAAGCGCTGTAAATACAGTTCCTTGATATTCTGTTACGTACGCTAAATTATAACTTCCCTCTGTTTCAAGATTGGTATCCACATCAATCTTTTTTGTAATATCAATAATTCCACCTGGGGCCTCGACAATATAAGGAACAGGAAAAGTTAAAATCAAATAAGTACTAAAAAGAATAATTAAATATAAATAATTGTCACGTAAAAATTTTTTAAACTTTTCATATAATTTACTAAGCATATATTCCTCCTTAATAAGGTGTATGAAAGAAAGGGATGAAACATGTTTCAAAAAGTTATCAGTACAAGCATTATGACATTACTACTAAGTATTGCTTTTTTCATTCTAACAGAATCAAAAGCAGTTATGGAAGCTGTATTATTTTCTTTTCAGATATGGAAAAACAATATTTTTCCGTCTTTATTCCCTTTCTTTTTATTATCTGAATTACTGATTCAATATGGTTTTGTAGAATTCCTAGGAGAATTATTAAAACCTGTAATGAATCGTATCTTTCGAATTTCTAATCAAGCAGCTTTTATTTTTGTTATGAGTATTATATCAGGATTCCCATCAAATGCCAAATATACCAAAGCGCTTTTAGATGAACATAAAATAAATGAGAAAGAAGCAACAAAAATACTGACCTTTACTCATTTTTCTAATCCTCTTTTTATTTTAGGAACAGTTTCAATTACTTTTTTAGGAAATCGTGAAGTAGGATTCCTTATTTTATTTTGTCACTATATCACCAACCTGATTTTAGGTTTGTTATTTCGTAATTATTATCCCAGTCCTAAAACAGATTGTCACGTTTCAGTAAAAAAAGCGATTAACAATATGACCATTGTACGACAACAAAAGAAAGTAAGTTTTCCTACAATTCTTACAAATGCATTAAATCATACAATTCAAACGCTATTGTTTATATTAGGAGTTACTACTACTTTTTTAATTATTACTACTCTTATCAATCAACATATAACGCTTTCATCATTTCATCAAAGTATGTTAAATGGTTTTTTCGAAATGACACAGGGCTTAAAATATGTAAGTTTACTGAATGTTCCTCTCAAAATAAAAGGAATTTTAACAGTTATGATTTTGTCATTTGGAGGATTAAGTGTACATATGCAGTTAATTGGAATTTTAAGTAAAAGTAAAATTAAATATTTTCCATATTTAACAGCCCGTGTATTACACGCGACAATTGCTTCTCTATTATTCTTTTTCTTATTTGAAACATGGATGCCCTAAAGAAAAATTAGATAGCAACTATCTAATTTTGAATACTAACTAACGTAATACGGGCGTATCCGTTACCTTCATTTCCTAGTGTTTCATAACCAGTTCTAGCATTTGGCATTAAATGCAGTCCATCGATCATGCGGCCATTAGTAAATACTTTCCCTGAGAAGTGATTTGCACTGCCACTTGGAGTTCCACTGCTATTAACAGAATTACATCCAGAATAACCAGAGATAAATGATGAACCTCCGCCGGCACCAGCATGCCATGCAGAGCCACC
>ULML01012749.1_pt1 | contig 10797 bp, 12 predicted proteins | sample 1951651 | NCBI WGS metagenome assembly ULML01 (sample SAMEA4835549, study PRJEB28245) | human gut metagenome | biome: gut microbiome; material: fecal sample | place: Denmark | collected 2008
CTGTGGCAGGGGCACTGGCAAATGCGGTGAGAGAACACGATAATGTAGAGATTCAAGCAATTGGTGCAGGGGCACTTAATCAAGCGATTAAAGCAATTGCTATTGCTCGTGGATTTGTTGCTCCATCAGGAAAGAATTTAGTTTGTATTCCTGCATTTACAGATATTGTAATTGATGGGGAAGAGAGAACTGCCATTAAATTAATTGTAGAAAGTAAATAATACCCGATTGGGTATTTTTTTGTTGAGAAAAAGACGTTTACAATATAATATAAAATTTAGTATAATAAACTTATATAGGGGTGATTGAATGTTTCGCAGACGTTTTAATAATAAAAAAGTAGATATTGAAAGTGTCAATGGAGCTTTGAGCTTGACTAATAAAATATTAAAAGTCGCATATATTTTAATTGTTATTATTGGTATATATGCGATTACATTGATTGGTAAAGAATGGAATGTGAAAGAGTTTTTATTTACAGTTCTTCGTATTCTATCACCACTTTTTGTGGGCGTTGTAATTGCTTGGTTATTTAATCCATTTGTTACATGGCTACAAAAGAAAGGAATACGTAGAGGACTTGGTACAACACTGACATATGCACTTTTGTTTAGTATTTTATTCTTTATTATGCAAGCGATTATACCGATGTTAATTGATCAAGTCAATGAGTTTGTAAAAACATTACCAAGCGTCTTTAATACCGTGAAATATTGGATTGATGATATTTTTACAAGTATTGGAGAACTAGCGAATATGAATACATCGGGTATAGAGAAAGATATTTTTAAAGAGATTGAAAACTTTGGAACAGGATTAGCTAAAGGACTACCACAAATGACACTTAGTTTTGTATCTTCCGTCTTCTCAGGAGCAGGTGTTATTTTGATTGGCCTTGTAATTGGTTTTTATTTCTTGCTTACATTTGATAGTGCAGGAGATAGTATCTTTGAACTTGTACCAAAACGATATCGTAAAGAGACAAAAGAATTATTTAGAACGGTTAATACATCATTACAACGCTTCGTCCAAGGAGCATTAATTGACTGTACGGTTGTGTTTATAGTTACGAGTGTAGGGCTATGGTTAGTTGGTTTAAAAGCACCATTATTGTTTGGTTTGTTCTGTGGTATTACCAATGTAATACCATATGCAGGACCTTATATTGGAGGTTTTCCAGCCGTGATTGTTGGGTTTGCACAATCACCTATGATTGGTTTTTTAACACTATTAGTCATTGTTGTGATTCAATTTGTGGAGGGAAATTTCTTCCAACCATTGATTATGAGTAAAACAACGAAGTTGCATCCAGTAACGATTATGGTAGGACTTTTGGTATTTGGACACTTCTGGGGAATTATAGGAATGGTAGTATCAACACCAATTATTGCGTCAATTAAGTCAATTTTTATGTATTTTGATGAAAAATATGATATACTAGAAGCATCTGAAAGCGATGAATAAGAGATATAGATAATTATATTCATTTAAAAGAGAGTCTATGGTTGGTGGAAATAGATAAATGGAATAGTTATTTGCTCCTCTTAGAGTGTAAGTAAAGCTTACCGGGGATACCCGTTATCATAATTAAGAACAAATAGGATGGTACCGCGTAATTCGCTCCTAGATTTACGTGGTTTTTTTATGGGAGGAAGAATATGGAAATAAAAGAAACTATACCACGTATTTATTTAATTTGTGGACGTGCTCGTCATGGAAAAGATGAGATTGCAAAAGCAATTCAAGAATATTATTATAATTTAGATATGGATACGATGAATTTACGTTATGCCCATTATATTAAAGAGTATGCGAAAAATATTACGGATTGGGATGGTAGAGAAGAGACGAAACCACGAGCCTTGTTACAGATGCTTGGTACTGATATTATTCGTAAGAGAATTGATCCAGATTTATTTATTAAGCGTATGATTGATGATGTAGAGGTATATGGTTATTTCTTTGATGTAATTACAGTCTCTGATGGACGTTTTGTTGATGAGGTGGTAAAGTTAAAAGAAGCATATCCAAATACAGTTGTGATTCATGTTTATCGACCAGATTTTGAAAGTGGGTTAAAGAAAGAAGAACTTGCTCATGCGACAGAACATGGTTTAGATAATTTTCACGATTATGATTATGAAATTATAAATGATGGAACACTTGAAGATTTACGAAAGAAAGTGTTTGATATATTAGAAAGGATTGAGAAGTAATGAAAGATTTAAAGAAGTTATATACAGATTTTTTTGTGAGTAAAGGACATGCATTGATTCCTTCTGCTCCCATTATTCCGGAGAATGATCCAACATGTTTATTTAACACAGCAGGGATGCAACCGCTTGTTCCATATTTATCAGGACAGCCACATCCATTGGGAACGCGTTTAACAGATTATCAGAAGTGTTTTCGTTTAACGGATTTAGATGAGATTGGGGATACGACACATCATACTTTCTTTGAAATGTTAGGAAATTGGTCTTTAGGAGATTATTTTAAGAAAGAAAGTATTACATGGAGTTATGAATTTTTAACAAGTGTATTAGAGTTTCCAAAAGAAAGATTAGCTGTTACTGTCTTTAAAGGGGATGATCTTATTCCAAAAGACGAAGAGAGTGCTCTGTTATGGGAGAGTTTAGGTATTTCTAAAAAGCATATTGCTTATCTTGGAAAAGAAGGAAATTGGTGGAGTCTTGGTGGTGGTGTAGGACCATGTGGACCGGATACTGAGATTTTCTATTTCCGTAGTGATGATGAAATTCCTGAAGTATTTGACCCAGAAGATGATCGTTGGGTTGAAATTTGGAATAATGTGTTTACACAATATCAAGGGAATGGAGATGGAACAGTCACTCCACTTGAGAAGAAAAATGTAGATACTGGTATGGGTGTAGAAAGAGTTACAGCGATACTAGAGGGTGTGAAAGATAATTATGAGACGAGTTTGTTCCGTGATGTCATCAAATATATTGAGAAAGTATCTCATCATGATTATTATGACACTAATTATCAAAGAGCAATGCGTATTATTGCTGATCATATGAGAGCAATTACAATTATTAGTGGTGATAATGCAAGAATTGTACCATCTAATACGGATCAAGGATATATTTTAAGACGTTTGATTCGTCGTGTGATTCGTTATGCAAAGAAGATTGATATTGATATTAATTCTGATTTTGATATTGATATTGCTAAGATGTATATTAAACAATTTAAGGGATATTATCACGAGTTAGAGACAAATCAAGAACATATTATGCAAGTATTAACGAATGAGAAAAAGAAATTTTCACGTACATTGGATAAAGGTTTAAAAGAATTTGATAAGATTATAGCAAAATTAAATGGAACAGAAATTGATGGGACAACTGCTTTCCATTTATACGACACGTATGGATTTCCAATTGAATTAACAGAAGAATTAGCTCATGAACAAAATATTACAGTTGATACCAAAGGATTTGATGAGAAGTTTAAAGAACATCAAGAAAAGTCTCGTGCTGGTTCTAAAGAGCGTTTTAAGGGTGGATTACAAAGTGATTCTGAAATGAATATTAAATATCATACAGCTACACACCTTTTAAATGCAGCACTAAAAAAAGTAATTGGACCTGAATCTCATCAAATGGGTAGTAATATTACCGATGAGAGAATGCGTTTTGATTTCCCATGTGATCATAAATTAACACCGGAAGAAAAACAACAAGTAGAAGATTTAGTCAATCAATGGATCAAAGAAGCAATTCCAGTTACACACTATGAGGTATCAAAAGAAGAAGCAGTTAAGATGGGAGCAGAAGCACAGTTCATAGAACGTTATGGAGACCGTGTTACAGTATATCAAATCGGAGATGTATCATTAGAAATATGTGGAGGACCTCACGTGTCTAATACAAGTGAACTAGGACATTTTAAAATAAAAAAGGAAGAGTCTAGTAGTGCAGGAGTAAGAAGAATTAAAGCAGTATTAACAAGTGAATAAAAGTCAGTTTCAAAAACTGACTTTTTTGTATATAATATAGTTATTCGAGGAGGTATGACTATGGGTAAGATTTCTCATGCAATTCAGATGTTAAACTATCTCAATACGGGAAATAAGTATACAGTAAAAGAACTATCTCAGAAACTTGGTATTACAGAACGAATGGTTAGATATTATAAACAAGAGTTAGAAGCCGATGGTATTCCCATTGAAACCTTCATGGGACCAAATGGTGGATATTACATCATCCAAAGAAAAGATATTTACCACCAATTTAATAAATATGATATAGAATTATTAGAAGATATTTCAGAGATATTAAAAGAATCTAATTATATGTATTTTGATAAATATGAGAAATTAGTTCATAGAATAAAACACGTGTATGATGTAGAAGAAGAAAGAAGCAAATATTTTATTGTAAACGGAATTGCCAATCAATCTGAAATTTATCGTTTATTAACAGAGGCAATACAAAATCATAAAAAAGTGTTAATTTTATATCAAAATCTGAAGAGACAATGGAAAGAAAGATATATTCATCCTATCCAAATTTTTGAATATGATCATCGCTTTTATGTTACTGCTTTTTGTGAATTAAGAAATGATATCAGACACTTTGAGTTTAGTAGAATGAAAATTGTTGAGTGAAAGAAAGAAGAAATATTTTGTTTCTTCTTTTTAGTTAAGACATAATATTTCCTATATACTTGATATAATAAATTTACAAAGAAGGAATATGTAGTTCTAATCATCAAATTTTTATTGATAGAGACGAGGTAGAATATATTTTGAAAAAATATTGTAAACTTAATACACATGATTATTGTAATATAAACTATATTGTCTATTTGCCAGAGAAGTTGGATGAGAATATGCCGTTATTATTATTTTTACATGGTATAGGGGAAAGAGGCGAAAATATAGAAGCTGTAGAGAAATATGCTTTGCCAAAATACATGAATAAATTTGATATACCATATATTGTTGTAGCTCCTCAGTGTACCAGTAATAACTTTTGGGATTACCACTTAAGAGATGTTGAAAAAGTTTTAGAAGAAGTTTATGAAAAATATAAATACAATAAAAGTAGAGTATGTATTCTAGGAAGCAGTATGGGAGCTTTTGGAGCATGGAATTATATTATATCAAGGCCTTATTTATTCAAAGGTATTGTATCTGTATCTGGAGGTATCATGTTGCCAATTAATCAAACATTATTACCATTAAAGGAAAAAGCAATTTTGATATATCATGGAAGCGATGATGATGTTATTGATGTGAATGAGAGTATTTCAGCTTATGATAAGCTGAAAGGCATTAATTCTACAAATATAGAATTAAAAATTATAGAAAATGATAATCATTTTTTAACATCTCATGCTTTCAAAGATAAACATTTGTATGAGTGGTTAGAAAAAAATATTTAAGTAGGTGATAAAATATGAGAATAATTAGTATTGGAGATTTAGTTACAGATTTTTATTATAAAAATGGAAAATTGGTAGGAGTAAATGGTGGAATGACTTCTCACAATATAATAGCGAATATTGCTAAGTTAGGTTTGGAAACATCTGTTTATGGTGTTTGTGGAAATGATATGACAGGAACTATAGCAATTAAGAGTTTAAAGGAAGTAGGAACGAATATTGATGATGTAAAAATCATTGATGACATCAATACACGTTGTTTTCACGTGCCATATCAAGAGTTAAATGGAAAATTGGAATTTACTTCTAAAAAACGATGCCCGATTTGTAAAGTAAAAAGATGGTATGATGAAAGTAAAATAGATGTGAAAGAAATCTTAAAACAAATTCATGAAGATGATGTATTGGTTTTTGATAATTTAAATGAGAAAAATCAAATGATTATAGATAATTGTGATAATAGAAAAATGTTGGATTTGGGACAATACTATGAATTGGAAAATTATAGTGATAATGAAATTATTGAAAAAATGAAAAATAGATTTGATTTTATAAATTTAAATGAACGAGTTGAGAAATATTTAAAAAGTAGATTTTCTCTACAGACGTTAGAAGAAATATATCGCATATTACAGCCGAAAATGATTATTGTTACTAGAGGAAAAAAAGGATCAGATTTTGTTTTTGATAATCATAAAATTCATAAGATACTAAGTAATCCATCAACGGAAGTTGACCCAACAGGAGCAGGTGATGCGTTTTTTGCAATGTTTATTAGTGAGTATATAAAAAACAACTATATGATTCACGATAATTTTATAGATTCCACTTTTGAAAAAGCTACCCAACTTACAAAACAAGTTGTAAAAAAATTTGGAGCAAGAGGTCATATTCAAGCATTATATAAAATTAAAAAGTTAAAAGAGAAGTGTACTTGTGAAGATTTTGAACTAGTTGTTCGTAAACAGATAAAAAGGTGCAGTATTAATGTCAATCATTTAGAAGCAAGAGTTATGAATGCTCTGAATAGTAGTGCTTATGATAAATTGGCTGCAATGGATTTTAAAAGTTTAAATAACAGTATTTTTGTTGGAACAGGTGGATCTTTTGCTGGGGCAAAATTTTCAGCAAAATTGATTAATCATTTGTATGGAACAAGTACAATTGCATTATATCCTAGAGATTTATATTACCGAAACAATCATGGTATTGATGCAGTATTTTTATTCACTTATTCTGGGACCACAAACGATTTAATTATGTCATCAAGTTTCATTGATGATAATAAAAAATATGTTATAACAAAAGGTGAGTTACAAAAAGTTGTAGCAAAAACCGGAATATCTAAAAATAACATTGTTTCATATCGAACAAATGCAAATAAAGGAAAAGAAAGGGGATTTTTATCATTTGAAGGTGCTTTAGCTCCTGCTAGTTTATTTTTAAAATTATATTTTGAAAATAAATCGCGAAATGATGTTGAAGATTTTATTAAAGATAGTATAAATTATTGGAAAAGTTATTTTGATAAATATTTTAAAGAAAATAAAAAAATACTAAAGGAATTTTTAAAAGAAGGAAATAGTTTTAATATTTTTACAGGAGATTTTACTGAATCTGCAGCTAATGACTTAGAAAGTAAAATAATTGAGTCTGGTATATATAATTGTTTGATTCATGAAAAGAAAAACTTTTCACATGGAAGATTTATCAATTATGAACATTTAAGTCATAAAAAAAATATTTATTTTAAACAAAAAACTACCAGCTCGTATGAGAAAAAGTTATTGGAATATTTAAAAAAGGATGAAAATTTAATCATTGAGAGTAGATATGATGGAATTTTATGTGAATATGATTTATTAGTTGCATCCCAGTATTTGATTTATACTGTTTCTAATTTTATTGATGTTGATCTTTCTAAACCAACATATAGTGAAAATGCAATGAAAATTTATTTTTATAAAGGAAGCCTATAAAAAATATGCGATGTTATTTCGCATATTTTTTTAATTTTTGTTTATCTTGATTGATATTTTCATCAGATAATTGATGAAGTTGTTCTTGTAATGCACTACGATATATAGCTGAATATAGATTTGGAGATACTGTCATGCTTGGGCATGATACTCTTTTTTCTCCAACTTGTATTTGATATTCTTGAAAGTGATCAGTATCGTCCATGATAATGTAATCACATGGAATTTCTTGAATTCTATCATGTGCTGGTAATTCATAGAAATAATGGCTTGGTTTTTCTTGATATTGTTGTACAGTCATATAAAATATATTAAATTTAAATTTTTCTAAGACTGTTCTTTCATAGTATTGTTTTAATTTGAAAAGTTCTCCTGGACGAAGTTGATTTACATTTAAACAATTTGTATCTTCATCAAAGTGTAAATCGCAAAAAGTAGATAGTTGATACTCTGCTTTTTCTATATTTTCTTTTAATCTTTTATATTCATTTAAGATAATATCGTTTGATTCCATTTTTTATACCTCCCTAAAAATGATTATAGCATATTTATTTGAAATTCTGATAATTAGATTGCAATCAATGTCGAAACATGTTAAAATAAAGACGTATTCATAAAGTAGGTGAGACTATGAAAGAAGAAACAAAAGTATATCACATCGAGGATATTAAAGAAGGACTCATTGGAGATTGTATTACGAAAGTAATTGCCATCTTAGAAGAGCGTGGTTATGATGCGATGACACAACTAGTTGGATATTTAATGAGTGGAGATCCAGGTTATATTACAAGTCATAAAGAGGCACGTAATATGATTATGCGCTATGATCGTGCTGAAATATTAGAATTTTTAATTCATCATTATATGGAACATCGATGAGAGTTTTAGGTTTAGATTTAGGTACTAGAACACTTGGTTTAGCAATTTCAGACGAAACAAAGACAATTGCTACTCCTCTTTATACGATTCGTTATGAAGAAGGGGATTATGAACATTTATTTGATGAATTACAAAAAGTGTTGAATGAGTTTTCCATTGAAAAATTTGTTTTAGGATTGCCTAAAAATATGGATAATAGTATGGGAGAACATGCACTCTTATCAGTTGATTTTAAAGAGAAGTTAGAAGAGAGATTTCAGTTACCTGTTATTTTACAAGACGAGAGATTGACAACCGTAGAAGCAACAAATTATATGGTGAAGTTTGATATATCTAGAAAAAAAAGAAAGAAGAAAATAGATAGTTTGGCTGCAAATATTATATTACAAACTTATCTAGATAAAGGGAGGATTTAAGTATGCAAGAAGAAAAAATGACATTTAAAGTGAAAGGTCAAGATGGAAAAGAAGTAGAGTGCGAAGTATTATTTACATTTGAAAGTGAAGAAACAAAGAAGAATTATATGGTATATACAGATAATACTGTAGATGAAAATGGAAATACAAAGGTGTATGCTTCTATTTATACGCCAAATACTAAAACAACGATGTTAGAACCAATTGAAACAGAAAAAGAATGGAAAATTATTCAAACAATCTTAGATGAATTACAAGCATCTGCTAGAGAAGAAGCAAGTGAAGAAGGAAACGAGCAAGCATAAAGCTCGTTTTTGGTGTATATGAAAAAAAGACGAAAATTAAAGAAAAAGCCAGTGATTATTTTAGTAATTAGTATATTACTAATTGTTTTTTTCATTTGGTTTATGACATTGTTTGGTGCTGTATCTAGTAAATCAGAACCAGTGACATTTACTGTTGAAAAAGGGCAAAATTATTATTCAATTGCATCAACTTTAAAAGAAAAAGGATTAATTCGTTCTGAATTTGCTTATAAACTCTACTTACGTATGCAGAAATTATCTCCATTAAAAGAAGGAAACTATAATCTGGATAAGAATATGGATTTAAAAACTTTGGTTCATAGTTTAGCAGGTGATGAGAAATTTCATACTGGAGAAATTACAATTACTTTTCCAGAAGGAAAAAATATGAGACAGGTTGCTTCTATTATTGCGAATCATACGAATCATACAGAGGAAGAAGTATTTGCACTATTACAAGATGAAACTTATTTAAATGAATTGATTCAAAAATATTGGTTTATTACCGAAGAAATCAAAAATCCAAGTATTTATTATTCTCTAGAAGGGTATTTATTACCCGACACATACCGCTTTACAAATGAAGATGTAGAATTAAAAACAATTTTTGAGAAAATGTTAGATGCTATGAATCAGAAATTAACCCCATATCAATCTCAAATTGAATCAAGTAATTATTCATTTCATCAAATTTTAACAGTTGCTTCTATGGCAGAATTAGAGGCAAGTACTGATAGTGATCGTAGTATGGTATCACGTGTTTTCTATAATCGCTTAGCACAGAATATGACATTAGGTAGTGATGTTACTACTTATTATGGAGCTAAAATAAATATCGGAGAGAGAGATTTATATATGTCAGAGATTACAGAAGCGAATGCATATAATACGCGTAGTGCATCTTCTAGAGGGCATTTACCAATTGGCCCAATTTGTAATCCTGGAATTAATACCATTATAGGAGCGATTAATCCAGCAGCAAATAATTATTACTATTTTGTGGCAGATAAAAATAAGAAAGTATATTTTACTGAAACGAGTAGCGAACATGAAAATATTGTAGCAAAATTAAAAGAACAAGGTTTGTGGTTAACATGGTGATAAAAGATTTAGAAGATTATGCGAAAGAAAATCATGTACCAATTATGGAACATGATGGGATTGAATTTCTAACAAATTATATAAAAGAACATGAAGAAATAAAAAACATTTTAGAAATTGGGTGTGCCATTGGATATTCAGCAATTCGTATGGCTATAATCAGGGATGATATTCATGTTACAACAATTGAAAGAGATCAAGAACGTTATTTGAAAGCCATAGAGAATGTAAAAGCATTTCATTTAGATGATCGTATTACGATTTTATTTCAAGATGCTTTAGAAGTAGAATTAGATGATAAATATGATTTAATATTTATTGATGCGGCAAAAAGTCAATATATTAAATTTTTTGAAAAATTTACACCATTATTAAGTGTAAATGGTGTTGTTTTCTCAGATAACTTATTATTTCATGGTTATACGAAACAAAAAGAGCGAATTGAAAGTAAAAATTTAAGACAATTAGTTCAAAAAATAAGAAAATATATTGCTTATTTGGAAGAAAATCCAGAATATATTACTAAGTTTTATAAAATAGGTGATGGGATTGCTGTAACAAAGAGACGTTGATTGTCTCTTTTTTTCTTTTCATTACGGATAAAATATGATATATTAAATACAGTAGAAGACTTGAAGAGGTGTAATGTATGATGAAAAAAGTTGTTAGCCAAACGTTACCATGGGGGGGGGGATTTAAGTA
>ULML01030518.1_pt1 | contig 10740 bp, 7 predicted proteins | sample 1951651 | NCBI WGS metagenome assembly ULML01 (sample SAMEA4835549, study PRJEB28245) | human gut metagenome | biome: gut microbiome; material: fecal sample | place: Denmark | collected 2008
AACCAGGATTACGGAATTCCAGAATTTCAGCAGATAATCCGGACTCTTAAACAGAACCGTTACGTACTGGCTGAAGGATACCATATCCGGAATAAATTTTAAATTTACCTTAGATGAAATAAATACCTTGCCCCCGGAATCCGTTGTGGCAAAAACCTGTCCATAGTTGGCGGCAATCTCTGATGATGACATAAACGAATTGGTAATCGTTAAGATAATCGGCATCAGGAACAGTACGGCAAAGCATCCTGCCACCATCGTTCCCAACAGAATCCGTATCATCCGACGGGTATTTTTAATTTTCTTCCTACGTTTCAGCCGGCGGCTCCAGAGCTCCGCAGGATCCCTTCTCTTCAAGCTCATCCTTCCACATCCTTTCCAAAATAATTCTCGGTAAGGAAAAGGATACCGATAATGATAACCATCACAACTGCCATCATGATGGCCGCTGCAGACATTTTCTGATAATCCAGCTTACTGAACGTGTTGTTCATAAAATGCTGGAGCATATACATCGTCGGATAAGGATAATCTCCCTTTAACAGATAGATTTCCCGGAATACCTTAAAAGAATTAATCAATGACATAATTGTCACAAACAAAATGGTGGAGGACAGATACCGGAGCTTGATATGCCAGAAAATCTGCATCGGCGTTGCACTCTCCAATACCGCTACCTCTAAGATATCCTTCGGTATACTGCTCAGGGCAGACATAAACAAAATCATATTATATCCCAGGTTTTTCCACAGAAACAATACAATAATTACTACCTGCGCATAATCAGAATTCAGCCAGTCAATCTTGTCCTTTCCGAACCAGCCGATGACCTCATTCATCATTCCGTTATAATGGAACAGCACCTGCCAGATCAGTACCACTGAAGCAATCGGCACCATCATCGGACTTAAGAAAAAGGTCCGGAACTGGCTTTTAAAGGGGATCTTACTTTCCATCAGAATTGCCAGAAGAAGTGATAAAACAACCGCTAATGGCATTGCTATTGCCGAAAATGTCATCGTATTAAATGCTGCCTGACGAAATGCTGCGTTCTCAAATACCATTTTAAAATTGTCAAAGCCTACAAACTCTGCATTGATCGGATTATCAATCACCGAATAATAAATTACAATAAAAAAGGGCAGGACAAAAAACAGCAATACTCCCAGAATACTGGGAAGCAGAAAGCCATTGGCCATCCACTTCCCCGGATTCTTATGACTACCGGTTTTACCTGCTCTGATTGCGGAGGGATTTTTCTCTCCTCTTTTTCCTGTATGCTTAGCGATTTTCATTGACATAAACCTGAATTCTGTTCTGAATGACATTCGAAACATCGGAAGCAGATTTCTGTCCCTTAAAGAACGGCTCCGTTTCCTCTGAAATAATGTTAATCAGTTCTTCATCTACATTATTCTGCCTTTTCTTTGCGGAAGCAATCAAGCCCCTCACCTGATCAATGTCTTCCTGTTTAGCTGCATAAATATCCATTTCAAAATCGTTACCATAGCCCCAGGTGGTCTTCGGCTGTTCCACCTGTTCGCCATTTTCATCCGTATAATACTCCGGTGTCATATCCTTCTCAAACTGAAGCTCCAGTGCGGATTTCAGAATCGGGAATCCACTCCATCCAAAGCCGTCCACGAGACTGTTCTGATAGTCTTCCGTAAGCAGTGTCTGTAAAAACGCCCACGCTGCTTCCTTATTCCCGGATTTGGAAGAAATAGCAAGACAGCCGCCGACCGCACTGATCAGATTCCCTTCACGGTCCTTATTCGGATATCCTACATAAACCGGCTTCTCCCCCATCATGCCTTCCAGCATCTGGCATTCCTCTACGGAGCTTACCGATTGCATCAGCAGAAGCAATTTATTATTCCGAAGTTTGGTTGCTTCTCCCTCTTCCTCAGCATCATCGTTATACTGTTCCGGAAGGGTCTTCGTATATTCCAGAATTCTTGCAAATTCCGGACCGTCAAAGGAGCACTTTCCACTCTCCCAGTCAATGAACTCATCCATATTATTATATACCAGAAGATACAGCATATACTGCTGGGAAGCATAGGGAAATACCTCGCTGTCCTTATGCTGATCGATAAAGTCCATCATTTCTGAAAGTGTCCATCCGGAAAGCTCTCCTAAAACAGATTGCTTACCAAGGATGGTATAGATTGAAAATTCCGTTGTGAATCCATATAATTTTCCATCCATCTCATAGGCTTCCAGCACGTTCTCAACGTAATTCTCCTTCTTTAAGCCGCTCTTTTCCATATAAGGGTACAGATCTTCAAACACGCCCTTTTCCGCATAGAGCGTATAATTCAGATTGGAAAAATCTACAAGGTCAGGACCGCTTCCCGATGCCACATCGGCATTAAACTGGGTCAACCCCGACTCCCAGTCATCCTGTCCATAGGTCTTCACGGAAATATGGTACTTGTCGCTGCTCTTATTAAAGTCAATTATGGCGCTCTTCACATTATCATCAAGCCACAGTGTTCCGAGTGTTACTTCTTCCTTCTGTGCAACCTCTGAGGATTTTTTCTTTTCCAGAAGCAAAAGCTCTGCTTCATTATTATTACCGTCATAGGTAGAGGTAATAACCCAGATTCTTCCATCCGGCAGTTCACCGAAGTAATTCACATTATTGCCGTTCACATCAGCATCCAGCCAGTCAAAAAGCTTCGTAAAGGTTCCTGCTGTCACATCGGCTGCATAAACCGTATTCTGATCATTTACCAGAAAGTCACAGCTGATACCTGTCATACAACCATTGATGTTCATCAGCTCCTTATCGAACTTCAATGGATCAGACAGAGCTTTTTTCGTAAGGTCAATCTTACGGATCTCCGTACCGGTATTTCCATAAAGAGTTACATAAATTTCTCCATCCTTTGATGCAAACATCTGATTGATATAATCGGACAGGGATATAGCTGCAACCATTTGCAGATCACCGGAAAGCACATAAATACAGGGGTCACTGCTGTTAAAGAGATAGTTATTTCCCTGTGCGTCGATATAGAAGCTTCCAAGGTAAGCATCCTTTGCGACACCATTCTCTTCCGAAAGCTCTTTCTGACCGGTAATCTCCCCACTCTCCGGATCCATATACCAGAGGGCATAGCTGCCTGATCCGTCCTGATACTCACCATTTTCATCCTCTGTATTGGTCCATTCATAAAGCAGCAGGGCAATCTTACCATCCGGCGTTATCTGCATGGCAGAAACAGAAGCTTCTCCAACGTCAAGGGAAATCATTTCGGATTTCCTGCTCTCAAAATTATATTTTGAAATGCCGGTCCTGCTTTTTCCTGTTTCATCATCCCATGCTTCCGTGTAATAAAAGACTTCATTTTCATAGTTAATGGCAGAACCGATATAATCCGAGCTTCCAAGATTAAAATATTCCGGCACATAGATATACTCCGGTCTTTCGGTGCCTGCTTCCTCTGTCTTCTTGCCGCCACAGCCAGCCAGCAGACTTAAGAATAAAAACATAAGTACTGCAACAAATAATGTCTTCCGCTTTTTGTTTAATTTCATTCCACACCTCATGATCTTGTATAGTCAAACAATATTGTATACAGACTATAGCATATTTATCCCCGCAGAACAATGTGGGGATTCTTAAGATTATCTTAAACCACCTGAACGTTATTTTTAATTCTTAAAACTGTGAATCGGTGCAGGAATCCGTCCTCCCCGGTTCACAAAAGCTTCGCAGGAAAAGCCGTTGACCGGCATAATCGGCGCATGTCCAAGAAGGCCTCCGAATTCTACATTCTCACCAACACCCTTCCCAATCACAGGAATGATACGGACAGCTGTTGTCTTCTGGTTAATCATACCGATTGCCATTTCATCCGCAATGATTCCGGAGATGGTTGTATCCGGAGTATCTCCCGGAATGGCAATCATGTCAAGTCCAACCGAGCATACGCAGGTCATGGCTTCCAGCTTTTCAATAGTAAGAGCACCGGCATCTACTGCATCGATCATTCCCTGATCTTCGCTGACCGGAATAAACGCACCACTCAATCCTCCAACATAGGAGGAAGCCATAACGCCGCCTTTTTTCACCTGATCGTTTAATAACGCAAGTGCAGCGGTCGTTCCCGGTGCTCCGGCATGCTCTAATCCAATTTCACACAAAATATCTGCTACGGAATCTCCGATCGCCGGAGTCGGTGCCAGAGACAGATCGACAATACCGAACGGAACATTAAGACGTCTGGAGGCCTCCTGTGCTACAAGCTGCCCGACTCTTGTTACCTTAAATGCCGTCTTTTTAATTGTTTCACACAGAACCTCAAAGTTCTTTCCACGGACCTTTGTCAGGGCAGTCTTTACCACCCCCGGACCACTGACACCGACATTGATGATCTTGTCTGCTTCGGTTACACCGTGGAATGCACCTGCCATGAACGGGTTATCATCCGGTGCATTGCAGAGAACGACAAGCTTCGTACACCCTAAGGAATCCTTGTCCTTTGTTAAGACAGCCGTTTCCTTGATTACTTCTCCCATCAGCTTCACCGCATCCATATTGATACCGGTTTTGGTAGAACCCAGGTTTACGGATGACATAATTCGTTCTGTCTGGGACAGAGCCATCGGAATGGAGCGGATCAAAAGCTCCTCTGCCGGTGTCATTCCCTTTGCAACCAATGCCGAATATCCTCCGATAAAGTTCACTCCGACATCCTTGGCCACACGGTCTAAGGTCTTTGCAATCTCCACAAAATCTTCTTTTGTTTTGCATGCTGCACCGCCGATCAGACCAATCGGTGTCACTGAAATACGTTTGTTCACAATAGGAATTCCAAATTCCTTGGAAATTTCTTCACCGGTTCTTACCAGATCCCTGGCAGCATCATAAATCTTATGATAAATCCTGTCATTTAAACGCTGCAAATCTGAATCAATGCAGTCTAACAGACTGATTCCCAGCGTAATGGTACGGACGTCAAGATTCTCCTTGTCGATCATTTCATTCGTTTCTACTACTTCGCGTAAGTTAATCATGCTTCTGCTCCCTTAATTTGTGTATTTATTTGAAAACTAGATACGATGCATCTTATCAAAAATTTCTTCCTTCTGACATTTGATTTCAACACCAATTTCGTCACCAAGAGCCTTTAACTCATCTGCCACATCTCCGAACTGCTTCGGGCATTCCTTCGTATCCACGATCATCATCATATTGAAAAAACCCTGTACAATTGTCTGTGAAATATCTTCGATGTTAATCTGATTCCCGGCCAGATACGTGCAGACCTTTGCAATAATCCCTACGGTGTCTTTTCCTACTACGGTAATAATTGTTTTTTTCATAATGTTCTCCTTAAATCATATATTTATATTTATTTTTATTTTTATCTTTTAATTTCACGCATATATCAGACTGATGGATCCTGCGCATCAGCCTTTCATGATCTGCCCAGGCTCTTCTGCGATCAGGCAATGTGAATCACCTGGGACACCTCGTTCCGGGAGGCCACATACATCGGAAAATCCATGTTCTTCCCCTGCTCCAGGGTAACCTCAATCCGTACCGCCTCATAAGCCAGCTCCGGCATATTGTTTTCCTTGCTTAAATGGCCAAGCACAACTGCCTGTAAATCATCATGGATCAGGGAGCAGAGCAGCTGTCCTGCACGTTCATTCGATAAATGTCCACGATCTCCTAAGATTCTCTGCTTTAACGGGTAAGGATACGGTCCGGCCTGCAGCATATGAATATCATGGTTGGCTTCTAAAACCAGGGCATCCATCCCTCTTAAGGATTCAATCGTATAGTCATTATACGTTCCAAGATCGGTCACAATCGCGATCCGTTTCTTTCCATGCTGGATCCGGTATGCAACCGGTTCGGCCGCATCATGCGAAATCTTTAATGGATTACAGACCATATCTTTAATTATAATTTTTTCATCTGCGCAGACAGGATGAAACAGCTCATCAGGAATTTTCCCCACAGACGGCGTATTCTGAATTGCCCGGATCGTTCCGTTCGTTGCATAAATGGGTGTGCCGTATTTTCTGGCTAAAACACCAAGTCCCGCAATATGATCAGAATGTTCATGTGTAACAAGAATTCCATCAATGTCTCTCATGGAAACTCCCAGTTCATTCAATCCTGCTTCTGTCCTCTTCCCGCTGATCCCCACATCCACAAGCAGATGGGTAGTATCCGTTCCTGCATAAATACAGTTTCCACTGCTTCCACTGGCAACACTGCACAATCTCACGTCCGTTCCTCCTTAGTTACTCCAATAGATGTCGATCACATCGCCATCATGAAGCGTTTCCATATATTGTGCCGGTTTGCCATTTAAGCTTGTCACAATATTTTTCCCTTTCGGTCTTGTCAGATCGAAGTCAATTTTATCAAATACATCCACAAATACATAGGATGGTTTTCCGCTTAACGTCACCGGTGAGCGGTTCACCACAACAATAATCGTTGTCGGTCCGGCCGGTTTCTTTTCTTCGTCAGAAGCTTCTGTGGAAGTTTCTGACGCCGCTTCCTTCATAGAATTCGCTTTTGCATTTCCTGCTATACTTTCTTCTGCCTCTTCTTCTGCTTCTTCCCCGTTGGATTCTCCGTAAGCCCCGCTTCCGGTCTCATTCTCCAGATCAAAGTTCACCGTAAAATTCTCATAAACCGGAGTATCCCATTCTGCACTCTGGTGGTTTACGAAAATCTCACGGCCAGGTGTCAGGGAAAGATCCATAAATTCTGCAATCTGCTGTACGGTATAGTAATTCAGCATTTCAATTTCATCGTTCTCCCGAATTTCATAATAGGAGGACTGCAATACTCCATTCACCTGTGCAAATTTCGGGATCTCAACCTTATTACCATTCACAACCACACAAATGCTTTCCGTTGCTTCCGGCAGATCTCCGATCGTGGCCTTTGCCGCATCCCCGGCGGTAGATTCCGTTACCCCAATAATATCATTTTCGCGTACTGTGGTATTCAAGTCTACGATCTTTCCATTGACTTCTATGACGGCTGCCTCGCCGCGCAGCCCGCGCACCATCCGCTGCTTGCCGTTCACCTGGAAGGTCAGCGCTTTCCCACGCTTCGGGAACAGTCCATCCTTCGGGAATTGTGCCTGCAATGCCACATCGGCAACCGTCAGATTGTTATTATCGTACATCTTAATCCTGCTGCCGTTGAAGCTTACAAAGATAAAATTATTGTTCTGTTCATAGTAATTCATGCAGATACCAACCGGCGTAACTAAAAGGCTGTCCTTCTTAATATCCTCCTGAAAGACTACATTCTGCATAACCTCTTCACCCCGGAGGGCAACACGCTCCTTTGCAATGCCAAGCTTTTGGGCAACTGCCTCGGCATAGCCGGCCATCTTGCCGCCGCCGCCGACGATAAAGACCGCGCTCACCGGCTTTCCACCGTTTAATTCCATAATCTTGTCTGCCACCTGTATGGACATCTCTTCAATCACCGGTGCCAGAAGCTCATTTACTTCTTCGCTGCGAATCGTCTGTGGGAGAAGCATGATGTCCATATAAGAAACGGTATCGCTCTTTCCGGCCTCCCGTTTGATCCGTTCTGCCTCTGCAAAGTCCACCAGACAATGCTTTGCAATCGTTTCTGTTAAGATATCTCCCGCAACCGGAATCATTCCATACGCAATGATACAGCCATCGTTCGTAATGGAAATATCACTTGTTCCGGCTCCAACATCAATCAGTGCAATATTCAGCATCCGGAAGCGTTCCGGAATCGCAAGCTGGATGGCTGCAATCGGCTCAAGGGTTAAGCTTGCCACTTCCAGTCCTGCAATCTCTACTGCTTTATACAGACCATCTACAACATCATCCGGAAGGAACGTGGCAATCAGATCCACGCCGATATTTCTTCCCTTATGTTCCTCAAGATTTCCCATCGGATACCCATTCAGATAGTAGCGTACCACAGAATGACCGACACAGTAGAATTTCACATCACTGTCTTTTTCTTCATTTAAAAACTCCTGATAAGCCTTCTCCACACCGGAGGATACCAGACGGTATATATCATCCTTTGAAATCTCCTGCTCATTCTGAAACTGGATTTCTTCATGAGTTGTCACCGTGCGAAGCACACGTCCTGCTGCCGCAATACAGACCCCTTTCAGCTTTTCACCGATCGCTTCCTCCAATTCCTGTTTCACCATACGGATGGTGTCTCCTACCTTCTGGATATCATGTATCTGTCCGTCCAGCATAGCACGGGTATCGTGCTCCTTCACGCGCTGTGCTACAACAATGAACCGGTTCTGATTCCGGTAGCCTACCGTTCCCACAATACTTCTGGTTCCAATATCCAGACCAAACACATATGTACTTGCGTTTCTTTTTTCTTCGATCACAGATACTCCCTAACCTTCCTGTCGATTTGTTCAAAACTGTCTTTAAGATCCCCACTGTTATCAATCACAAAATGGCATGCCTTCCGGTATTCTTCCTCTGAAAGCTGCGACTGCATGATCGCATCAATTTTTTCATCCGAATAGTTCCGGGCTTCCTTTAACCGTTTACGTCTTATTTCCTCTGCCGCATAAATATACCACATATCATCCACAATATCCAGATATCCACACTCAATCAGGAGAGCCGCTTCGATAAACAGGAAATCAATCTGCTGCAGGCTTCTTTGCAGTTCAATTTCACTTAAAATATACTGTCGTACTGCCGGATGGATAATCCCGTTCACGGTCTCAAGCAGCGAAGCATCTGCAAAAATTTCCTCTGCCATACGCTTCTTATTAATCGTTCCGTCCTCATTTAAGATCGCCGGGGTCAATAGCTCCACAAGCTCTGCATAGCATTCCTGTCCTGGTTCCTCGACGTGATGCGCCGCTTCATCTGCAAGAATGATCTCACAGTTATAATGAATGCGGATGTATTCCAAAAGTGCCGTTTTTCCGGATCCTACTCCTCCGGTAATTCCAATCACCTTCATAAGCTGCTCCTTTATCTTCCTGTTCTGCTATTTTGCCTCATACCAGTTGATGCCCACATGAAGATCAATTTCCAGTTCTACGGCAAGGGATGAAGCATGTACCATTTCTTCTTCGAGAATCATCCTTACCTGTTCTTCTTCCTCCAATGCTGTCTCAATCAGAAGTTCGTCATGCACCTGCAAAATCAGCTTTGACTTCAACCCTTCCTTCTTAAGCCGTTCAAAGACACGGATCATGGCAATCTTAATAATATCCGCTGCCGTCCCCTGAATCGGTGAATTCATGGCAACCCGTTCGCCAAAGGAACGCTGTATAAAATTACTGCTGAAAAGCTCAGGAACCGGTCTTCTTCTTCCATATAAAGTCACCGCATAGCCGTTCTTCTTTGCATCCTTAACAAGAGAATCAATGAACTGCTTTACCTGCGGATAGGTTTCAAAATACTGCTCAATATAGGCTGCTGCCTCTTTTCTTGATATACTCAAGTCTTCACTCAGTCCAAAGGAACTGATTCCGTATACAATACCAAAGTTTACAGCCTTGGCATTTCTTCTCTGCAGGTCCGTCACTTCCTCAAACGGAATGTGGAATACCTGGGAAGCAGTTGTCCGGTGGATATCCGCATGGGACCGGTACGCCTCAATCAGACGCTCGTCCCCGGACATGGATGCAAGCACCCTTAACTCAATCTGGGAATAGTCCGCATCCATGAAGCAATAACCATCCTTTGGAATAAAAACCTTACGGATCTGTCTGCCAAGCTCCATCCGGATCGGGATATTCTGTAAATTCGGTTCTGTGGAACTGATTCTTCCAGTTGCCGTAATCGTCTGGTTAAAGGTCGAATGTATCCGGTTTTCATCCTCAATATATGCAGCCAGACCGTCTGCATAGGTGGACTTTAATTTGGTAAGTCCACGGTATTCCAGAATATGTTTTACCACCGGATATTCTCCGGATAACTTTTCAAGAACATCTGCTGCCGTGGAATAGCCGGTTTTCGTTTTCTTCCCGCCCGGAAGTCCCATCTTTTCAAACAGGATCTCCCCTAACTGCTTCGGTGAATTAATGTTGAATTCACATCCTGCCTCGCTGTAAATCTCCTGCTCCAATTCGGTGATTTTACCCGAAAGAGCTTCTCCGTAATCCTTCAACGCTTCCGGATTCACACGGATTCCTTCTTCCTCCATGGAAAAAAGCACCAGTGTGAGCGGCATCTCAATTTCACGCATCAGTCGGTCCATCTGTGTCTCTTCCAGCTTCTGCTGTAAACAAACGGCTGCCTGTGCACACACATAAGCTTCAAAACAGCAGTACCTCAAAAAATCTTCCGGCTTTTCATTCAGCGCATCCTTAAAGGACAGCCTGCCAAATGCCTGTCCTTTCTCCGGAAGCATCAGGTTCAGATATTCATTGGCAATATCCTCTACCGTATAATCATTCTTAAGCGGATTCAGCAGGTAGGCAGCCAGAATCACATCAAAGAACCGGTCTGTATCCTGTGCCTGCAAATAAGCATATTCACTCTTGATATCCGCAGTTGCAATCCGGCACTGTGCACCCAGAAGCGCTATTTTTTCTTTCAGATAGTCTTCGGTAAGAAAGCCCTGCTTCAAAACAAGGAAGCTTCCTTCTTCCTGAAGATGAAGTGCCACACCCAGCAGTTCTCCGTGCCGTCCGGCTTCCTTCACTACCTTCAGACCAATCTGCCTGTCCTTGTCAGACAATACCCTTGTAAAAAGCGCCTCCACCTCTG
>ULML01025762.1_pt1 | contig 10651 bp, 7 predicted proteins | sample 1951651 | NCBI WGS metagenome assembly ULML01 (sample SAMEA4835549, study PRJEB28245) | human gut metagenome | biome: gut microbiome; material: fecal sample | place: Denmark | collected 2008
TGTTATCGGTTATAGCCGCACTGCCGTTACCGCCGTCGCCGCCAATGCCGTAATACTTTTCATTTGTATCGTAGTCAGTGTTATAACCTGCATCGCCGCCTTTACCACCATTGCCGCCGATAACAGTTACTGTGCCGCCTGCAACCGTGAACGACGAAACATTTACCGCAACTTTGCCGTCCTCACCGTTTTTTCCGTTAGCCTCATCGGAACCGCTATCCGTAGTACCCCATCCGCCATTATCACCGTACGCTCCGATAAAGCCAATAACACCGCTTGCGTTTTCACTCTCACTATAAAAAGTTATTGTTGCGTCTGTGCCGGCAATACCGTTCACTACACTTACCACTGCATCGTTCTTGAGTATGACATTTACATTTCCTTTAATTTCTACAGGATTATATATATTTTTTTGGTTGTCATAATCATAGGTTGTTGTGATGATATTAACGATACCGTCAGCCACATACCACGTTTCTTTGCCGGCAATGCCCCATGCAGTATCAGTTGAAGCTATCTTTGTATAATCAGTTACCGTTCCGCTTATAACAGTACCGTCTGCGGACAGTCCGTAATAACTCACCGCTTCATCGGCAATTGCGTTGATTACTGTAAATGACAACGTGCCGACTGCAAGCACAGCAGATGTTGCTATGCAAGTTATGATTTTATTTGAAAGTGTTCTTTTCATTCGTCTCTCCTTATCCGGGAAATTTCAAGTAATGATATGCATTACTTATCTATCATACAATTGTAACATTCCATAAAGAGAATTTCAACAAATATGGCACGAACGGTCAAAAAATGGCGGCGAATGGTATAATTACCTTCGCCACCTGACTATAATGAATGATTTACTTATCAAAACCGAGCAATTTCTTCGTTCCTGCTTTTTCAAGTGCAACTGTCAGAAGCACACCTGCTATAAGCCCTACAGCGCCCTGTATTGCGTTTCCTAAAATGCCTGCCGCCGCTGTTGCTACGTTGCTGTAAAATATAATATCATAAACGAAGTAGCCTGCCACCATAATTATTTCTGCCACAGCGCCGCCGATTACCTTGCCGACAAGCGACTTGAAATAAGAGCCGTTCATAAAGCACTTTGCAATGTAGAATGCCGCTACTGCCATAAGTGCCTTGATTATCAGCGTTGCAGGCGCATAATAAGCATAACCTGTAAGCAGATCCGCCATCGCAGAGCCTATGCCTGCCGCCGCAACTCCCCACGGCGAGCCGATAAGCCATACCGATGTAAGCACCATTACATCGCCGAGATTTACATAGCCCTTTAGCGGCATAGGTATCTGTACCACCATTGTCGCAACACAGGTAAGTGCGGCAAGCACAGCTGCCGTAACCATTAATGTGAGATTTTTTGTCTTTACCATTTCTTTTGTCTTCTTTCTTTTGTATTTGGCTTATTTGCCTTTTTTCATATCATTGGCGGAGTAAACGACCTCCGCATAGATAGCCGCAATAATTCTGTACAGCTCGACCGGTATCGTTTCACCGCTGTTGAGCATTACAAGAAGCGCCGCCGTGCTGTCGTCACGGTAAACGGGAACGCCGTTCTCGTCTGCGATATTTATAATCTTCTTCGCAAGCTCGCCAAGGCCGGACGCTACCACGACCGGAGCATAGTTAAGGTCGGGATTGTACTTAAGCGCCGCCGCAGCCTGCTTTCCTAAATTACGCTTGGACATTAAGACCCTTCCTCCTGTCAATTATTTTCGGGAAAACCTCTGTCAGCACATGAGGCTTTCTCAGCACCGCAGTTTCAAATTTTGCGGGCTTATAGCCGATATTCCTTATTATAAGGTCAATTTTATCGCTAAGCCTTTTTATCTTGAAGCCGAACTTTTCGGGATAAAGAAGCGACAGATTGATATTTTCACCCAGTGCGTACATATCGACCTCAAAACGTCCTATAGATTCAACGTCAAATGTCAGGAACAAGTGATAATTCTTCTGTCCGACAGGCGTGTTGTTGGGGTTGTTCTCATCGTTATCGACCCACAACTCGCCGAACGCCTTTGTATCCTCGATCTGCAACGGCAGGATATAGTGCGCAAGAGGTGTGAATACACCCGGTGCATTGAGAAGGCTCTGCAGAAGATTTGACGCATTGAAATCGTCCAGCGACTGAATAGCCTCGTGATTTATATTCTTACCGATAAAATCGGTCAGCTTATCAAGAGTAGACGGTGCGGAAGGGATATTGCTCGAAGGCGGCAGTTCCTTACGCTGTGCCATCTCATTTACTATATTGGTGAAAAACTCAAAAAGCGTGTCACGCTGAGGTATATCCGGCATTTCACGGAGAATCTCGTTGAGATAATCGACAAGTGCCGCCATATCCTTGATCCCCTGAAAATCACGATGTACCGCAGGAATAATCTGTCGGCTGTCAGTGCCTGTCAGCATTGCCATTATTATATTCTTAAGTGTCTGCAATCCGGATTGTTTTCCTTCATCAAACGGCGATGTCAGAAATTCCAGCTTATCCCTGGACAAATCCAGCTCCGCAAGATAGCTTTCATCGGATAAATGTGACTTAATAAACAAAGACAGAGATAATTTTTCAGCTTTATTGTCAAAAATGCTTAAATAGTCTTGATTTTCGGACTGATTTAGTGTATTATTATAACTATCAGGAATATCCGACATCTCGCTGAGCTGTTTTTTGCTGAAAATCTTTTTAAGAAGATTTCCAAATGCAACAGACAGCTCCCTACGCATATCGTCAGACGGAATATATGCAAGGAGATTTGCAAAGCTCTCCTTGAGCATACCGTTGTTGGTGTTGTAGCGTGAAAGATTATGTATTATGAGCGGAATGAACGTCTGTGTTCTTTCATCGTTCAGAAGACTTGCGGAAACGTCCTTCAGCAGTGCGAGCGTTTCACTCTTGAGCGGCTCGAACATATCAGCCGCACTACTGCTCTTCCATTGTGAAGACAAATCGGAGAGCTTGCGGGAGAGCGACTCGTTCGGTGAAAAATATTCGGACAGGAATTTGAGATTCGCACCGAGTGCATTAAGTATCTCCTGCTTGTTTGACGAATAGTTGAGTGCTTTCAGTAGCTGACCGATACTTTCTTTTATATCGGGGCTTGTGGTGGTCTTCAGGATACCGTGAAGCAGCTTGTAAAACTCATCACCGCTGAACATCGTGTTCTGCTTTTCCTGGTTCTGAATCTCACGGACCAGCTTTTCGGGAGCAAGATAAAAGCTCTTGATAAGCTCATCCATATCGTCGTAAAGCTCTGTGTAACCGTTGATCATCGTCTGCTCGAGCAGATCCGAACTTAACAGGTTCTTGAGCGTTTCGACCGCCATAGTGGGATCTTTTATCTGAACAGTAAGCGGAGCGAGATTCTTTCTGCCCATCATCATAGCGGCGGCGGAATCGTTATCCTGCGCCGTAGATGCTTTGATAGGCTGAGCAAGCTCGACCATATCAAACGGTTCTATATTACCGTCATACTGCCGGTTAGTGAACGAATAGCTCTTACTGTTGGAAACAGGAGCCGTAATCTGTGGAATGTTGGGCATATATATTTCCTTTCAGATGCACATTTTAAAGCCGTGCATCGCATTGCTTGACTTTAAGTTTAGCACATTTCAAGGGATTTATCAATATCAATCTTACGATTGTAAAATAAAAAAATCAGGGAAAGGCGGTTTTGTATATGGCAAAGGTTGAACCCGGCATGGAATCCATGCTCGAAATGTACATATTTGAAACCAATACGTTGCTTGAACAGCTCGATGAAATTCTTCTCAGAACAGAGGATGCAAATGTATTCTCGCAGGAGGATATCAACGAGATATTCAGAATAATGCACACAATCAAAGGCTCGTCTGCAATGATGGGATTTGAAAATCTCCAGCATCTTGCGCACAAGGGCGAGGATATGTTCTTTGTAATAAGGGAGAAGCCCGAAATTGCGAAGGATGCACATTTTGTATATGAACTTATATTTGAGGTTTCCGATCTATACAAGGCTGAAATCGAGTATATACAGAATTCGGGGGATGACGACTATACGCCTACCGACTTCTCGGAAACGTTCAAAAAGCTCGAAGACGCAACGGAAAGATTAAAAGCAATGGAAAGCGGTGCCGCTCCTTCGGAAAGCGCTCCTGCGGAAAGCGCTCCTGCGGCAAAGCAGGAAGCATCTGCCGCTCCTGCAGGAAGCAACGTTGAGGGAAGCATGACCGTCCGTGTATTCTTCGAGGACGGCTGTAAGATGGAGAACCTCCGTGCTTTCCTTCTGCTGACAAAGATAAAGGATGTTGCCGAAGTTATCAGCTGTACTCCTCCCGATGTTGAATCCAATGCGGATACGGCAAAGGATATTGTCGAGAACGGTTTCCTTGTGACCTTCAAGGGCTTTGACGGAGATAATGATACGGTAATTAAAGCTATAGAAGGTGCAGTCAACGTTGAGTCTTACGAAATAATAGACACACCGTCTGCGGCACATGCCGAAGAAAAGCCTGCTCCCGCACCGGTTAAAGAGGCTGCTCCCGTTGCCGCCCCTGCAAAGACGGAAGAAAAGCCGCAGGCTCAGCCTGCTCCTGCAAAGCCTGCCGCAAAGAGTGCGGTCACAAAGGCTCAGGAGGACATTAAAAAGGCTAACGGCGGTCAGAAGCATAGCCTTATCAGCGTAAACCTGTCAAAGCTTGACACACTGCATGATATTGTCGGTGAAATCAAAACGACCGAGTCAATGGTAATAGCAAACCCGGATCTTGAGGGTCTTGAGCTTGAGAGCTTCTCAAAGGCGGCAAGACAGCTCAGAAAGCTGACAGATGAGCTTCAGGATACTGTAATGTCTATCAGAATGGTACCCCTTGCAGGCGTATTTCAGAAGATGGGCAGAATTGTCCGTGATATGAAGATAAAGCTGAACAAGGAAGCAGAGCTTGTTCTTGAAGGTGAAACGACCGAGGTTGACAAGAGCATAGTAGATAACCTGAACGATCCTCTTATGCACCTTGTAAGAAACTGTATGGATCACGGCATAGAGGACGATATAAATGTCCGCATTGCCGAGGGTAAGCCCGAAAAGGGTACTGTAAAGCTGTCTGCAAAGCACTCGGCAGGTGAAGTTATCATCACCGTTTCAGATGACGGTGCAGGCATCAACTGCGAAAAGGTTCTTGAAAAGGCAAAGGAAAACGGACTTCTTACAAAGCCCGAAAGCGAATATACAACGAAGGAGATCCAGAACATGATTCTCCTGCCCGGCTTCTCGACCAATGATACGGTTACGGAATACAGCGGCAGAGGCGTAGGTATGGACGTTGTACGCAGTAATATCGAACAGTGCGGTGGTACACTTACCGTTGAAAGCGAAGAGGGCAAAGGCTCCAGCTTCATCATCAGAATTCCGCTTACTCTTGCCATTGTCGAGGGTATGAAGCTGAAAGTCGGCTCTACGATATTCACAGTGCCGATCTCATCTATCAAGGAAAGCCTTATGGTTGCAAACAACCAGTTGCTCAACGATACAAAGCAGGGCGAAATGATAATGATAAGAGGCGTGTGCTATCCTATCCTCCGTCTGCACGAAAAGTTCAATATGCCGACCGAGGTCACAAAGCTTGAGGACGGTATCCTGCTTCTTGTCGATGTCGGCGGAAAGAATGTCTGCCTGTTTGCAGATAAGCTGATAGGCGAACAGCCCGTGGTTGTAAAACCGTTCCCGAAATACCTCAGCCAGTACAATATCAAGGCGGAGGGCCTGTCGGGCTGTACCGTAATGGGCGACGGCACAATATCGCTTATAATCGATGTCAACAATCTTATCGGCTAAGGAAACGGAGGCTTTACTTTGTCAGAGAATTATAATGATAAATTACAGGAACTTCTGAACACGCAGAAGGCAATGGAGGACGCAAAGAAAGATCCTCAGAATACAGAAATAACTAAGGTACTGACCTTCTATATCGGCGAGCAGGTATACGGCATTGAAATACCCGATGTCATCGAAATCATTGAAGTGCCGCCCATAACCGCCGTACCCGGTGTACCGTCTTATATCAAGGGCATAATCAATGTCCGCAGTAAGATCGTTCCCGTTGTGAACATAAGAAGCAGATTCGGCAAGGAAGAGATTCCTTTCAACGACCGCACCTGCATAATCATCGTTTCGACAGGTGATGATGTATCGGTCGGACTTATCGTTGACAGCGTTGCGGACGTTATCCCCGTAACCGAACAGCATATATCAAAGACACCGGAGCTTACCGGTGTAAACTCGAATAAATTTATCAAGTCCATTCTTGAAATGAACGATGGAATAAAACTCGTCCTTGACGTTTCAAAACTGATAGACGAACACGCAAGCGAAGAAATGAAGTAAGGCAGGTGAGCCGTAATGCTTAAAATAACAGATAATGAATTCAACCGTCTGGTATCATTCATGAGAGAGCGCTACGGCATAAACCTTTCTCACAAACGCACACTTATCGAGGGCAGACTCGGTAATATGCTTTTTGAGCGAGGATTCAAAAACTATGACGAGTATCTTGACTGCTGTATGAACGACAGAAGCGGTAAAGAGCTTGACGGTCTGCTTATAAAGCTGACCACAAATCATACTTATTTTATGCGTGAACCGGAGCATTTTACTTACCTTACAAGCACCGTTCTTCCATTTATAAAGCAGACCAACGCAAAAAGCAAAACAATGCGTATATGGAGCGCAGGCTGTTCAAGCGGAGAAGAAGCGTACACTACGGCTATGCACATAAGCGAATTTCTGGGCAGTGAAAAATCCTCGTGGGATACAAGGATACTCGCTACCGATATTTCGCTGAAAACGCTTGCAGGCGCTCAGAACGGCGTATATCTGGAAAGCGGACTTACGGATCTGCCACCTGGTTGGCTTGAGAAGTATTTTGACAGGATAGACAGCGAAAAATGTAAGGTAAAGCCGGCGCTTCGCAACGAAGTGATTTTCCGCACGTTCAATCTGATGGAGCCGATACCCTTTAAAAAAGCTCCGTTTGATCTGATTTTCTGCCGTAACGTAATGATTTATTTTGAAATGGAAACGAAACTGGCTTTAGTAAAGCGGTTTTACGATGTGTTAAGACCGGGCGGATACCTGTTCATCGGTCACGCAGAAAGTATTCCGAGAGATTCAACCGATTATGAATATATTAAACCTGCTATTTACCGCAGACCGCTTAAATAACGGCTTTGCACAATATGACGGCATAATGCCGCAGACGGAGGTGAGGTCTTGCCTCTACGCATACTTATAACAGGAACCAGTGCAGCTGTAAGTCAGGTCACAAAAACGATCATCGACCGCAGTCTGCATAACTGTAAATCTGAAATAGTTGACTATAAACAGCTTTCTCTTTCTGCCGAAAAAGCAGACTATGATTTTGCCGTTATAAACGATCTGATGGCGGATATATATTATCGTCTGCCGTCGGCACTGAACGATGTTCCGTCGGTGCTCATAACCAATAATGACAGAATACTGACCGACCCGAAGCGATTCGGGCTTTTTGGTGCAATCAAAAACACAAGCGGCGGTGCGGCGGGTCTTGTTGCTTTTGAAAAAGAGCTGATAGCTATCATCAATAACGGCACTCATAATACGCTCGAGCGTAAATCTGCCGATAAACCGCACTTTGATAAAATCATGCAGTCGCCGGACGGCAGCGATCCTGCTGTTCTTTTCAAAAAAACGACAGCGCCGCAGAAAAGCAAGCGGAGCGATATAATCAAGCCTTACAGCAACAGCGGTAAGATTGAAATGATAGCGATAGGCGCAAGCACAGGCGGTACAGACGCCATAATAGAAGTTGTGCAGGATCTTCCTGCGGATACTCCGCCTATCGTAATAGTACAGCATATGCCTGTCGGATTCACGAAAATGTACGCCGACCGCCTTGACCGCATATGCAAGATGAACGCTAAAGAAGCTGAAAACGGCGACAGGCTGCAACAGGGTCTTATAATACTCGGACACGGCTCGGAACAGCTTGAAGTGCACAGGGATTCAGGTGGGTTATATGTTACCTCAAAGCCCGGTGAAAAGGTTTCGGGGCACTGCCCTTCTGTTGATGTTTTGTTCAGTTCTGTAGCAAAGGTTACAGGAAAAGGAACTATAGGTATAATTCTCACAGGCATGGGACGTGACGGTGCTTCAGGTCTTGCCGAAATGAGAAAATCCGGCGCATATACGATAGGTCAGGACAAAGATTCCTGCGTTGTATATGGTATGCCGTGTGTTGCTTTTGAAGAAGGCGCAGTCATAAAACAGGCTCCGCTTTCTGATATAAAGAATATTATAATAGGAATGTTATAATGGCAAATTACCGGGAAAGAGGAGAAAAAATGTCAACAGCAAAGAAAACCCTTTCTGTCATTACAGCCGTAGCAATTTTTGCAATTGCGGCTTTGATGACGATGTGTGTTACTCAGGTCGCATCAGCGGCAGAGATGAGCGGTAACACAGCAACAGAGCTTGTAAGCTACATCGGCACAGGCTGGAACTTAGGAAACACTCTTGACGCAACAGGAGGCGGAAACAGCCTTTACAGCGAAACGTCATGGGGAAATCCGAAAACAACAAAGGCGATGATAGACGCCGTAAAAGCACAGGGCTTCAACACAGTAAGAGTACCTGTATCGTGGGGCAACCACACGACCGGCGACAACTTCACTATCGACTCTAAGTGGCTTGCAAGAGTAAAAGAAGTTGTAGACTACTGCATTGATAACGATATGTACGTTATCCTGAACATTCACCACGACACATCCACACAGTACTACTACCCTTCATCTACATATAAAACACAGTCGGTGAAATTCGTAAAATCAATATGGACGCAGGTAGCAAAGTATTTCAAGGACTACGACCAGCATCTTGTATTTGAAACGCTCAACGAGCCAAGACTTGTCGGCACAGGTGCCGATGAATGGTGGTTTCCTGTAAATAATCCCAACAGTGCAGTTCGTGATTCGATCAGTGTAATAAACACACTCAATCAGACAGCGGTTGACGTTATCCGTGCGGCAGGCGGCAAAAATAACGACAGATGTATAATGGTTCCGGGATATGCCGCATCCATAGACGGCTGTACAACATCAACTTTCAAATTACCGGATGATTCTACGCCCAATCGTCTTATCGTGTCGGTACACGCATATACACCTTATAATTTTGCTCTTAACGCAAACGGCACAGCTGAATTTAAGGATGATCTGAAAAATGAAGTAGATTATCTGTACAGCACAATAAAATCGCATTTCATTGATAAAGATATCCCTGCCATAATCGGTGAAACCAGTGCTTCCAACAAAAACAATGCAGCTGAACGTGTAAAGTGGGCGCAGTATTATATGGGCAAATCCGCCGAATACGGCGTACCTTGTATGCTGTGGGATAACAATGTGTTCAATGGCGGTGACAGAGGCGAATGCCACGGTCACCTCAACCGTTCAACACTCGGCTGGTATGATAAGGCTTTTGTTGATGCTGTAATAAAGTACGGCAAGAAGTCACAGATACCCGAAAAGCTGACTCCTCCCGCAAGTGTTACCAATTGCACAGCAAGGCATACAACCACCACGGAAATTTTCATCAATTGGGATAAAGTTGAAGACGCCGATGGATATATTACCGAACAGTACAAAGGCGGTAAGTGGGTACAGATAAATGACAGTGAATATCCTGCGGTCGATTTATACAATCTGAAACCGGATACGGTTTACACTTTAAGGATAAGGGCGTATAAAACCCAAAAGGGAATCTATGCCTACAGCGATTATGTACGCTTTGCGGCAAGGACTGCCAAACTGGTCGTTAAAAATGTTACTAACTTCAAGGTAAAATCAGCTACAACAAATTCAGTTACGTTACAGTGGGATAAATGTGAAGGTGAAGTCGGTTACTTCGTTGAACGATACAAGAACGGATCGTGGTGCGATATAGCAGAGCTTCCTGTTGACACAACAAGCTATACTGAAAAAGGCCTTATAAACGGAACGACCTACTCATTCAGAATCAGGGCGTACCGATACGGTGACACTGTGTTGACCGGATTATATTCGAATGTTGCAGGTACCACCACACTTGCAAATGTTACGGGCTTTGCAAAGCAATCCTCTACAGATTCAAGCGTTACTGTAAAATGGAACAGGAATTCATGCGCTACAGGATATGTTCTTGAACAGTACACAGGCGGAAAGTGGGTACAGCTTACAAAAACAGCGTCAAACACCAATACTTCGTACACTGCGAAGAACCTGAAAGCAAGCACAACTTACACATTCCGCATCAAAACATACAAGACGGTAAACGGCAAAACCACCGAAACCGCTTATATAAGACTTGCTGCGGGAACATCCGCACCGAGCGTCACGAATGTAACAGGCTTTGCAAAGAAATCTGTTACCAAAACGACCGCTACTCTGAAGTGGAACAAAAACACAACCGCTACAGGCTACATTGTCGAACAGTACAAGGGCGGCAAGTGGACTCAGATAGCAAAGACAACAAGCAACAGTACACTTACCTGCACTGCAAAAGGACTTAAGGCAAACACTACTTATACGTTCAGAATCAGAGCATATAAGACCTCCGGCAGTTCAACGAAGTACAGCAACTATGTAAGA
>ULML01018196.1_pt1 | contig 10555 bp, 10 predicted proteins | sample 1951651 | NCBI WGS metagenome assembly ULML01 (sample SAMEA4835549, study PRJEB28245) | human gut metagenome | biome: gut microbiome; material: fecal sample | place: Denmark | collected 2008
ACAGCTTACAAGTTCGGCAAAAACTTCTTTTACCTGACTGCCGATCATGATCTGCAGCTGTCCGCCGCGCCAGAACGTTCCGGCGATTCCATCCATGGCGTTTAACGCATCCAGATCCGCTTTTTTATCATCCTTTAATTCCAGACGCAGCCTTGTCACACAGTGTGTCATATGGATGATATTGTCTTTTCCACCGATGTGAGAAAGAATGTTTTCTGCCAACGCGGCATACTTACGTTCCATAGTTTTCCCCTCCATTCCCAAAATTATTTTTCTTCTTACTGAATATAGAAAAACCCGAACGAAATCAAGACTACTGCCTTTTCATTTCATTCGGGTTTTGCCGACCAAACGTAACAATCCCAATTCTATTTATTTAACGATCCTGATCCGAACTATTTCTTCGGATAATTCTCGCAATATGCATCGTAAGATAGGTAAGTTCCTCTTCTTCCACCTCATACTTCATACGCTTTTTCATATAAGCGCGGATCTTGTCCGCACAGGCATATTCCTTCGGATAGCGTGTCCGTATGATCTCGTCCAGTTCCGGGTCGTCATTGTCATAGCTGGCATTCTGCACCGCGCGCTGTAAGAAAAACTTCAGATGCGTGACGAAGCGCTCGTAAGAAAGTTCGCTCTCGTCAATCTCAACGTTAAAAGTATAACGGACAATATTTAAAATGTCCTTTATCATCTCCGGGACAGTTCCCGCTTTGCGGATATCACCATCCATCTCCGCGTTCACAATGTGGAGCGCGATAAATCCTGCCTCATCCTCCGACAGCTCCACACCGGTCTTCTCTTTGACCAATGCCACCGCCCTGCATCCGATCTGGAATTCCTCTTCATAGAATTTGCGGATCTCCCAAAGCAATGCATTCTGGAAAACCGTTCCCTGTTTCTGGCGCTCGATCGCACAGTCCAGATGATCTGTCAGCGTAATGTAAATGTTCTTATTTAAATGACGCTTTAATGTCCTGGCTGCATACTGAATGATCTCCTCCGCCATCTTAATATGCTCATACGGCATATTGCTGACCAGACGCTCATACTGATTGGTGTGTTCTTTGGGAAGCTGGAAAATCTTTTCAATCCTGGATGCATCTACCAAATCTCCTGCTTTCTTCTGAAAGCCGACGCCCTTTCCCATCACAACCACTTCACGTTTTTCATCATCCAGTGAACTGATCACATTGTTATTAATGACTCTCAAGATCTGCATGCCAAAAACCCCTTACTGCCAGCTTCTTACCCATTGTCACACAGCCGCAGGCATATTTGTCGAACTCTGTTGCCTTCCAAAGCAAAAAAGCTGGTATTATACCTCCTATCAACGATTTCAATAAATCCATTCATAATAAAAAAGTATAACCCAGTCTTGCCTCGTATGAGTAACAATCTGTTCTTGTTTTCTATGGGTACATCATACTATGATTTTTTCCGTTCGTCAACCACAATTTGAAATATTGTACACTCAACATAATTTCATGTAGCCGTTTTTGTGCAACTTTTCTAAAATCCTTCCTTTTTTCTCTGGATCCGCAGCTCCCTGCGTCTTTTTCCGGCTTCCCACTCGGCTTTTTCACTCTCCGTCTCCAAAATGACCGACGGTACTTTCGTTGGACTCCCGTTCTTGTCCACTGCGACCAGTGTCAGATACGCGCGGTTGATCGGTCTCCGTATTCCGTCTAACGTCTCCACATAGGTGTCCACGCGAACCTCCATGGAAGTCGTTCCGACATAAGTAAGTCTTCCCGCAAGCACCAGCAGATCGTTCTGATATGCTCCACGGATGAAACGGAGATTATCCACGGACGCTGTGATCACATTGCACTGGGAATGGCGGATCCCCACCAGCCCGGCGGCTTCATCGATCCATTCCATCAGCCGTCCTCCGAAAAGTCTTCCCGCCCCGTTCAAATGCTCGGGTCTGACCTGATACACCTGTTCTATTTTCGAATCCGAAATCTTTTTTTCCATAAATAACTTCAATCCTTTCCGTCTGTTTAGTATAGCACAAAACATCCGGCGCCATCCATATCTTTTACATTGTATTTTCCCCCTGCTATCGTGTATAATAAATGTTTAGATACTGCGGCAGTAAACCTTCCGCAGAGAACTGGAGGTACAATAATCATGGCTTTGGATGGAATTGTCATTGCCAATCTGGTACATGAATTAAACGAAACGGTTTTAAATACAAGGATCAGCAAGATCGCGCAGCCGGAAACGGACGAGTTACTTTTTACTTTAAAAGGAAAGGACGGACAGAAGCGTCTGCTCCTCTCCGCAAGTGCTTCCCTTCCGCTCATTTATCTGACCGGGAACAACAAGCCAAGTCCGATGACTGCGCCGAATTTCTGTATGCTGCTGCGCAAGCATATCGCAAACGGACGCATTACAAAGATCTGGCAGCCGGATATGGAGCGTATCATCAATTTTGAGATCGAACATTTAAACGAGCTCGGCGATCTGTGCCGTAAAACACTGATCGTAGAGATCATGGGAAAGCACAGCAATATCATCTTCTGTGATGACACCGGAAGGATTATCGACAGTATCAAACATATTCCGGCGCAGGTAAGCTCCGTCCGTGAAGTCCTTCCCGGGCGCGACTATTTCATTCCGAAAACACAGGAAAAATACAATCCCCTGCATACCGATCTGGATTTTTTCCGCTCGCATGTATGTAAAAAACCGATGAGCATCTCAAAGGCGATCTACTCTACATACACCGGGATCAGCCCCGTCATCGCAAACGAGATCTGCCACCGCGCTTCCATTGACGGAGATCAGGCGACCGATGCGCTGAGCGAGGATGCCGCACTGCATCTGTACCACAATTTTTCCTGGATGATGGAGGATGTCACCGCATGCAACTTCTCTCCGAATATCATTATGAACGGAAAAGAACCGGTTGAATTCAGTGCCTTCCATCTTTCGATCTATGAGGATTCCACCTGTGTGGATTACCCTTCGATCTCCGCTGTTTTGGAACAGTATTATGCAAAAAAGAACGAATACACCCGTATCCGCCAGAAATCCGTGGATCTGCGAAAGATCGTATCCAACACCCTCGAGCGGGAACGGAAAAAATACGAGCTTCAGAAAAAGCAGTTAAAGGACACCGAAAAACGGGAAAAATACAAAGTATACGGCGAACTGCTCACGACTTACGGCTATCAGGCAAAAGAAGGCGACAAAAGCCTTGAGGCGATGAACTATTACACCAACGAGATGATCAAAATCCCGCTTGATGAGACGCTCTCCCCTTTGGAAAACGCGAAAAAATATTTCAACAAATACGCGAAATTAAAACGGACTTACCAGGCTTTGACCGAACTCACCGCGGAAACCGAAACCGAGATCGCGCACCTCGAATCCATCGCCACCTCGCTTGACATCGCGACACAGGAGGATGATCTTTCCGAGATCCGCGAGGAACTTGTCGCTTACGGTTATCTCCGCAAAAAGAACGGCGAAAAGAAGAAAAAGTCCAAAAGCAAGCCGCTTCACTATGTTTCCTCCGACGGCTATCATATGTATGTGGGCAAAAATAATTACCAGAACGATGAACTCACCTTTAAATTTGCTGTGGGAAACGACTGGTGGTTCCACGCCAAGGGCATGCCGGGATCACATGTCATTGTAAAGACCAACGGAGATGAACTCCCGGACGCGACTTTTGAGGAAGCGGCAAAGCTTGCCGCCTACTATTCCAAGGGCAGGGAAAATCCAAAAGTCGAGATCGACTATCTGGAAAAGAAAAATGTGAAAAAGCCAAGCGGAGCCGCTCCCGGTTTTGTGATCTACTACACGAACTACTCGATGCCGATCGAACCGGACATCACAGGGATCACACAGATCGAGTAATAAAATTTTTGTAAAATTATAAGAACTTTCCAGTTTAAACTTCGGATTTTGTCACATACTATTCCTGTAACAAAAGGTTACAATCCATTCAACCACAAGGAGGAATATGATATGACATCATCTAACAGAACTGCTGTACCGGAAGCAAAAAGCGCACTGAATAGATTCAAATACGAAGTAGCAAGTGAACTGGGAGTTCCACTTTCCGATGGGTATAATGGTGATCTGACCTCCTGGCAGAATGGCTCTGTCGGCGGCTACATGGTCAAAAAAATGATCGAGGCCCAGGAAAGACAGATGGCAGAAAAAGAATAATCTCTTTTTGCCCGTAAAATAAAAGAAAAGCTGTTGCCAGAACTTGGATAAAGTTCCCGCTTCAGCTTTTCTTTTTTTAAAGATTTAACATTCCGCTCTGCTCCTGCCAGTAGCTGTCGATCCGTTCTTTCAATCCACGGTTCTGCCCTGTTTCCAGCAAAAAATCAGCCTTTAAGATCGCATCGCATTCCTCGGACGCCTGTTTTAACACTTCCGCGTCCTGATAAATATCGCCGAGTTTAAAATCCATCACACCGCTCTGACGGATCCCGAAAAAGTCTCCGGGCCCGCGCAGCTTTAAATCTTCACTTGCAATATAAAATCCGTCATTTGATTTGTTTAAGATCTGAAGGCGTTTGGATACCTGTCCACTGTCCGATCCGTTCACCATAATGCAGTAAGACTGCGCGTCTCCTCTGCCCACACGTCCTCTGAGCTGATGCAGCTGCGCAAGTCCAAAGCGTTCCGCGTTTTCGATCATCATCACCGTCGCGTTCGGCACATTCACGCCGACCTCAATGACGGTAGTGGAAACTAACACCTGGATCTCGTTTTTTAAAAACTGTTCCATGATCCTGTTTTTCTCATCTGCTTTCATTTTTCCATGCAGACAGGCGACCACGATCCGCTCATCCAGCTGTGACCGGAGTTTTTCGGTATAATCGGTCACATTTTCGCAGTCCGAATTTTCACTTGCCTCCACCAGCGGACAGATCAGGTAAACCTGATGTCCCGCCGCCACTTCCTTCTGGATAAAATTGTAGGCTTTGGGACGGTACGCCGTGTTGACCACACAGTTTTTGATCGGCAGGCGCTTTGCTGGCACTTCATTCATGACAGAAATATCCAGATCCCCGTAAAGAATGATCGCGAGCGTACGCGGTATCGGTGTTGCGCTCATGACAAGGATATGCGGATGACAGCCTTTTAATGCCAGCCGCTCCCGCTGTTTCACACCAAAGCGATGCTGTTCATCGGTAATGACCAATGCAAGGTTCTGATAGATCACTTTTTCCTGGATCAGCGCGTTTGTCCCGATGATCATCGCATTCGGAAACAGCTGAATGCGCTCATAGGCATCTCTTTTCTGCTTTGGCGTAAGGGAACCTGTCACCAGAATCACCGGTATGTCAAGCCCGAACTGCCTGCAGTTTTCCAGAAACGTCTCATAGTGCTGTCTCGCAAGCACTTCCGTCGGTGCCATGATCGCAGACTGCAGTCCGTTGTGCGCCATCTCCGCCATTGCAAGGAATGCCACGATCGTCTTTCCCGATCCGACATCTCCCTGAACCAGACGCTGCATCACATAGTTTCCGTGTACATCCGCGCGGATCTCCTCCAGTGTATGCTTCTGCGCCCCGGTCAAAGGATACGGAAGCTGGCCGATCAGCTGTTCCACGAAATCATCTTCGACCAGTGTAAACGGATTTTCCTCTTTCTGCGTGATCTCTTTCTGCTTGCGCATATTTAAGATAAAAAGGAAAAACTCATCAAAGACCAGACGGCGTCTTGCCACGATCAGATGATCCATATCATCCGGGAAATGGATTTGCCGGATTGCCTCGGCATATGGGATCAGATCATATTTTTGAAGCAGTTCTCCCGGCAGATACTCTTTTAACAGTTCATCCGACGCAAGTGCCTGACGCACCGCCTTTTGCACCGCGTGATTGGTCAGCCCGAATGCCAGCGGATACACCGGTGTCAGATTATTCTCCACACTGTCATATTGTTCTGCCGTATAGATCGTCGGCTGTTCCATTGCAAGATCCTTGTTTTTTGCAATGACTTTTCCATAGAAAACATAGACGTTTCCAGGTTTTAACATATTTTTGATATAAGGCATCCGAAACCAGATAAACTGCATCACCACCCCGTCCGCCTCCGCGTGTGTGGTGGTGATCTGCATCCTCCGTGTCTTTCTCACAAGCGGCGTATTCTGTATCCGCACCACAACTGCAGCCGTCTCGCCGACAGCCACCTCGCTTATGTATTTTCTCTCTGGAAATTTCACATAATCCCGGGGATAATGAAGGAGTATATCACGCAAGGTGTATACTCCTATCTTTTGAAACAGTTTTTCTGTTTTTTCGCCAATGCCTTTGAGTTCCCGAATTGGCGAATTTAATTCCATTCCTGTTCTCCTGTTATTCTACTGAAATCACATAGTAATAGATCGGCTGTCCGCCAAAGTGAACCTCGATCTCTACATCCGGATTGTCTTCCTGAATGTCCTCCGCCAGCTTATTTGCCGCTTCTTCGTCTGTCTCAGCGCCATAGTAGATGCAGATAATGGAAGATTCTTCGTCTAACATCTGCGCAACCATATCCTTGGTCACCGCTTCCATATCAGCTCCGACAGAGAGGATCGTCTTATCGCCGATTCCCATGTAATCGCCCTGTCTGATCTGCTTGTCATCGATCACGGTATCTCTGACTGCATAAGTCACCTGACCGGTCTTTACATTATCAAGTTCCTCTGTCATACGTTTCGCATTGTCCTCCGCGGATGACTCCGGAATATAATTGATGAGCGCAGTAATACCCTGCGGTACGGTTCTGGTCGGAATGACAAAGATATTTTTATCTTCTACCAGAGAAACTGCCTGATTCGCCGCCAGAATGATGTTCTTATTGTTCGGCAGGATAAAGATGTTCTTTGCGTTTACTTTCTCGATCGCATTTAACATATCTTCCGTACTCGGGTTCATGGTCTGACCGCCTTCGATGATATAGTCAACGCCCAGTCCACGGAAGATCTCATTGATCCCTTCTCCGATCGATACAGAGATAAATCCCATCTCTTTTGGCTCTTCCTGTGTCTTTTCTTCTGCTGTCTCTTCCGTTTTGTCTTCCGGGAGACCTGCCGCCTGCATTTCTTTTTCTTTCATGGCGGAAACTTTCTCATCCCGCTCAAGCTTCATGTTTTCGATAATGATCGTAGTCAGGCTTCCATAGGTCAGCGCACGCTGCATTGCCATACCCGGATCATTGGTATGTACATGTACCTTTACGATCTCATCATCCGCTACCACAACGATAGAATCACCGATGGATTCCAGATAGGATTTGAATTCATTTTCTTTCTTGCTGCTAAACGGTTTATCCAGCATGATCAAAAACTGTGTACAGTAAGTAAATTTGATCTCCTGATTTGCCTGTGCGTCAATATAAGGATTCGATGCACTCTCAGCCGTCTGCTTCTTTGGTGCGGCACCTTCGATCGTATAGTCGATCTCCTTGCCGAGCAGTGCGTCCAGTCCGCCCTTTAAGACCTGAACGAGTCCCTGTCCGCCGGAATCCACTACACCTGCCTGTTTTAAGACCGGAAGCATATCCGGGGTCTTTGCGAGTACCAGGTCTGCCTCTTTGATCACTTCTTCGATAAAGAATACCAGATCATCGGTCTCATCGACCAGCTCTAACGCCTTATCCGCTCCGCCCTTTGCAACGGTAAGGATCGTACCTTCCTTCGGCTTCATAACCGCCTTGTAAGCAGTCTCGACTGCTTTCTGAAGTGCGTCACAGAGTACATTGACATCGATCACGTCATACTCCGCGATCACCTTGGCGAATCCACGGAATAACTGGGATAAGATTACACCGGAGTTACCTCTGGCTCCTCTTAAAGAACCGGATGAAATTGCCTTTGCAAGGGATTTCATGTCCGGATTCTCAAGTGCGCTCACTTCCTTTGCGGCAGACATGATCGTCATCGACATATTGGTTCCGGTATCACCATCCGGTACCGGAAATACATTCAATTCATTGATCCATTCTTTCTTTGCATCCAGATTTTTGGCTCCAGCCAGAAACATCTTCGCCAGAACGGACGCATCTATTGTATTGATTTCCAACTTAAAAATCCTCCTTAATCAATTACTCTGACACCCTCTACGAAAATGTTGATCTTCTCAAGCTCCATTCCCGTAAATTCTTCTACTTTATATTTTACTGTCTCAATCAGGTTATCAGATACGGTACTGATGCTAACGCCATAAGAAATGATCACATGAAAATCAATCGTGATTTTGTTGTCTGCATTTACAACTACATTGATACCGTGTGTGAGATAGTCTCTCTTTAACAGTTTTACAAGGCCATCTTTCATATTTACAGCAGCCATACCGACAATTCCGAAACACTCTACTGCCACTGAGCCGGCATAAGTCGCGATTACGTCTGGATCGATTACGATTTTTCCATACTGAGTTTCCATTTGTCCTCTCATAATTTGCCCTCCATATATCTTACCGGTTGCACAATGCCCACTGCACTGAATCCAGTATGTGATATATTATAACCTGTTTTTTGCAAAAAAGAAACAGCAATTTCAGGATTTTATAATTTTTTCAAATTTTTCCTTGCATTTTATATTGGTTTCTGTTATTATATACACGTTGTGAGCCTGCGCGACAGCAGGTTTAGTATATTCCAAGGAGGTGCTGGCGATGGCAAAATGTGCAGTTTGTGGAAAAGGCGCTCATTACGGAAACAATGTGAGCCATTCTCATAGAAGATCGAATAGAATGTGGAAATCAAACATCAAATCTGTAAAATGTAAAGTAAACGGAACTCCGAAGACACTTTATGTATGTACTTCCTGTTTGAAATCCGGAAAAGTTGAAAGAGCTTAGAAAATTAGAACTGTCGATTGCGGCAGTTCTTTTTTAGTGCTTATTTTTCCGCTCTTCTCTTCTTATCTTAACAGCAGAACAGATTATATCCGATCACCAGACAGGCACAGATCATCAGTATCCCGATCATCTCGTTGGCGATGAGAAGCATGAGGATCATTCCTACCGCCACGAAGAACAATGCAAAACCACAGACTCTTTTCATGACATTACACCAAATGGGCATATCTTATTACTAAGATATGCCCATTCTTATTTTCTGATACCGGCTGTTATGCGTTTTTGGGATCGGTCTCTTTTCCGGATACCGCGTCCGATAAGATCTCTTCCATCTCATCTCCCGCTTTCTTTTTTGCGTCCTCATCTACGATCGCATCATTTGCGGAATTGCTTTCTTCTTTTTTTCCGGTAAAACGGTTTACAAAATCCGGCACCATATCAAGCACTTTTGTGATGCCATCCTGATTTTTGATATTCACCAACTTTGTGGTTCCATTCTGGATCACCAAAACCGCGCTCGGTGTGATCTTTCCGCCCATTCCGCCGGCTCCGTTGTTTTTCTTCTCCTGCGTGAGCGCCCCTGCCGCAACACCGAAAGAGACATCCACCAGCGGCAGAATGATCGTATCTCCAATATGGATTGCGTCCCCGACTACCGTTTTTGTTGTAATAAAGCTGTCCATTCCTTTGAATAAGGATTCTACTGTCTGATTAAATGTATTATTTTCTGCCATGTTGTTTTCCTCCTGTTTCCTGCTTACTATTTTCTGATCTTTCGTATGATCTTTCGTATGTTTTTATCACGCCAGATGCGGATTCCGCTGCCAAGCGCATGTATCAGGCGGATCCGCCCTTTTACTGAAAGCGTCCCCCTGATGTAAAAATCGTCTGTCTCAAAATCCGGCACGATGCTGACCTCATTCCGATATATCACCGGGAAAATACAGATCACGCCGAGAAGCTGTCCCGTCCGCGCGGGATCTCCTGTCGCAAATGTGAGATCCGCTTTTAGCTTCCTCGGTCCAAAGTGGCGCAGCAGATACCGGATCTCTGCGCATCCGTGGGAAAAAGCCGACCGGTTACCTTCATCATAAATCATCTCTTTTATATGTGCAAGATTTTTTATGATCTGTTTTAGTTTCTGCCATATTTCTGTCAGCATACGCCGGAAATCTCTTTTTTTCCGATGCTTCGCTTTTTGTTTTTTCTTCTGTTCTTTTGGATCATTCTCCGGAAGCTCCGGGAGCTTCCGGACACTGTCCGCATCGCTTTTCTTTTCTTCTGTGAAATATGCGATTTCTTTTTCTATTTCTGTTGTTTCATCTGGAAGCTTGGTATCTGTCTGTTTTTCTTTCTGTTTTTTCCGCTTCGGATAAGTAAATACCGGTATCCCGAACAGCCGCACACACGCTGTGACCTCACCGTTTTTTATACTGCATGCCACGCGCAGCACAAAAAGCAGCCAGTTTGCCGAAATATCCGCTTTCTTTTTCTCAAGAAGCGTCCCGTCTGCCCGGTAACGGACAGGCGCAAAAAGCACCGCCAGAACAAAAAGGAGCAAAAGTCCGAGAAGGATCAAAAGCAGGATCCCGATGATCTTTAAGATTAAAAGGAGGATGTGCATTGCGTCTCCTCCTTCTTTTTGGTCTTGTTTTCTCCGAGATAGTCCGCCACACAAAAACTTCCCGTTTTCGCGTAAGCCTCACAGACGATCATTGCCGCAAGTG
>ULML01003674.1_pt1 | contig 10520 bp, 15 predicted proteins | sample 1951651 | NCBI WGS metagenome assembly ULML01 (sample SAMEA4835549, study PRJEB28245) | human gut metagenome | biome: gut microbiome; material: fecal sample | place: Denmark | collected 2008
ATTAAATATTAGAGTTAATTTTACATGGTATTAGAAAGTGATATAGTGAGGTGAGGTATGAACAAGAAAAAAATAATATATTTGCTAATTGGCGCTGTTGTTGTACTGATAGTGCTTGTCATTATGATTATATTTATGTTTAACAAAAATGAATCATCAAAAGAAAAAGAACCTAAAACAACGACTCCAAAAACACAATATACGGATACGGGTAAAGATTCAGAAGAGCCAAAGAGTACAGAAGAACAACTACAAATATTAGTAGGTGAAAATCAGTCAATAGAACGATATGAACAACAAGCAGATGGAACATATTATGTATATGTGAAACCAAAAAAAGAAAGTAATATTCAAACAGGGTATTATGTAGTAAACTTGGATACAGAAGAAGTAGAATATCATTCGTCAGTTCAAATGACAGTAGGAAGTGAGTCTTAGACTCACTTTTTAAATGCATAAAAAATATTAATTTACATATATTTGGTTAGGTGGTATCATGCGATTATCTGATTTACAACATAAAGATGTTGTTAATATGATCGATGGAAAATTAGTTGGTAATATTATTGATGTGTCGATTAATGCCTTGAATGGGAATATGGAGAAATTAATTGTAGAGAAAAGTAAATTTTTTGTCTCTTTATTTTCTAATAAAAATGAAATAGAGATAAAATGGGAACAAATCGAAAAAATTGGAGAAGATGTGATATTAGTTCGAATTGATTTGTGATATAATGAAATAGGTGACTATATTATGGCAATAAAAACACAGATTAAAAATGATGATGTATTAGATGAATTATTAAAGAAATATAATTTAGAATTAGTATTAGATCCGAAAGAGCAAAAGAAGGATCAGAAAAAAGAAAAATCAAGTAAAAAACAATAGAAAGTGGTGTGGCAATGAAGATATTATTACATTCAGATAAAATGAAAGAAGTAGAAAAAAGTGGTGTAGGACGTGCAATTATTCATCAACAGGAAGCTTTGAGATTAAATCATGTACCATATACATTAAATCCGAAAGATGATTATGATATTGTTCATATTAATACTATTTTCCCAGAATCGTATTTGATGGGCAAAAGAGCGAAAAAAGCAGGTAAGAAAGTAATTTTTCATGCTCATTCGACAGAAGAAGATTTTCGCAATTCGTTTATTCTTTCAAATCAAGTGGCACCACTTTTTAAAACATGGTTGAAGAAATTATATTCTTCTGCTGATTATATTATTACACCAACGCCTTATTCTAAAAAATTATTAGAAGGATATGATTTAGGAAAGCCAATTGTAGCAATTTCCAATGGAATTGATTTAAAATTTTATCAAAAAGGTCCTCATGATCGTGAAGATTTTAGAAAAAAATTTGGTTTTAAAGAAACAGATAAAGTGATTATGAGTGTTGGATTATATTTAGAAAGAAAAGGAATTACAGAGTTTGTAGAACTAGCAAAACGTATGCCTGAATATCAATTTATTTGGTTTGGTTATACGAATTTAAATACAGTTCCTAGTTCTGTTAGAGAAGCTGTAACGACAAAATTAGATAATTTACACTTTCCAGGTTATTTACCTCGTGAAGAGTTAAAAAAAGCATATTTTGGCGCTGATTTATTTTTATTTATGACACATGAAGAAACAGAAGGAATTGTATTATTAGAGGCATTAGCTTGTAAAATACCGACATTAATCCGAGACATTCCAATTTATGAAGGTTGGTTTGAAGATGGTAAAAATATTTATAAAGCGAAAACTTTAGAAGAATTTCAAGATAAAATTAAGAAGATTGTAGAACATCAATTACCAGATGTTACAGAACAAGGGTATTTAGAAGCTCAAAAGCGTGATATTAAAGAAATTGGAAAAGAATTAAAACAAGTGTATGAAAAAGTAATGGACTTAGATACAGTAGAGAATAAATAATCTACTGTTTTTCTTTTGGTCATGATATAATAGAGATGGTGATTCTGTGATAGAAGATTTATTTCAAAAAGATGGAAGTTATAGTAGACTTGGTTTTTTATTATCAAATGAAGGTGTATTAATTCCCTTTGGTTATAGAGATGTGTATGATGTAGTTTTGAATGTAGGATATGAAAATGTTGATTATCTTTATCACAATACTTCTTTATTAGAAGAATTGAAACATAATCCTCATTTAGAAGTATTAAAAACACAAATGCAATGTGATTATGGACCAGAGTTAATTTATTCTCCTTTTTTTCCGCAAAATAATCTTTTAACCATACTTGCTCATGATTATCAAATGACGGCTTTTAAAATGGTTAATACACCTGATACAGGAGAAAAGAGAGACTTTTTAGTAATTGCACCCCATCTTAGTAGTGAAGCTTATGAGATTTTATTTACATTAAATCAAACAAAAATTTTTAAAAGGTTACAATTATGTCGATGGATACAAAGCAATGAGACATATGTTGACTATGAAACTATGGATGACTTTTTAAGTGATTATCAAACAAAGAAAAGAAAGTAGGTATTATATGCATAAGAAATTAAATATTGTAATATGGTTTATAGCACTCTTATTAGCACTTATTTTAATTTTTATTCTTTTCTTTTCTAATAAAGTAAAATTATATGAAAAGAAATTCCGTTATTTTGATACGGATATTACGATTCGATTCTATGAAGATGACCCAGAAAAAGTAAAAAAAGCTTGGAATAAAATACAATCTATTTATGAACAATATCATCAACTAGTCAATGCTCATAAAGCATATGATAATATAGTAAATATTCATACAATTCGCTATAATAAAGAAGATAGTGATGTGCTTACATTACCTCCTAAGCTATATGAAATGTTAGAATATAGTCATAATTGGGTTCAAAAGAGTGGAGGTGCTTTTCAAATCAATCAAGGAGCTGTGTTTGATGGTTGGAGCCGTTATTTAAAGACAGAAAAGAAAGTTCCATCCCCTGAACAAATTGATCAGTGGAAGCAAGAAGACCAACAGTCACTCGTGTTGTTAGGAGATGATCAAATTCAAAATACTCACCCAATGATAGAGCTTGGCAAAATTCCTCTTGGATTTGCAAATGATGAAATTATAAAGTATTTGAAAAAAGAGGGAATAACTCAATATTTAATTCAAGAAGGTGGCAATGCCACAGCAGGATTTTCTCTTGATAATAAACCGTATAAAGTAGCTTTAGAAATATTAAATAGAAATGATGTAGCGACAATAGTACGTTTAAAGAATCGTACTATTGTTACAAATGTAAGCGATATAGATAGGTATGAATATGACGGAAAAAGCTATCACCTTCTTATCGACCCAAGTACTTCATATCCAGCTGATAAAATTGATAAGGTAACAGTAATTACGAAAGATTCTAAAACAGCTTATACGCTGAGTACAGTATTATATATGATGGATGTAGAACAGGGTAAAAAGATGATTGAAAATGTATCAGATGTTGATGTATTATGGTTAGATTCTAATGGAAAGAGAAGCTTTACAAAAGGTTTTTCCCAATATGAATCTTAAAATTATATAGTAAAGAAGAAAAAAGTTTGTTATAATAATACAGGTGGTAATATGAAAAAAATTATTGGAATTAGTTTCGCTTGTTTTTTTCTTGATCAACTGATAAAATACGTGATTAATGAAGTAATATCACTGGAAAAAAGTGTTGCTGTGATTGGAGACTTTTTTCACCTTACTTATGTAAGAAATTATGGGGCTGCATTTAATATTTTAAATGGAAACCGTTTCTTTTTAATTATCATTGCTTGTATTACTTTATTTATTATATATTATTTTTTAATGAGAGATCGTGTGAATAGTACATTAGAGCAGGTCGGATATGGATTATTTATTGGAGGAATTCTCGGTAATTTATGGGATCGTTTGATTCATGGTTACGTGATTGATTATTTAGATTTTGAACTCTTTCAAATTCATATGCCAATTTTTAACTATGCAGATATTTGTATTTGTATTGGTGTCTTCTTATGTGTTATTGCACTACTAAAGGAGGAGATAGGATGGAAGAATTCACAGTCGAAGAAAAAGCTGGACGATTAGATCAGTATGTTATGAATCTAACTGGTTTTAGTCGTACTAAGGTGCAAAAGATGATAAAAGGAAATACAATCTTAGTAAATGGAAAGCCTAGTAAGAATAGTTATCAAGTAGAAGTAGGAGATAAAATTGAAGTACAATCATTTACTGAGGAGGAAATGAGCCATGAAGCTGAAAATATTCCTCTAGATATTGTCTACGAAGATGATGATTTATTAGTTGTTAATAAACCGAACGGAATGGTTGTTCATCCTGCAGTAGGAAATCCTCATGGAACTTTAGTCAACGCCTTATTGTATCATTCTAAAAATTTAAGTGATATAAACGGCAATTTTCGTCCTGGAATTGTTCATAGAATTGATGCTGATACGACAGGATTATTAGTTGTCGCAAAAAACAATGAGACACATATTGCACTTGCTGAACAATTAAAAAATAAAACAACCCATCGTAAATATATCGCACTTTGTTGGGGTGTAATAGAAGAAGATAGTGGAGATATTATTGCTCCTATTGGACGCGATTTAAAAGATCGTAAAAAAATGGCAGTTACTGATAAAAATAGTAAAGATGCAGTGACTCATTTTCGTGTTTTAGAACGATATAAGAATGCGACAAAAGTAGAATTAGAACTAGAAACTGGTAGAACCCATCAAATCCGCGTTCATATGAATTATATAGGTCATCCAATTATCAATGATAAAGTATATGGAAATCGCAAATTATTTGATGAAACAGGACAATGTTTACATGCTAAAACGTTAGGATTTATTCATCCTCGTACAAAGCAATATATGGAATTTGATAGTCCATTACCAGAGTGTTTCTTAAATATTGAAAAGCAATTAGAAAGATAGGTGATACTATGGAAGAACAAGGAATGATCATCGAAACGAAAAATGATGAATTAGTGATGAAATTATTACATTATTTTATTACTGATAAAGATTATAATCCCATTGTTTTACATGGGGCCAAAAATGAAATCTGGTTAGAAAATTTGGACAGTGATTATCCCATTGTCAGAATTGTGACAGATTATATTCATAACGATGAACAATTTCAATTTGATCTATTAAAAACACGTAGTATTTTGAAAAAGATTAAAAAGAAGACAGTTTCTATGAATATGGAAATGATTTCCTTTTATTTGAACTTAGGAGATAATGTTAATTTAATCAAAGAAAAACAAAAATTTGAACATATTTCATGTATTCCAGTGTTTGATAATTCTACATCGCAATTACAAAAGAATAAAGTTGTTTGTGAAGCATTTCCAGATTTAGTAAAACAAACGACATTTAAAGAAAAAGGTGTTGAGTTATTTATGCGTTTAACACAGGATATTACAAAGAAATCAGAAGAGGATGCAAAAGCAGCAGAAGATGTTTTCCGTATGAAAAAACCAGTTGTGACGACTGCTCTTATCTTAATTAATATTCTTGTTTTTATTTTCATGTATTTATTTGGAAATGGATCAAATGATGTAGCAACTTTATTAAAGTTTGGGGCTAATTTGGGAGAACTTGTTAGAGCAGGGGAATTATATCGTTTAGTTACAAGTGCTTTTATTCACATCGGTATTATTCATTTACTTGTGAATTGTTATTCTCTTTATGTAATTGGTCCGCAATTAGAAAGTTTTTTAGGAAAGTGGAAGTTTTTAGCAATTTATTTACTGAGTGCAATTGCAGGCAATTTACTATCTATTTCATTTGGTAGCAGTTTAAAAATTAGTGCCGGAGCGAGTGGAGCAATTTTTGGTTTACTGGGTTCTTTAGTGTATTTCGGATATCACTATCGTGTTTATTTAGGAACAGTACTCCGTTCACAAATTATTCCGATTATTATTTTGAACTTGCTAGTTGGCTTTTTAAGCCCAGGTATTGATAATGCAGCACATGTTGGTGGATTAATTTCTGGTGTATTTACAACTATGGCATTAGGTATAAAAAATAAAACAACGAGAATGGATCGTATCAATGGTTGGATTGTGAGCGTTATCTTCTTTGCTTTCTTAATTTATTTAGGATTTTTTGGAGCAGTTTCTTAAAACTGCTTTTTATTTACAAAAAAACCATAGTGACTAGACTATGATTCATATTCACGATATACAATATGTTCTAATGTATCATCTTTTATATTATTTTCAGCAACTTTATTTTGAATTGGGGTTTCTAGTATAGGATATGTTTGAAGATGATTGATTGCTACCCATTCAAATACGGTATCTCCATCATAAGACTGTGTATCATTTTTAAACTTATTTTCATCCATTTGACAGAGATAATAAAAACCAATCTCGTGATATTTTGTATTGGGTGAGGCGACAAACATCTCCAATATATATTTTAATTTGTAATCTAATTTGATATGTAATTCTTCTAATAGTTCTCTTTCAATGGCATGTTTGCTATCTTCGTGGATGTCAATTCTTCCTCCTGGAAATCGATAGAGATTTTCTCTTTTTTTTTCAATTAAAACTTTGCTGTAAGTTTCATTATAGATGATGGCTCCGACACGTACACCAAAACGTGTTCCTGGTTCTTTCATGGTAATAATCATATATTTCCTCCTAATAAAATTGGACTATAATTTACGATATAGTCCAATAGCAATTCCTAAAATAGATACTTGATCCAAGATGATTGGATCCATTGTATCATTTTCTGGTTGTAATCTAAAATAGTTTGATTCTTTATAAAATGTTTTTAAAGTTACTTCGTTTTCTTCTGTCATAGCTACTACAATTTGTCCATTACGGGCTGTATTTTGTCTTTCGACAATGACGATATCACCATCTAATATTCCTGCATTAATCATACTTTCTCCGCTAACTTTCAAAGTAAATACTTCCTTGTTTTTAGGAATTAAGTAAGCGGGTAGGGAAAAGTATTCTCCAGGATTTTGAATTGCCTCAATTGGACTTCCAGCGGTAATTTTTCCCAGTAATGGAACTTCTACTACTTCCTCTTCCTTTTTGGCATATTCATTATCGACAAGTAGTTCGATAGCACGATTTTTTGTTTCTTTTCTACGAATAACACCTTTTTCTTCTAAGTTTTCTAAATGTGCATGAATTGTTGCTGGACTAGATACCCCTAATGATGCGCCAATTTCTCTTACAGTTGGGGGATATCCATATTTAACAATATATGATTTAATGAAGTTTAAGATTTCATTTTGACGTTTCGTCAATTCTTTCATAGGCCCCTCCTTTTACATCCTGTATACAGTATAGCATGTAAAATGTAAAAAGTCAAACATTTGTTTGTGTTTGCTATTGACACGAACAAGTGTTCGTAGTAAGATAAAAACAGAAAGAGGAGGTTGTTGTATGAAAGAATTATTAAAAAACAAATTTGTGATTGGATTTTTAGCTTTTATTGTAACATTTACTTATATGAGTTCAATGAGCCAACAAAAAATGGAAGAGGATGTGATGAAGTCGGAACGAGAATATGTTGCGATGAATGTAAAATAATTTCTGTAGAAATCAATTTACTAATATAATCGATACATGTTATAATAAATTTAAGAATAGAGGGGATTTCTATGACAATGGAAGAATTAATTATTCGCAATATAAAAACTTTAGGAATTGATATGATAAAACAGGCAGGAAGTGGACATCCAGGAATTGTATTGGATGCTGCTCCGATGATGTATACTTTGTTCTCGAAGCATCTACTGTTTAATGTCAATGATCCACACTGGTTGAATCGTGATCGTTTTGTGTTATCTTCTGGTCATGGTTCTGCACTTTTGTATGCGACGATGTATTTATGTGGGTATCATTTATCATTAGATGATTTAAAGCAATTTCGTAAGTATGGTTCTAAAACACCAGGGCATCCAGAATATGGGGTGACTGAAGGTGTAGAGGTTTCAACTGGACCTTTAGGACAAGGAATTGCTACAGCAGTAGGGTTGGCCTTAGGAGAAAAAATATTAGAGAATCGTTTTTTAATACATCGTACAGATAAAAAGAACAAAATGGAAAAGATGTTTGATTATCATGTTTATTGTCTATGTGGAGATGGCGATTTGATGGAGGGAATTGCACAGGAGGCAATTTCTTTAGCTGGTTCTTGGAAATTAAATAATTTAATTGTATTATACGATTGCAATTCTATTAGCTTAGATGGTGATACGAAACACACATTAGATGAAGATATTTTAAAACGTTTTGAAGCTTGTGGTTGGGAAACGCTTTCTGTATCAAATGGGAATGATGTTAAAGATATTGATCGTGCTTTGGATAAGGCAAAACGTTCTTCAATGCCAACGATTATTCGCGTAAAAACGAAAATCGGAGAAGGTTCTCTTTTAGAAGGAACAAATGCAGTCCATGGAAAAGTATTAGATGACCAGGATATGGCACAGTTAAAGCAAAAATTAGGTATGCCAGATACTCCATTTTATGTCCATGATGGAGCAAAAAATACATTTACAGCAGCTTTAGCACAGCATACAAGTGCGAAATATCAAGAGTGGGCGAATGAATATCGTCAGTATCAACAAGAAACGGGAGAAGAATTACCAAAAGAATTAAAATTTCTATTGAATCGTGAAGATGAGATTGATTTAAGCAAGAAGGAATGGGTGCTTCCTGATCCTGAGGATAAGATTGCTTCTCGTGATTTAAACCATATGGTATTAGAAGAATTAGCAAAGTCTTACGACTATTTAATTGGAGGAAGTGCTGATTTAGCATCTTCTACTAAAACGTATTTAAAAGATTATCCTGACATTTTAAATGAAACTCATTATCTTGGAAAAAATATATGGTTTGGAGTACGTGAACATGCTATGGGGGCTATTTTAAATGGTTTAGCACTTACAGGATTTCATCCATATGGCTCTACATTCTTATCTTTTTCTGACTATTTAAAACCGGCTTTGCGTATGTCTGCTTTGATGAGTTTACCAGTTACTTATATCTTTACACATGATGATATTACGATAGGCAGTGATGGCCCAACTCATCAACCAATTGAGCAACTAGCCACTTTACGAGCAACACCAAATCTCGATGTCTATCGTCCTTGCGATATGAAAGAAATCATTGGTTGTTGGAATGAAATACTGAAGCAAAATAAACCAAGTGCATTAATTTTATCGAAAAATCCAGTGACGACTGTGATTTCATCAGATATTGAAAAAGTACATTTTGGTGCCTATATAATCGCTCCGGAGAGAAGTGTATTACATGCAATTTTAATAGCCACTGGTCCAGAAGTACAAACTGCACTACGATTAAAAGAAAAATTATATCATGAGCAAGGAATCGACATTCGTGTTGTTAGTATGGTATGCATGGAGAAATTTTTAGAACAACCAAAAGAATATCAAGATGAGATTTTAACACCATATATCAAAACATTTGTGTTAGAATATTCTTCTTCTTTAAGCTGGTATCGTTTTGTTTACAATGATAAATTCTTATTTACAATTGATACGTTTGGTGCAAGCGGTTCGAAAGATGATATTTTAAAAGCGCATCGATTAGATTTTGATTCAGTATTACAGAGAATGATTGAATTAATTAAGTAGGAGTTTCCTACTTTTTTTGTATGATTTCGACACTCCTATATGTTTAAATAAGAATGGTGATGGGATGAGAACATATTATTTATTTTTAATTCAAGGTGAGATTGCAAATACATTAGAAGAAAAAGAATTCGAACTATATTATATGTTAAAACGAATCATAGAAGGAAAAGAGGAAACAATTTCATACCGTATTCCTTGTTATTTACAACTTTGTAAATCATGGCCTAAAGAGGTCTTAAATCACTATTTTACGACGAAATATCCACATTCGAAAAAGAAATATGATTATGAAATTGCAGGAGATTCTTATCTCATTCGCTCTAGTTATTTAAAGATTGTAACCTCTAAAACAATTCCTGGTATCTTTCGTTTATTAAATTATATGGACCCCTATATTTTTGTGTGTGATTTTGAAAATGGAGATTATTTTTATTTGAAAGCATTTATGAATCATATAAAAATAAAATCATAAATTGTAGTAAGCCTTGAAAGTTTCATGATTTTTTAGTAGAATACTATTTAGGAGGTTATTGCATGGATTGGATTGCATTTCTAATGGATTTATTAAAAGTGCTAGGAGGTTTTATTGCAGGAGCAGTAGTAGGATTCTTCTTGGCTCGTAGATATATGAAAAAATATATGAAAAAGAACCCACCGATCAACGAACAAATGATTAAAGGGATGATGATGCAGATGGGTAGAAAGCCGAGTCAAAAGCAAATTAATCAGATGATGAAATCAATGACGAAGTATATGGATTAGTCCAATACTTTTTTATTTTATAAAGGAGGCATATGAAACCATTTATCGGAATTATGGAAAGGCCTGAAAAGACAAGAGGGCATAATGACGTAACTGTGATGTATGATGATGTTCGTATGGTGGTAGTAGCTTGTGGAGGTATTCCTATCG
>ULML01056120.1_pt1 | contig 10396 bp, 10 predicted proteins | sample 1951651 | NCBI WGS metagenome assembly ULML01 (sample SAMEA4835549, study PRJEB28245) | human gut metagenome | biome: gut microbiome; material: fecal sample | place: Denmark | collected 2008
GGCGTTTGTACTTTCGCCGTCAAGCTGTTTTTGCACATCCGAAATAAATTCATCGGTACTTTGCGTCTTGCAGAAAACTTTCAGAAGATTTTCAAGCGCAAGGATGTCGTTTTCGCTTTCTGTGAACATTTCAACTTCGGATTTGTCGATATTTCCGCTTTTGTCATATACGATTCGAAGCTTTGATGTACGGCTGTTGTCGGCTGTGGACTTGGTGTAAAGATATACGATGTTGCTGATTTTCTGCATTGTAAAGCCGTTTTCGGTGAGTATCTTTTCAACTGTAGCGTTGCTTTGGGAGATATTGCCGTTTACCTCGTCATTTTTGCCGTAGCCTATACACAAATCGGTTATCTCGAGTGCCAGAAAGATTGCGAATACTAAAACCGCTCTTTTGATAACCCTGCTTGCAACGGATTTATTTACCGTATTTTCGGCAATGCGTAAATCAGGCATACTGTCGTAGATTTTCGGTATTTTTATTGTTCTGCCGTTACTGCTGTATTTGAGATAACGCTTTGTTTCGCCTGTCAGAACAGCGTTTTCGTAAATCGTCTTTTTATATCTGTCAGTATCAAAATTCGCTCTCACAAATTCAAAATCCGTATTTGCGGTGATTTTCGAGATAAGACCGCCTCTTGCGGCAAGAGTGCCTTTGATTATTGTGTTGCCGTCAAACTTATATGACGTTGTAAGAACTGAGGCAAATCTCAGCAGACCGATAAAGAATATGATAATCGCCACAGCAAAGAACATCATAAGAACAATTACCGTATTATCCTGCAAAAATGTGCTTGTTATTTTAAGCACCGAAGCACCGCATAGACCGATAGCGGTAACGCCTGTGCCGACAGTGAACATAGAAATAAGGCTGACTATCCACCAAAGCATCGCACCGAATGCGTGAGTGTGCTTCTCTGTTTCGAAAGACGGGTTTGAGTATATCATAAGCTTCTCCGTTTCATATTTATTTCTTATTAAAGTATAACAGTTATTTCCGATGCTGTCAATCGGAACAATTGCCGTGTTCAAAATTTTCCGATGCTGTTCAAAACTCTTTACAAGTGCTTGAAATAGGTGTAAAATAGTATCATGATATGAAAGGAGCTGCATTATGAAAAAGTGCTTAATTGTAGTGGACTATCAGAATGATTTTGTAAGTGGTTCGCTCGGCTTTGAAAAGGCAAAGACGCTTGAACTCGGAATCGCCAACAAAATAAATTCCTATCATGTAAACGGCGATGATGTCATATTTACTCTTGACACTCATTATGACGATTATATGGATAGCTATGAGGGAAAGCATCTTCCCGTACCTCACTGTATAGAGAATACGGACGGACATAAGCTTTACGGCAGTGTTGCCGACTGCGTTTCCGGCGAAGATATAGTATTCAGGAAAACCACCTTCGGCTCGGACGCTCTTTATGAGTATCTTAAAACCGCCTGCTACGGCTCTGTCGAGCTTGTGGGCGTTGTAACGAATATCTGTGTTGTTGCCAATGCCATACTCGCAAAGACGGCTTTACCAGATGCGGATATAATAGTAGACAGCACGCTCACGGCATCAAATGATGAGCGACTTCACAATGCCGCCCTTGATACTATGGAAGGTATGCAGATAATAATAAAATAAAGGAGCAGACTAATGAACAAGGATAATTTCACAATGCTGTGCGATTTCTATGAGCTTACTATGGCGAACGGCTATTTTAAAAACGGCTTTTATAAGCGTACAACATATTTTGACGTATTTTTCAGAAACGTACCCGACAACGGCGGATTTGCGATTGCGGCAGGACTTGACCAGATAATCGAATATATAAAAGAACTTCATTTTTCTGCCGAAGATATAGAATTTCTGCGTAGCAAGAAGATTTTCGATGAAGAATTTCTCAAATATCTCAAAGACTTCAGATTTACCGGCGATATTTACGCCGTACCTGAGGGTACGCCTGTTTTCCCGCACGAGCCTGTCCTTACCGTAAAGGCACCGGCTATCGAGGCACAGCTTATAGAAACCTATATCCTGCTTGCGATAAATCACCAGTCGCTTATAGCCACAAAAGCGAACAGAATAGTCAGAGCGGCAAACGGCAGAACGGTGCTTGAATTCGGCTCAAGAAGGGCGCAGGGCGCAGACGGTGCCGTGATAGGCGCAAGAGCGGCTTATATAGGCGGCTGTGCAGGTACTGCTTGTACGCTGACCGATTTCAAGTACGGTGTTCCCGCAGGCGGTACTATGGCGCATTCGTGGGTACAGATGTTCGATACCGAGTATGACGCATTCAGGACTTATTGCGAAATATATCCCGATAATGCCGTACTGCTTGTTGACACTTACAACACACTGAAAAGCGGTGTTCCGAACGCTATAAAGGCATTTAAAGAGGTGCTTGTGCCTAAGGGTATCACAAATTTCGGCATAAGGCTTGATTCGGGCGATATATCATATCTGTCCAAGAAAGCAAGAAAGATGCTTGATGAGGCAGGACTTCAGTGCTGTAAGATAGTTGCATCAAATTCGCTCGATGAATATCTTATCCGTGATCTTATGATGCAGGAGGCTAAGATAGATACCTTCGGAGTAGGAGAAAGGCTTATCACCGCAAAGAGCGCACCCGTGTTCGGCGGTGTTTATAAGCTGGCGGCTGTGGAGGATGAACAGGGAAACATCATTCCCAAGATAAAAATAAGTGAAAACACCGCAAAGATAACCAATCCCCATTACAAGAAGCTGTACCGTTTCTATGACAATGAAAGCGGCAAGGCACTTGCGGACGAACTTTGTGTATACGATGAAACAATTGACAGCACAAAGCCTCACACTATTTTCGATCCCGATGCAATATGGAAGACAAAGACGCTTACAGACTACACAGCAAGAGAACTTCATGTAACGGTATTCAAAAACGGCGAGCTTGTTTATAAACAGCCGTCGCTGTATGAAATCAGGATTTACTGCGCCGAACAGTTGGAAACACTCTGGGACGAGGTAAAGCGTTTCGAAAATCCGCATACTTACTATGTGGATTTGTCAAAGAAGCTGTGGGATATAAAAAACGCATTACTAGAAAAGTCAAAGGACGGAAAAGATTTAAAATGAAAAAATCAATATCAATAACTCTTTGTGCGGCATTACTCGCTCTGTCGGGATGCTCGCAAAACACAAGCTCAGACGTTTTATCCTCGGATATTTCTTCTGCCGCATCGGATTCGCAAAGCACAGCGTCGCAGGAAGAAAGCAGCGGATCGTCATCGCAAAGCGGCAACGGCGGATTCAAAGTAGAAGGCACAAAGCTGCTTGACGCAAACGGCAAGGAGTTTATAATGCGTGGTATAAATCATGCACACACATGGTATCTTGATGAAGATACAACGGCTATCAAAGCTATAGCCGAAACAGGCTCAAATGTAGTGCGTGTTGTTTGCTCGGACGGCGAGCAGTGGACAAAAGATACAGAGGATATGCTTGAAACGGTTATCGATCTTTGTATCGACAATGAGATGATTGCAGTAGTTGAAGTACACGATGCAACCGGCAAGGATGATAAGACTGCACTTGATAAAGCTACTGATTACTGGATAGAGATGAAGAACGCTCTTATCGGCAAGGAGCAGTATGTTATACTCAATATCGCAAACGAGTGGACAGGCGGCTGGAACGGCGAATTATGGCGTGACGGCTATACAGAATCTATCCCGAAGCTTAGAGAAGCAGGCATAAAGAATACTATCCTTGTCGATGCGGCAGGATGGGGACAATATGCCAAGAGTATAGGCGATTACGGTAAAGAGGTATTTGATTCCGATCCCGATAAGAATACGATGTTTGCCGTTCATATGTACGGCACGGCAGGAAAAAACAGTTCAGTTATAGAAAAGAATCTCAGATTTGCTACCGACAACGGACTTTGCGTAATAGTAGGCGAGTTCGGCTATACGCATACAGACGGCGATGTTGACGAGGCATTTATAATGAAATATTGTCAGGAAAACGGTATAGGTTACATCGGCTGGAGCTGGAAGGGCAACAGCGGCGGTGTAGAATATCTTGATATAGCAAACAGCTGGGACGGTTCGGTTTTATCTGCCGATTGGGGCGAGAATCTGGTCAATGGCGAAAACGGTATAAAACAGACTTCTGTAAAATGCAGTGTATTTACAAAGGAATAATAAATGACATTCAGAATTTATGACAAGCTCTGCGAGGACGCAAAGAAATTAAGAACTGAGGTATTTGTGGCAGAGCAGGGCTTTGAAACGGAATTTGACGATACGGACAGTAAGGCAAGGCACATAGTAGGTTATGACGGAGAAAAGCCTGTCGCAGTTTGCAGATATTTTTACGATGAAGAGCATAAGTCGTATATGATAGGCAGAATAGCCGTCATTAAAGAATGCAGAGGCTTGCATTACGGCGATAAGATATTATCCTTTGCGGAGCAGAAGATAAAGCAGGACGGCGGAAAGTCTGTCGCTCTGTCCGCTCAGCTTCGTGCGTCGGGATTTTATGAGAAACAGGGCTATAAGAAGCACGGCAAAGAGTATTATGATGAATACTGCCCTCATGTGCTTATGACAAAAGCCCTGTAAGGAGGATTTATGACGGATATTATAACCGCAATGGAGAATCGCCACGCTGTAAGAGCCTACGATCCCGAAAAAAAGATACCAAAAGAAATAACGGATATGCTCAGAGAAAAGATAGAGCTGCTGAATGCCGAAAGCAAGCTTCACATACAGCTTGTAACAGATGAGCCTAAGGCATTCGACAGCTTTATGGCACATTACGGCAAGTTCTCGGGCGTTACCGATTACATTGCTCTTATAGGCAGAAAAAGCGATAAGCTGAACGAAATATGCGGATATTACGGCGAACAGCTTGTACTTCTGGCGGCACAGCTTGGACTTGACAGCTGCTGGGTGGCAATGTCATACGCTAAGGTAAAAAACGCTTATGCGATTGCAAAAGGGGAGAAGCTGTGCTGTGTTATCTCTCTCGGCTACGGAAAGACGCACGGAACACCACATAAAAGCAAATCACCCGAGGAAGTTGCGGTAATAAAGGATGATACGCCTGAGTGGTTTATAAACGGCGTAAATGCCGCATTACTTGCACCCACCGCTATGAATCAGCAGAAATTCGGATTTATGCTTGACGGCGATAAGGTGCTCGCAAAAGCCGGTAAAGGCATACTTTCCGATATGGATCTCGGAATTGTCAAATATCACTTTGAGATTGGCTCCGGAAAAGAGCTTTTCAGAGATGAAATGAAACTTGTCTGATGAATATAATGTCTTGTATTCGCTTGATATACGCATATTATTCATAGCACAAATGCAGAATTTGCCGTTTTCACTGAAAAACCTGCCGTTTTCACATAATCGCACACAAGCGTATGTATATATGTTATTATATAGACGCAGGGTTACCCTGTAATATATTTGGGTAAAAGAAAGGTTTTGTGAAAATGGTACATTATGATTATATCCGTGAAGAATGCTCAGACATCGAAACAGGTGATTATATTTCGTATGCTATAATAGCCGTCAGGATAAAAGAGAATGACGGAGCGGTTACAGCGGAGGAAATATGCACAGTGCATGATGTGTTCCTGAACGAAAGCAGGGCAAGAGAGTTTGTCGGGATTTGCAACGAGCTTGGATTATCGCCCGTACATATCTATGATGTCGTACAGGACGCTATAGGATGAAAATCAACAGCAATAAGTCAAACCGCCCCTCAGCGTGTCGATTCACACTGAGGGGCAGTTATGTATCATTTTGAACCGTTCTGATATTTCAGCTTTGTTGCAAGACCGCCTCTTATATGCCGCTCGTCCTTGTTTTTCTGCAACACCTCCTTGACCTTACCTGCAAGATGCGGATCTACCTTCGCAAGCCTTACCGTAACATCCTGGTGCACGGTGCTTTTACTTATACCGTAAACCTTTGCTGTGCTTCTTACCGTCGCTTCGTTATCTATTATATATTCTCCGAGTATAACACATCTTTCACGTTTTGTATCCGGTACCGTTATTGTTCCGGCTTTCACATAATCGCCCCTTTCATAAGACAGCACCTTCTTATATCAACAGTGCATATCGTTTGCTCAAATATATGCTGTAAGGAGCGTGAATATGATAGGCACTGTAAAAAACAACCGAAACAAAAAAATCGACTGCATTGTTTCCGAAAGGTAGGAATGCAGTCTTTTTTGTTATATAATTGAGTTGTGAAAAACATTACTGCCACAGTTAGATATTATACACCATATCAACTAAAGGCAATACCGCACAAAGAACGCATAAAAGCTTTGTACGTCATCTGCTTGCATCTTTTCCGTTATATTGCACAGAAAACCCTTGACATACGTTAGTATGCCTGCGGTTTTTCCGTACAATCTGACGAAAAATCTGACTGCGCACCTGACGCACAATCTTTGTGCGGTATTGCCTAAAATTACCACCGTAAATTACAAAAAAGATAAAAATTTCTGATCCGGTATATACATTCTGTGAGGTTTTTGATCATATTGCCATAAATAATTTCCTCATGTTATTAGTTTGCGTTATATACAAAATTGACATAAATCAGTGCATAATACACAAATGATTTTGCCTAATTTTGTTGTTTTATCCATTGACAAATTTAATTTAATATGTTAAACTATAAACAATCAAACGGACTTTATAAGGTATTTTATTGTATAATATTTCTTACGCATATTCGAAAGCTTTTATAATCTATGCAAATCAGAAGCGGAAAATATTAGGAGATATTTTAAGCAGAAAAGGACTAAATATCAAACACATTTTCTACAAGTTGAATGTGTAAGATATATATTTTTATGATTGATAAAATCAATCGGAAAGGACATTTAAATGAAAAAAACGTTTAAAAGGCTGATTGCCATTGTCATGGCAACGACTACTATGGCGGTTGGATTCGGAGGTATGAGTGTAAGCGCTGTTTCAGAAACTGCAAGCTGGAGTGCAAGATATGTTAATGTTCATGGGGCGCCAACCAGTGAAAGTCGTACAGGTTCTGCAACTATGAAAGCATCTTCCGAGGTATACACCGGTAAGGTAAACACAATGTCAGACATTACAAACAGAAGCTTGACATTATCATCTACTACACACACTATGTCAACCGGTTCAATTGTCTATAATAATACCGGTTCAAGAAGATGGTATATTAGCGGAGAAATTAAAGATGTTACATATGAAATGGTAGCCTATACTTCGTTAAAAGCTGTACTTAACGTAACCGGTATCATAAGCAGATAGTCCGTGTTTGTTATCATTATGAAGCTTGTATTGTAAAGTGCGGCATAGACGCACTTTACTTTGATTATTCAGAGGAGATCGAATATGAAAAAAAAGATTTTACTGTTTACATTTGTTTCATTGTTGTTTTTAACTGCTTGCAATAATCAAAACACAGATATCGAAAAAAAATCTGATACAGCAGAAAACGTATCAGTTAATTTCTTGTCTGATTATGAAAATTGTAGGAATAAAAACTATGTTAATTTAGATTTTTCAAATTGCAGTGCACGTCTTCCTGAATTAAATACATGCAGTAGTCTGAATGTGACAGTTGCGAATAGTAGTGGAGTACCACACAACGAAAATCTTGAAAATTTCAAAAAATACTGTGAGTTTTTTTTCGGCGAGTACAATTCTTCAAATGCGCTCTTTTCATCATTTTCGAAAAATATTGTGTATAATCAAAATGAAGATGACGGTAAACATGCATGGTATCCAAAGATTGATAATTACCTTGAGCAAATACAAAACGGTAATATAGATATTCTTTCATTTTTATATAGAGATACAGATAATAATAAGTACTTATGGTGGCTTCGTTCTGACGATTTTCCTCATTGGATGAATAAGGGAGAAGCATACTCACTCATCAAAACAGATGATACAAAAGTTTCATCATGGATACCGTCCGATATGAATAACAAGGTTGCATCTTACTTTAATGATGGAACGCACAATGATGAAACATACCGTATTCTTGACGGTAATGTTTCTATAGGTGAGGCTGTAACATATTTTGAGAAAGACTACTTATCTTCTTTACCGTGTGATTTTGATTCTAACTATTCAATATATGTTTCAACTATAGATGTTTATAATATACATGATGATATCTATTGCTATGTTTTTAAATTCAGCACCGCATGGAATAATATTCCTTTTGATAGAAGAGATGAAGCATACACCAATCAAGCTCAAGATGCTTCACTTCAACATATGGTATCCGGCGAAGCGCTTATGATAAAAAAGAATGATATTGATGCATTCGTTGATTTAAGCTTTCCGAATATAAGCGAAATAGAAAAACCTATTGAAAACATCTGCACTTTAGAAAATGCTGTAAATATTATGAGCAATACGCTGACGAAGGGAGTTAAGTTTGAATTGCAGACGATAGAATTTGTATACATGGGAAATTATAGTGACGACTATGAGACAGCCCACCTCGAACCTTCGTGGAAATTTGTAACTCACAACCCGAACGATGATTTATACTATTGTGTATATGTAAATGCGGCAAGCGAAGAGTGCAGTTATATATCATATAAGCCATTTTAAAACTGAAAATTACAGCGTTGGCACTTTGCATACAGGAAGGAGATTCCTATGCTTAAATCAAGTATGTTATTTACCGATTGTTCAAATAAGGACAGCGGTACAGATAATACAACTATAGAATCATTAACTGACACTATATCAATTGATGATAATAATCCTAACGACAACTTGACATATGTTTGTTATGTTGACGCAAAAGACGGCGGAAATTTCGGATATTTTACTGCTCCCGAAAACATGGAGTTGATACAATGATGATCCGAAACATAAGAACTAATATATACAAAATACTTACAGGCTACGGCTTCTATATCTGTATTATCTTTACGGCTGTACTTTGCTTCTCCGCATACATCTATGAAGACTCAATGAACGGTGATAAGTATTCAGTATTTATGGCGTATAAAACCTTTGACAAAGATTTTATGCTTAGCGATACAAGATTTTGTTCGTTTGAGGTTATGCTTAAAGGGGCAGGAAGCTGGCTCTCTCTTTTTATTCCGCTTATATCTGCGTTTGCGTTTATTCCTCTTGTGTGTGACGAATATGAGGCAAAGTCGGTGCGCTTTGAAATCTTCCGAAGTTCAAAGTTATGTTATAATCTGTCTAAATTCATAACTGCATGTTTGTGCGGAGGATTTGCGGTTATGCTGGGCTTCGGATTGTTTACATTGGCAGACTATGCTTTATTCCCAAATATAAATGAATACAGTGCTGAGTTGAAAAAAACATATGAAGAATTTCTCGTTTACAGTTATCCGGATATAACGCAAAACGGTTATGGCTTTATTATACTAAAAAAACTTGGAGAAATGTTTTTGTACGGAGCGGTCTGCGCAGCTCCTGCGATTATGTTTACCGGTTTCATCAGGAACAAATATCTTGTGCTGTGCATACCATTTTTTATAAAATATGCAGTCAGTCAAACTTGCATAAAGCTGCAATCGCAGGCAGTTTCCGATTACAATAATGTTGACACAGAAATGCTGAAAATCAGTTCAATATTTAATCCTGACGCACTTTCATATCTTTCTGACTTTGGGAATGATAAAAAGCTTGTACTTATCTATAACGGAGTGCTTCTTTTTTCAGCAGCCGTAATTTATCTTATTACACAAAGCAGGAGGCTCGACAGCGGTGAATAGAAACTTTAAATGTGTATTATCTGTAGCAAGATCGGAATACATAAAGTGGATAACAAATCCAAGAGTCATTATTGTGGGAGTGCTTCTTGTATTTATGCGCACTCTTGCCATAGAGCCTTTGCTTGAACGTTCGGCAAAGATGGGAATGCCGTTAAACATACTTGAACCGTTTGTTGCGATCGGAAACTCGGGAATGCTGGTTATGCTTATGCCCTGCGTATTTATGGTGCTTATAAGCGATTATCCTAAAATGACCGGAAATACACTGTTTTTTATTCAGCGAACCGGCAGATTTAACTGGTTTGCGGGACAGATAATATTTCTGTTTATGTCTATAATAAGTTTTCTGTGCGTAGTACTGACAGGCAGCGTACTGCTATCAAAAGGCGAGTTTTCAACAACGTGGAGTGATGTTGTTACAAAATATTCCGCTCGTTTTCCTAATGAAGCAAACAGCTTTACCTCATCGCTTCTGCCTTCAAATCTTTATAATCAGATACCTCTTATTACAGCGATCTTACAAACGCTTGCTCTTATGTGCGCATATCTTTTCCTGCTGTCAATGATAATATATTTTTTTAAATTGATCCACATTCAGTCATTTGGACTTTTTGCGGCAATTTCTATTGTTGCGGC
>ULML01015302.1_pt1 | contig 10343 bp, 13 predicted proteins | sample 1951651 | NCBI WGS metagenome assembly ULML01 (sample SAMEA4835549, study PRJEB28245) | human gut metagenome | biome: gut microbiome; material: fecal sample | place: Denmark | collected 2008
TTAAAGTTTTATACAGATGGCGCTTTTTCTTCTAAAACAGAAATGGGAGGCTGGGCTACGATTTGTATTGAAGATGAAAATATTATAGATACTCAATCAGGTTATGAACCATATTCTACAAATAATCGTATGGAATTAACAGCTTTTTTAAGTGCATTAGAAAATATTGATACGATTGAAACCGCCAATACAAAAGTAGTCATTTATACAGATAGTGCATATATAGCTAATTGTTTTGCGCAAAAGTGGTATATTAAGTGGACAACTAATGGTTGGCGCACATCAGACAAACAAGATGTAAAAAATCAAGACTTATGGAGACGTATTGTTGCTTTATATATTAAATTGAAAGATCGTTTTAGTTTAACAGTAGTAAAAGTAAAAAGTCATAGCGACAATCCTTGAAATAATTATGCGGACTTATTAGCTGTTAAGAGCAGACGAAAATTGGAGGAATAATTCATGAAAATTCTCGTATTAATGCCATTAGATGAAAAATGGTCTTTTATTTCTACTGCTTTATTCCAAAATTTAAGCCGCAATGCTAAGGATAAAACTTTTGTTATGCCAATGTTTAGTGAGTGGCAAATGGCAACCAAACATATGATTTTAGGGAATGATTTGCCAATACATTGGAATGTTGCGACTTTTGGTTCAATTCTTAAGGCAAAAGAAATGTATAAAATACAAAATGCTACTAAACAGGATTTTATATTAATTGGTAATATTAGTCCTGACTATAAATTTGATGTGATTTTTAATTTTCAAGATATGGAAAAGGATGAACCTTATCAAGATTTGTATATCGAAAAATTAAAAGAAGTATTCGCAGAAGATAAAGTATTAAGTAGTAATTTAAACTTTTATGATGCTACTGCTTCAACAATGACCCTACACAACATTACTGCTGCGGCTGAATTTTTGAGTAAATATATAGAAACCGATCCGCATATTGAGGATATTAAAGCTAAATATAAAGAAACATTAAACTTTAAGGAGGTTGCCAATGAATAATAAATTTGGTTTACTTACTGATGAGAGTTCTTATGAAAAAAGTTTTTCTCGATTAGATGAGTTCCAACGTGCGGCCGCGTCAAGTGAGAATAGTAATGTTGTTATTCGAGCTTCTGCAGGTAGCGGTAAAGCATTAAAAAACGGAACTAACGTTTTAACTATTCAAGGTTGGAAACCAATAGAATCTCTCACAACTAATGATAAAGTTGCTGCCGAAGATGGAACATTTTATTCTGTATTAGGAATTTATCCTCAAGGTTTAAAACAAATTTATAAAATTACTTTTTCAGATAAAAATGTTATTGAATGTAGTGGAGATCATATTTGGACATGGCAATCTAGCGAGAATCGTAATAGACATAAAGATCATTGGACTAATTCAAGTACTGAAGAATTATCTAATAAAACATTACAGCTAAACAATGGACATTGGGATATTTATCTTCCTCAACCAGATATTATAGATTTTCCAGAAAAAGCAATTCCTCTTAATCCATATTTGCTTGGTGCTTTACTTGGCGATGGTAATATGTCTGATAAAGGCTTAATTTTTACTGTTGCAGAAGATGATTTAAAAGAGAAAATACAAAATATTTTAGCTGAATATAATTGTTCACTAAATTATATTTCTCGATATGATTATTCAATTCAAGGTCCTTTAGGCTTTGGTTATCACAATACACAAAATTACATCGGAGCAAGTTTAAGAGAATTAGGACTTACATATCATAATTCGCATAATAAATTTATTCCAGATATATATAAATATAATAGCGAAGCAATTCGTTTAAGAGTATTGCAAGGTATTATTGATACAGATGGGTATTGCGATGGTAGTGCTTATGATATTACACTTGCTTCTAAACAATTAATCTTAGATATTCAATTTATTTGTGAATCTCTAGGTTTTACTGCTACATATTCTGAAAAAACTAGCTATTGTAATGGTAAAAATTCTGGAATCGTTTATAGATTAAGGATAAAAACATCTAAAAAATATCCGAAAATACACACAACTAAAAATAAAGATTCTAGATGGAAACAAGGACAATCTTCTGCCCGTAGAACTATTCGATCAATAGAAAAAACAAACGAGTTCGCTGAAATGACTTGTATCGAAGTTGCTAGTCCAAATCATTTATATTTAACTGAACATATGATACCAACACACAATACCAGTACGCTTATCGCCGCGATCAGTGCATATAGATATAATAATCTGAACGATAGAATTTGTGCTATTACCTATACTCGTGCTGCGCGTGCGGAAATGGAAGCTCGTCTACAAGAATTAGGTGTAAACGATGTTGATGTTACTACGATTCATGTGTGAGCTCGCAATCGGCTTAATGATTTATCTATTAAATATGATTTTAAAATTCAAATACTAGAAGAACCTCAAATTAGAACTATTTTACAAGAAATAATACCAGCTTATCTTGCGACTGCAAGAGTAAAGAATGTTAATTTAGATATTTTATACACTTACATTATGGGGTCTAAACGTATTAATATTACTGAAAATTATCGCCGCACATTAAATGCACTTGAATTAAGATATATTAATTACAAAAGAGAAAATAATTTATATGATTTTACAGATTATCCTTTATATTTATATAACGTACTAACTGCTTATAATGAAACAATCCAAGATATTGATGCATTATTTGTGGATGAATTTCAAGATGTAGATGAAACTCAATTGAAGATTTTTGATTTGGTTAAAGCAAAGAAAAAGTTTTATATTGGAGATAAATGACAAAGTATTTATACTTTTCGCGGTGCTTGTGGTGAAGTGTTTGAAAAATTAGATGGATTCCAATTATATAAATTGAAATGCAATTATCGTAGCTATCAAGAAATAATTGATTATGCTACCACTGTTTATATGGAGTTGCTAGAGAAGACACAGGAAGAACAAGATTGTTATATTAGTGAGATTATGTTTTCTCATGACAGCCACATTAAATGCGCTCGCGGCAGTGGTGGTGAAGTATATATTATTAATCCTTTTGGACGAGTAGCGCAATTTAGTAATCATCGTACATCTTTAAAAGCTTTTGATCTTTTTAATAGATTTATGAAACTTCAGCCAATGATTTTATGCCGCACCAATAAACAAGTCAAATACGTGCAATCATTAGGTTATTTTAATGTAGATACTGTGCACCAAGCCAAAGGGTTGGAATATAAGAATGTAATTACTTTGGATTCGACGATTAATTCATTAGAAGATTTAAATGTTGCTTATGTTTCTATGACTCGTGCTGAAGATGGATTATTAGTCATAAATTGGCAACAATTCGAATCCTGATTTAAATTATTTATGAATAAAGTAAATCAGGAGGTCTTGAATAATGGGATTAATTAATTTCGCAGAAAAGATTACTACTTCATTCCACTATGATTTAAATGATCGTACTGAATGATATAGTCAAATTAATTGTTCATTAGTTGGCATTAATTATGGTGGCTTTGTTAATCAATCAAGTACTCCCGTATGAATTTATAATAATTATTATAAAACAGATGTAGAACAACACGTAAGGTGTTTAAAACTTACTCAAGATACTAAAATTCAATCTGATATTGATATTAAAGATTATGATGTTTATCTTAAATGTTATAAAATAATTAATAAACGATATACTTATCCTACAACTGATGCGGCTTCTGGTCGTCCATGAGTAATTTTAGCCGCAGATAACTCAGGAATTATTACAGTACCTGCTGGTGAATATGGATTAAATGGTTGGGAAATCTTACGAATAAATAAAACCAATATAGATAAATCTTTATTATATGTAATGAATAATACCGATAGCTTATTAGGAGATACAGTTACTTTTTACTATAAGGTTAATCAGGTTACCTATACACAATCTTATCCTAGTCTCTATACTATTGCTGATTCAGAAAGATTGGCAGTCTTAACTTTTCCGGGTTTCTATATAAATAACAAATCTTTTTCTCGTTTAAGTAATGTTGATAATACTACAAGAGGTATTAATTACTATACTTTAGATAAAAAGACATATGACGATAATAATATTTTAAAAGACGGTATTATTAATTTGGGAAAAATTGATCGAGATGAAATCTGCGTTTTATTTAATGGCATGGATCACAATTATGATTTACAAGGCGTACAAATAGATAGAATAAATCATATTGTTAAAGTTTATTATGATTCAACTTCTACAACTTATCCAATTGAAGATAATACTGAACTGTATCTCGTTCAACGTAATCAAGCTAATATTGGTCATGCGAGTGAAATGATTGATCCATATAATAGTTTAATTTTATATCCTCAAGAAGATCATTTAGGAGTTAATATCGCGCATGTTGCAGATAATTTAATATTAGGCGGCACGCCATATGAATCTTCTGTAAGCTCTATCATGCCTGCAGAAATTCAATTAAATATTAATTCTCCTGAACTTCAAGGTTGTCTTTTAACAAAGAGGCTTAATACCATTAGTGAACTTACCTTCTCAACCATTGCTGATGAATATAAAAGCTTATTTGTTCGCAAACAATTTTCAGAAACTATTAGTGTTGGTGAACAAAATTGTAAGAGCCCAACTAATGCTGATTCCGTACAAGTTGTTTCATTGCAAAATGATTATGGCGGATCTGAACGTAACTATAGAATTTCTGATTTGCGTGCAGTTTTAAATTACAACATCTATACTTTAAAAAATAGTGCAAATTATAGAATATTTACTAATAATAATTTTACTACTCAAATGGTATTAGATGGCCGCATTAGAATTTGATCATCAGGTCGCACTACTAATTATTGTGAAAAAGAATTAATTAATGTTACTAATACTACTGTTAATAATTTGCCAGGTCTTTTGCCGCAATATATTAATTTATTATCTAATATTAGAAATGCATGAGAACATGGCACTCTTACCCCATTTGAAGATGAAACTTGAACAGGTTTAAAAATTACCAAAGATATTAATAAATCTTATACTACAATGCGAAAGACTATTCCTGATGGTACTGAACATGGAACTGAAATAGGACCAGCATATCCAGTAGATATTTATTATGAACGCTATTTATCAACAGGTTTAATAACCAAAGACAATGTTTGATCCTATCGTGGCATTCGTTTTGGTTTTAATTTAAATAAAACTCCATCACAAGGTTATGTACTTTTCGCCAAATATAAAGTAAAATAATACACGTTGCTTAGTAAGACATTGTCTTGACTAAGCCTTTTTTATTTACTATACTATAATTAATAAGGAGATATTTTTTATGGAAATTACAAATTCATTGAATAGATTCTTACACGAGACAAGCGCCGCATTACCAATAATTGAATATATTATTAAAACAAAACATAAGTATTTATTAATTTACAATGAAGAACATCAATCATATGTTATTGTTGATAGAGATAATTATGATCATTTAGAATTACAAGGTCATATTTATTATTTATATACTAAGAAACCAATTTTAATAAATGGTGATCAACCAATACAAATATTCGAAATTGATTTGCTAAATCACGATGATTTATTAGGTTTTAATAATCAACATGAGTTGCAAATTTATTGTGAACATTTGCCAACCAATACCTCAGTTAAATTAACGTCTAAACTTATTTTTAGCCCGCAATTGGCAAACTTTTTATTAGATCGAGGTTTTCATATTATTCATTTAAAGCAACATGTTGTTACAGGTGATACTATTTTTGTATTTTCTATAGAACCTGGTTTCTATGAGAATATTTATGATTTTAGACAAAATAAACTTGATCAAGTGATTAAATAGTTATATTATATAATTATAAAGATAAAATAAAAAATAAGGAGTACTTATGAATATACGAGATTTTGCAATGATGGAACCAATGAAATATTATGATAATCCAGAGCCAAAAACTGATAGTTTAAAACAAAAACGTCAAGATATGATAGACAATAAAGATAATTTATATATGGCTACAGAAAAACACGATGGAGATTTTGGACTTTTTATACATTTTGGTAAGGATAATAACCTTATTAGAAGTCGTTCGATTAGTAAAGTAACAGGTGCTTATGGTGATTACACCGCAAAATTGCCGCATCTTTGTGTAGAAATGAACACTTGGCCAGATAATAGTGTGGTGATTGCGGAAATTTGTTGGGATGAATATGGCACTAATGCTAATACTGTTGGTACTATTTTAAGATGTCTACCAACTAAGGCAGTAGAAAGACAAAAAAATAAAAAACTAAGCGCATTAGTGTTTGATTTATTAATGTGGAATAATGAAGATCTTACTAATAAACCATATCAAGAAAGATATGGCATTGCGCGAACTCACTTTAGACGTGGTGATGATGATACTAGAATTTATTATTTTAACATTACTAATGCTTTTTATCGTAATTTTGCAAGTGAGGCTGATTTAATAATTAATAATGGCGGCGAAGGCTTGGTAATACAAAGAAAAGATAATCCATATATGCCAGGCACTCGAACCGCATGGAAAACTTTAAAACTAAAACAAACTTTACCACATATGGATCTAAAAGTAATTAAAACCGTTGAACCAAATAAACAATATGATGGTGATTTTATAGAAAAATGGCAATATTGGGTTAATAATAATAATGAAAAAGTTTTAGTTAAGGAAAACAATACTAATACTACTAATCTCACTCCTGTTACTAAACCATACTTTATGAATTGGAAAAACGGCATTACAGTAGAATTACCAAGTGGTATTGTTACTGATATTACTAGTGGTTTGACCGATGATGAACGAGCTTACTTAGCTACTGATGAAGCTCAAGCTAAAATTGCTGCGGGCGAATTGTGGGCAGAAGTAAAAGCAATGTCTGTGAACGATTTGGGCAAATTAAGGCACGGTAGCTTGGTAAGACTTCGTATAATCGAAGATGGTGTTAATGATAAAGGAGAATAAAATGAAACAATTAATTATTGTATCTTATGATTACCCATATGGTTTTAATACCAAATTAATAAATGATGGTAAAACAATTGCTCGATCTGCTTATGAAATTGATTCCTTACAAGAAGTTTATGATCAAGATCAATGGGCATCTGATGAATATCCAAATATTACTGCTTATGCAAAAGAACTTAACGTAGATCAATTAATCGTGATTGAAGATTCCAATATTTTTATAAAAAATCTTTAATTTTCTTGACAAAAGTAAAAATCAGTTTTATACTAATAAAAGTAGATAGAAAAACTATCTATATCATAAAAACAATAGGAGGTTTTCTTATGATTACAAAATATTATTCTGAAAAAACAAAAAAAGAATATTCAACAGAAAAAGAATGCATTGCGGCTGAAAAGGAATACGATAAAGCCAATGCGGAAAAAGAAAAAGAACGCGCTTTAATTAAGAAAGAAGCCGATGAAATTAATAAGGCTTATGAAGAATTAAAAGTTGCTCGTAAAAAATATAATGATTTAGTTAATGAATTCATTAAAAAACACAATTCATATCATTTAACCATTAGTAATAAAGATTTTTTCGATACATTTTTCGATAACTTTTGGTTATTTTAATTAATTATTAAAGATGTTAATTAAGTTTCTACCTATATCATTATTAATTAACAATTTTAATTTATAGGGACTTTGTATTAAACAAGTCCTTTTTATTTACTCTACTTTTGCCATGATATAAAAAATATTTTATATTTTATATAGCATAAATGTGCGGAGGTATTTTTATGAAATATAATTCAATAGGTCAGCAATTAATTGCTAAAGCGAAAGAACTTGATCCTAACTATAAAAGTGATAAGTTCAATGATATGAGTGAAGCACTCGAGATAATATTAAACAACATGGTTACAATTGAGACTATTGGTGAAATTAACACAATTTTAGACAACATAAATGGTGAGGTTATCTAATTATGGGAACAACAGTAGAAAAGTTAACTAAAATACTCCAAACAAAAGAAGCCATTAGAACTGCTATTAATAATAAAGGTGGGACCCTTACTGAAAGTGATACTTTTTCTAGTTATTCTACTGCTATTAATAATATCCAGACTGGAGGTGGAGATAATCCTATGCAAGAGTATGTAAATAATAACGGAGGAGATGGAATACCTAGTTGCGACCATTTATTATATCGATACCTTGGCAAAAGTGTAGATAATGTTTTGAATGGATTAGATACGAGTAGTGTTACTATTATGAGTTATATGTTTCAATATTGTGAAAACTTAGTAAGTATTCCTAAATTTAATACAAGTAAAGTTACTGATATGAGATATATGTTTGATGAATGTTCTAGTTTAACTTCCATACCTGCATTAGATACAAGTAAAGTTACTGATATGAGTTATATGTTTAATAGTTGTTCTAAGTTAACTTCCATACCTCAATTAAATACAAGTAAAGTTACTAATATGAGTGGTACATTTAAATATTGTTCATCACTAAAAAGTATTTCTCAATTAAATACTGATAAAGTGATAAATATGTCTGCGATGTTTTCAGCTTGTAATAGATTAAAAAAATAGATATTACAAAATTAGTAAGCGGATCATCGTATAATTCTCAATTTGCTGAAGATTGTTATTCTCTTAAAACTTTAATCATACGCACAATGGACGAAATACCTAGTTTAGGTAGCAACTCTTTTAATAATTGTTATCATTCCTATGGAACAACTAACGCAACATATAACCCTGAAGGATTAAAAGACGGCGCTATTTATGTTCCTGATGATAAAGTAGAAGCATTAAAAGTTGCTACTAATTGGAGTACATTTGCTGACATTATTAAGCCTTTAAGTGAATACGTGGAGGAATAGTTATGATTAAACAAGAAAAAAAGAAAGTAGGCGGACATTACTTTAATCATACATATAGCGATAGTGGGTTTTATATCTTACAAGTCGAAACAGGCACAAAATATGATGAAGCATACGACGTAATACCTTGTCGCTATACATACGAAGAAACAAGCGAAAAAATAGAAACGGAAGAAAAAGAATAATTTAAAAATGTAAAAAGTAAAATCTTCTAAAAATTAAGGCAGTAATAACTACCTTTTTTATTTAATTAATTAATTTACCCTATTCAATAATTTACTTTTGAAAATTTGCTTAAAAGATTTATATGTTTTAAATTATTATAAATAGAATAAAGGAGAATAATATGACAAAAGAACAAAAAATTAATCGTTTCCATGAAATCGTTAATTCAATGGCAAATCTTTACGCTAAGAAAAACGAAAATTATGGAGATAGTTTTGGACAACTTTACAAAGATTTAGGTCCAATTTCTGGTTTAGTTCCTTTGCACAATAAATTAGATCGTCTTACAAATCTTATTAAAGGTGGCCGCAATGATTTTGAATCAATAGAAGATACACTTCAGGACCTTGCCTGTTATGCAGTTATGAATTTAATTGCTTATGAAGAATATAAAAAAGATCAAGAAAAGGAGTCTTATTAATGAGAATTTATTTAGCTGGTTCAATTTTCTATTATGGAGATGAATTAAGAAATCGTGAATGGGCAAAGAAAATTAGAGAAGCCATTCCTAACGTAGATTTATATTCACCTATTGAAAATACTGATATCAATGGCATTGAAGGTAAAAAGAAATTTGCAGGTTCGCAATTAATTGAAGAAGGTGATAATTCACGTTTAGATAATACAGATGTGTTAATTGCTTGTATTGATGGAGATGTGATTCCATCAGGAACATCTTGTGAAATTGGTATTATGCGTGAAAAAATTAGACGTGGTGAACATAAATATGTTATTGGCATTTGTACCGATAATCGTGAATGTAGCCGCACTCATAGTGAAGCCAAAGATAAAGGTGCGGCCGCGGATATTTGCGAACAACAATATAGTTATCAAAACTTATATACAGTAGGTTGTATTAAGAAATCAGGTATATTAGTTAATAATATTGATGATGCGATTAAATTCTTAAAGGAGCATGAAAATGAATTCTAATGTTAAATATGGTATTCGTGATGTTCCAAAAAAATGATATGAATGGATAGTATTTACTTTACAACAAGTTCTTGCTGTATTTGTTGCGACCGTTCTTATTGCTAATATTTGTGGAACACCTGTTAGCTCTTGCTTACTTGGTGCTTGTATTGGTACACTTGTTTATCAATTAATTACTAAATTCCGTTCACCAATGTTCATTAGTTCATGCGGTGCAACTGTTAGCGCTGTTTGTGGTGCATTGGCGTTGAATGCAACAATTGCTTTTCCAGGTGCTGTTTCATATCAAACAACATTTGTTGATGGTGTAAATGTCACTCTGGCTCTTGATGCAGCCGGTAATGTA
>ULML01015601.1_pt1 | contig 10325 bp, 5 predicted proteins | sample 1951651 | NCBI WGS metagenome assembly ULML01 (sample SAMEA4835549, study PRJEB28245) | human gut metagenome | biome: gut microbiome; material: fecal sample | place: Denmark | collected 2008
GGCAGGTGGAGCCTCCCATGGACTGAATGGGGAAAAGACGACCCTGGCTGATGTAAAACACTTTCTATTTGCCGGTATTCCGGCAATTACGGATGCAACAACCAAAACCGCAGGGGGACTCAACTTCCTTGGAAAGACATTGTGGGAAGATTCTTATACGAAGGAAATACCGGACAGAATCTGTATCGAGGTGGATTATGAAGCACTTGCTTCAAAGAGTGAGGGATTATCTGCGGCAGCAGAGGAAACGATAAGGCTGGGAGAGCAGATCCAAAGCTATGAAAAGGAAATGCCCTTTTACATGCAGGGCAGAAATCTGGTGACGTTTCAGCTAAAACAGGTAGCTTCTGAGGTAGAGCATTTGGGAAAGAAAATACAGAAGCTGGCTTCGCTCCAACAGGAGATTGCAGCCTGCTATCAGAAGGCAGATGAGCAGACCGAGGAACTCTGCAATCAATGATCAGGAGAGGTTTTTCGGAAAAAAGTCAGCATGAAAAGGTTGAAAATCCGGGTTCTGGCGAATCTTCTTACGGAATTCTCCGGGAGTACACTGCAGGTACTGCCGGAACACCTTATTGAAATAGCTGGCATTGTTAAAGCCAACCTGAAAGGCAAGATCTGAAATAGAAGATACGGAAGGATCATTTTTCTGAATCAGATAGGCCGCCATATAGATGCGGTATTTCATCAGATATTCGACCGGTGTCATGTGAAGGCAGCGCTTAACACAGCGGCAACACTCGCTTTTGCTGATGTGTACCTGGGCTGCAAGATCATCCAGTGTGATGCGTTCAGCATAATGGATTTCAATGTATTTCATAATTTCCCTGGTACGGAGTTCATCGGAGGTGAGAACTGCTGTGTGCCGGGTCTTTTCCGGGGTGAAAGGAAACTTTCTGAGAAGTTCACACCAGAGCTCACAGATACATGCTTTGGTTGCCAGTTCATAGCCCCATTCCTGATCCTTATTTAACTGGACGATCCGGTAGGAAAGGGACAGAATATGGGACAGCCCCTCGTCAGAAGAATCCAGATGAAGCACCCGAAGGCCCGCATGATGAAGCAGAGGGGTTACATATTTACTGGTAAACAGAGTATCTCCATAACCGAACAGAAAGGAAGGGTGGAAGGCATAGGAAAACAGTTTGCAGCTCTGGGACGGAGAAACAGAAAGAATGGAATGCATGACATTCTGATTGATAATCACGCCCTGTCCGACCTCCAGGGATATCTGGCTGTCATCGTAATAAATAATGGCAGAGCCTTCTTCCACCAGAAATACCTCAATTTCCGGATGCCAGTTCCAGCCAATCCGGTTCATATAGGAACGGTTCAGATCCACATAGGTAACGTGAACCGGATATTCAGTTTCCCCGGAAAAGCATATGCGCTGATCAGTCTGTTTTTGTATATCTTCGGAATTGTTAATCATAATCAAATTTCCCTGGTTATATTTTATAAATTACATTTTATCGGATCTGTCAGAAATATTCAATTTATTTCTTGCGTATATATATGTAACAATTGTTAGTATTTAAACAGCAGCCGGATACATGATGTCAGGCTGCGCAAGAATTTAATTCAGAAGCGGGCAGTCTCCTTAACTAACAGAACTGCTATACAGATAGGATTGTGAGGGAAAAGGATGCAGAATCAGAAGCTGGAAGGTGTATTAAATCTGTCATTAGAGGCAACCGGGGAAGAACGAGAAAAGTCCAGACAGCTGGATGTGGGATATCTGGAGGAGGAGAAACGCTGGGAGCTGATTGTGAAATACAACGGAAGCCTGCAGCCGCTGTCTGGGGATCTGATACAGGTAGAGGATCTGATTGCAGGCTATGCGATCGTGACACTACCGGAATCTCTGATTGAATCGTTCGCGGAGCTGCCAGAGGTAGAATATATCGAAAAACCAAAGCGGTTGTATTTTTCGGTGCTGGCCGGGAAGCAGACCTCCTGTATCCCGGAGGTTACGGTGAGAGATCCGTTCCTGTCTGGGAAAGGAGTATTAATGGCCATACTGGATTCCGGAATTGATTATCAGAGTCCGGAGTTTCAGGAAAAAGGTGGAAAAACGAGAATCCGTTATTTATGGGATCAGACATTAAATCCGAAGGAGGTGGATGTACTTCTTACGGATCATAATGAAGAACTTATGCAAAGCTTACCGCCTGAAGGCTTTACCCAGGGAGTCATGTTTTCGAAAGAACGGATTGATGCGGCATTGCAGAGTACTGCACCGTTACAGCTCGTGCCAAGTGTGGACACTTCCGGACATGGAACCGCAGTTGCAACGATTGCAGCAGGATCAGGGAATTTTATGGATGGCAGGTTTCAGGGAGTGGCACCGGAAGCAGAACTGCTGATTGTAAAGCTCGGGAACAGCAGACCGAATTCTTTTCCCAAGACTACAGAACTGATGAGGGGACTTACCTTTGCTGCCCGGACGGCACTGCAGCTTTCCATGCCGCTTGTGATTAATCTGAGCTTTGGAAATACCTATGGGGTTCATGACGGAACATCACTTGTGGAGAGGTTCCTTGATAATATTGCAGAGCTCGGGAGATGTGTGATCTGTGTAGGGAGTGGCAATGAGGGAGCAGCCGGAGGGCATGCAGCCGGAACATTTAACAGGGATGCACAGGGAAATATACCACGGACCGAATTGGCAGTTGGTGAGTATCAGGCGTCATTCAGTGTGCAGCTATGGAAGGAGTATACTGATACCTTCCGGATTGTCTTACAATCTCCCGGAGGGCAGATCCTGCAGCTTAATTCTGCATTAGGTACAGCCGTGCGTTATCGGATGGAAGATACAGAGCTTTTGATTTATCAGGGTGAGCCCACCCCGTATTCCGTCAGACAGGAAATATATTTTGATTTTTTACCGGTGAATAGTTATGTTAACCAAGGGGTCTGGAGCTTTATGATAGAGCCGGTACAGGTGGAAGGTGGAGGGTATGACTTCTATCTGCCAAGCAGCTCTGTGCTTAGCGTGGAAACCCGCTTTTTTCAGTCAACACCGGAAAAGACACTGACGATACCTTCTACAGCAGCCAGAGTGATTACCGTTGGGGCTTATGATACCTATACTGAAGCCTATGCGGATTTTTCTGGAAGAGGCAGGAATATGCCTCCTTCATCGGTTAACATAAAACCGGATTTTGTAGCACCAGGAGTAAACATTAAAACGTTAAGTCCGGGAAATGTTCCGGTTGCCGTGTCAGGAACCTCCTTTGCGACACCCTTTGCTTCAGGAAGTGCTGCACTTCTTATGGAATGGGGTATTGTGAGAGAAAATGATCCTTTTCTGTATGGAGAAAAGGTAAAGGCCTATCTTCGAAGAGGTGCCCGCACATTGCGGAGTGAAAGTGTATATCCGAATAACCGTGTCGGATGGGGAGCACTGTGTCTTGCGGGAAGTCTGCCGGATTAATTCCGTTGGATCGCAAGATATTTATACGATTTTTGACTTGAAATCTGCTTGTGAACGCTGCCTGTATGTTTATAATGAAAGTTAGGCAGTAATTTTGAATTGCCGCCGATGGGAATGAGAGGGTAGAGGACACGTTGGGAGAATACTTAATCATAAAACGGGGCAGGAGAGAACACAATGATTACATTAAGCGGACAATGGAAGATGAAGCAGGTAAAGGAGAAGGAATGGCACCAGGGAACGGTTCCGGGAACCGTATATACAGATCTGCTCACCCAAGGGTTAATTGTGGATCCCTATGTAGGAGAGAACGAGGACGAAGTCCGGGATCTTTCCTATAATGATTATCTTTATGAAAGAGAATTTCTGATTTCGAAAGAGGTTCTGAATAATGAGAGAAATCTTCTTATCTGCAAGGGAATTGATACGATTGCAGATCTTTTGGTTAATGGAAAGCAGATAGGAATCTGTGAAAATATGCATCGGGAATATGAGTTTGATCTTACCGGTTTCTTAAAAGAAGGAGTAAACCGGATCCGGGTTTATTTCCATTCACCAATGAAGTATATGCAGAAGCTTTATGAGAAGAAGCCGTTGTGGGGAGTAACCAGCACGGTGCCGGGATATCAATATATCCGGAAGGCACATTGCATGTTTGGATGGGACTGGGGCCCGAAGCTTCCGGATATGGGAATCTGGCGGGATATTTATATCGAAGAGGTAAATGGCGCAAGGATACAGAATGTACAGATCCGTCAGCAGAATGAAGAAGAGGTCAGCCACCTGTCTGTGGTTTTAAAGAATGAAGTTATACAAAGTGATGCAGCCGGGATGATTGCAGAATGCAGAGTGTATGATCCGGAAGGAAGAGAGCTTACCCTGCAGACTGAGGATGTAAAGGAAACACAGATCTTTCAGATTGAAATTAAGAATCCGGAACGCTGGTGGCCGAACGGTTATGGAGAGCAGAAGCTATACCGGGTATGTGTAAGCCTGAAGGGAGAAAACCAAATCATTCAGGAGAAGTCAATCCGTTTTGGAATCCGTGATTTTATGGTGGTACGCAGACCGGATGAATGGGGAACTGGATTTACCTTCTGTATTAATGGGATGGAGATCTTTGCCAAAGGCGCAAACTACATTCCGGAGGACAGTATCTTCGGGAAACGCAGCAAAGAAAGAACGGAACGCCTTTTGAAGGATTGCCGGAGGGCCAACTTTAACTGTATCCGCGTATGGGGAGGCGGCTGTTACCCGGATGATTATTTTTATGATTTATGTGATGAGCTGGGGCTGCTGGTATGGCAGGACTTCATGTTTGCCTGTGCTGTTTATGATCTGACGGACTCATTTTATGATAATATCAGGCTGGAAGCAAGAGACAATATTATCCGGCTTCGGAATCATCCCTCTCTTGGCATGTGGTGTGGAAACAACGAAATGGAAGGTGCCTGGGTTGGCTGGGGGATTCCGCAGAATCAGAAGCTGAAGCAGGATTATCTTACGATGTTTGAACGGCTGATTCCACAGATGGTAGAGGAATATGATCCGGATCGGTTCTATTGGCCGGCCTCTCCATCCTCAGAGGGCGGCTTTGAGGATCCGTTTGACGAAGGAAGAGGCGATGCACATTACTGGGATGTATGGCATGGCAGGAAGCCGTTCGAGGATATTGAGAGTAAATTCTTCCGGTTTTCCAGTGAGTATGGCTTTGAAGCAGTTCCATCTATGAAAACATTAAGAACCGTGATCCATGAGAATCAGTTCAATATCGTGTCGCCTGAAATGGAGAAGCACCAGAAGTGTATTGATAATGGACCGGGTAATGTGACGCTCATGTATTATCTGCTTCAGTATTACCAGCTTCCTGCCACCTTTGAGCGGACAGTGTATGCAACACAGTCTTTGCAGTCAGATTTTTTGGAAATGGCGATCCGGCATTTCCGCAGTCACAGGGAGCGATGCGCGGGAAGCACCTACTGGCAGATCAATGATACCTATCCTACGATTTCGTGGGCAACCCTGGACTATTATGGCAGGTGGAAGGGTGCTCATTATGTGGTAAAGAGAAGTTATGGCAAGGTGATTTCGTATGTGGAAACCGGTGCAGACCGGGTGGCAAGGCTGTATGTATCCAGTGATGAGACGAGGCCTTTGAAGCTTACCTGCAGGCTGGAGCTTATAGAGCAGGGAAAGGGGGTATTACATACGGAGTGCAGAGAAATTTCTGCAGAACCGTTAGCTTCTACCTGTGTCGCTGCTTTCAAAATCCAGGAGATGAAGGAGCTTCGCAGCAGAGAATGCTATCTTCATTATGAAATTCAATGTGAGGAAGAAGTAATTGACTCCGGAAACCGTCTCCTGGAAAGACCAAAGAAATTCCATTTTCTTGATCCACATCTTACCTCTTATGTTGAGGAAACGGAAGAACAGGAGAGAGCAGATGAAGGTAAAACAGGTGAAAGCAGAGTAAAAAAACAATTCAGGATTACCGTGAAGGCACAGCAGTTTGCAAGGAGAGTTGCGATTGAATTTACGGATGCGGATGTGATCCTGTCTGATAATTATTTTGATCTGCTTCCGGGAGAGAGTAAGACCGTATGGGTCGAGGAGATCCGTTCGGAAAAAGAGGTAAATCAGAAAACCCTGTCTGAGGAAATAGTTCTTACAAGCAATTATGATGTGGCGAAGTAATGATTGGATAGGATTCAGAGGTGACAGCAGCAATATGTGAATCCACTGAAGAAAATTCGGCTGAAGAAAATAAAGCAGTTCCGGTTGTAAAAGTTTTTGTATTCCATTAAAATAATAGCTATCCGGCGATGTAATCCGGATAGCTGTTTTTATTCTGCGCCTGTTATGATACATGGAAAATAAGTAGCTGGCAGAATGGCTGTAAAAATACAGAACAGAGGTAATTAGAAATGCTTCCTGAACAATTTACGAACCGGATGAAAGAGCTGCTGAAAGAAGAATACGAGGATTTTGCGGCATGCTATGGAAATGACCATGCACATTCCCTGCGGATCAATCCGTTAAAAGGATCGAAGGAGCAGTATGATCAGACTTCCGTATTTAAGCAAAGAGAGCCGTTAAAGGAACAGGTTGCCTGGGAAGAAAACGGGTTCTATTATGAGGACTCTTTGCAGCCCGGGAAGCATCCTTTTCATGAGGCCGGAGTGTACTATATTCAGGAAGCCAGTGCGATGGCACCGGCGGCAATCTGCAAGAGGGCAGATCCTGATTTTGTAAATTCTGAAGATGCAGAGAAGAGCGGAACCGAAAATGATACAGAGGGACAAAGGGAGAAAAAGAGCTCCGATGACTTCCGGTTCTTCGGAGAGAGGATCCTTGATCTGTGTGCGGCTCCCGGAGGGAAGAGTACCCAGATGGCAGCAGCCATGGCAGGCAGGGGAATTCTGTTCAGCAATGAAATTCATCCGGCAAGGGCCAGGATTCTGTCTGAGAATATCGAGCGCATGGGGATTGTAAATGACATTGTTTTAAATCATGATCCCAAGGTGCTGGCAGAACGTTTCCCGTCCTATTTTCACCGGATTCTGGTGGATGCGCCATGTTCAGGGGAAGGAATGTTCCGCAAGAACGAAGAGGCGGTAGAGCAGTGGTCCTTAGAGAATGTGAAGCTGTGCGCAGGGCGGCAGGAAGAGATCCTGGAATGTGCCTATACCATGCTGATGCGTGGCGGAATTCTGGTATATTCGACCTGTACCTTTGCACCGGAAGAGGATGAAGAAATGATGGCACATTTTCTTGCGAAGCATCCGGATATGAAGCTGCTTCCGGTTCCGCTTGCAGGAGGAATGGAACCCGGGCTTGTTAGGCAGGAAGCATTGATGAAGCTGCTGCAGAATCAGGGACAGTCTAAGAGGAAGACCACATACGACATGGAAGAACGATTCCGCAAAGAGCTTCAGAAGACGGTCCGCCTATGGCCGCATAAGGTAAATGGGGAAGGTCACTTTGCTGCTCTTTTGCAAAAAGAAGGAACTGCCTGTCTTGAGGTGAATGGCCGGGAAATGAACCGGGATTTGATTTCGAACATGGGAGAAGCTCCTTGCGTGATGCGGAGCGCTTCTCATTCAAGGGATTGTGACCGGAAAAAAATGAAAAAGGGAAGCACTTTCCAAAAAGGAAAAGATAAGAAAAGCCAGTCCGTGTCAAACCAGATGACGGAAGCCATCGCTGCATTCGAACAGTTTGAAGCACAGACACTTAAGTCCTCCTGGCGGGAGGGAAAGGAGAGTGCTGCCTATCTTACCTTTGGAGATCAGTTGTATCTTGTTCCGGAAGGAACACCGGATCTGCATGGACTTAAGGTACTGCGCCCTGGACTGCATCTTGGAACCTTTAAAAAGAATCGTTTCGAACCGTCCCATGCACTGGCTCTTTCCTTAAAGAGCAAAGATGTGAAAGATACCATTGATTTGTCAGTGGAAGATGCGATAAAATATATAGAAGGCTATACTTTCCCGGCAGAAAACCGGAAGGGCTGGTGCCTTGTTACCGTGGAAGGCTACAGTCTGGGCTTTGGGAAAGCAGCAGGAGGAAGCCTTAAAAATCACTATCCGAAGGGACTTCGCAAGTCATGTTAAAGAAACGAATGTATCAGTTACTGGCAGCCTCAATATTGCTTTTGGCACTTACTGGCTGCGGAGCAGCAAAATCTGAAAATATAACGGCAGGTATGGAAGCCATTAAGTCATTGGACTATGATACGGCGCTCACCTGTTTTGAAGCAGCAAAGGAAGCAGGAGAAAATGAACGGCTTCTGTATCGGGGAGAGGGAATTGCCTATTTAGGAAAGACCATGTACCCGGAGGCAGTGGAAGCATTTCTTACCTCGCTCAATCATAGCAATGGTCTGATTGAAAATATGGATTATGACATCAATTATTATCTGGCAACAGCTTATTATAAGCAGGGTGACTATGACAATGCCATAGCGGTATATGATGCAATCATTGCCATGAAGAAGGATGAGAAGGACGCCCTTTATTTCCGTGGTGCAGCATATACTAAGAAAGACCAGATCGAAGAAGCACAGCAGAGCTTTGATGCAGCAATTGCAGCCGCACCTTCCGATTATGACAGGATTATTGATATCTACTGTATTCTCAATGAACATGGTTACAAGGAGATCGGAACAGCCTATCTTCAGACCGCCATGGAGAATGATACGAAGAAGATGACCAATTATGAAAAGGGCAGAATCAGCTACTATCTCGAGGATTATGAGAATGCCCGCACTTATCTGGAAAAGGCACGGGATGAGAAGGGCTACGAGGCTGTTTTATTCCTTGGAAAGACCTATGAAACACTGGGGGACAATAACTATGCGATCAGCGTATACAACACGTATCTGGAAAGTAACCCGGATGCAGCACAGGTCTGGAACCAGCTTGGATTATGTAAACTAAATATGGAAGATAATGAAGGGGCACTGCAGGCCTTCCAGACAGCAATGCAGATTGAGAATAATGGAATGATGCAGACACTCAAGATGAATGAGATCATTGCCTATGAGCATCTCCATGAATATAAGAAAGCTTCCGTTTTAATGGAAAGCTACCTGAAATCCTACCCCGATGATGAGACGGCACAGAGAGAATATCTTTTTCTTAAGACGCGCTGATTTATGATCCGGATTGCGGTGAATGACGAAACCATTCACCGGATGATGGCCAGTAGTCAATGGTCAGATTAGATAAAAATAAAAAATATTATTGTATAATCAGCACAAGATTTATGTTTATGTTGTTATGTAAACACAATATCTTGTGCTTTTGTGTTGACTTTCCTTTGGGGCAATGATAAACTCTTAGATAAACGAGGCTTTTATGATGAATATCAGAGCCTCTTGTTTTATCAAAGAAAAGGGGGATTTACAGTGTTTCAGGTAATCAAAAGAGAGGGCGAAGTTACAGATTTTACATTGACGAAGATCAGTGATGCCATTATGAAGGCATTTAATGCTACCGATGTGCAGTATAATAATGATGTAGTGGATCTTCTTGCGCTACGAGTTACAGCAGATTTTCAGGGAAAGGTGAAGGATGACGGCATTCATGTGGAGGATATTCAGGACAGTGTAGAGAAGGTTCTGGAGCAGGCAGGCTATGCAGAGGCTGCCAAGGCGTTCATTCTTTACCGGAAGCAGCGTGAAAAGATGCGTACCATGACTTCGACCATTTTGGATTACAAGGATGTGGTAAACAGCTATGTGAAGATTGAAGACTGGCGTGTGAAGGAAAACTCTACCGTGACCTATTCCGTAGGAGGACTGATCTTAAGCAATTCCGGAGCCGTTACGGCAAATTACTGGCTGTCTGAGATTTATGATCAGGAGATCGCAGATGCACATCGGAATGCGGACATTCATATCCATGACCTGTCCATGCTTACCGGGTATTGTGCCGGATGGTCCTTAAAGCAGCTAATTACAGAAGGCTTAGGCGGTATTACCGGAAAGATTACCTCCGCACCTGCAGCACACCTTTCCGTGCTCTGCAACCAGATGGTGAATTTCCTTGGAATTATGCAGAATGAATGGGCAGGTGCACAGGCGTTTTCTTCCTTTGATACTTATCTGGCTCCGTTTGTCAAGGTGGACAATCTTTCTTATAAAGAAGTAAAGAAGTGCATCGAAGCTTTTATTTACGGTGTAAATACACCGAGCCGCTGGGGAACACAGGCTCCGTTCAGCAACATTACGCTGGACTGGACGGTTCCGTCAGATCTGGCTGAGCTGCCGGCCATTGTTGGTGGTAAGGAGATGGATTTCTGTTACAAGGACTGCAAGAAGGAAATGGATATGATCAACAAGGCCTTCATCGAGACGATGATCGAAGGAGATGCCAATGGCAGAGGC
>ULML01048238.1_pt1 | contig 10309 bp, 9 predicted proteins | sample 1951651 | NCBI WGS metagenome assembly ULML01 (sample SAMEA4835549, study PRJEB28245) | human gut metagenome | biome: gut microbiome; material: fecal sample | place: Denmark | collected 2008
AGCCGACTGAAAGGAGAACGACGGGAGCAATGGAAGAACACGGAGTTAAAATCCATGAAACGGAATCGGTGAAGGCATCAGACGGATTTGCAGCATCGGCGGGCGACAGCTTGGAGAAGCACGGGGCACATGCGCTTGACGGCTTCCGTCCCGATCTGACGGATTATTTTGCGTCACTTGTGCAGGCTGCAAACGCTGCGGGACTGCTTTCGGAAACGGATGTTTCAAGCTTGCAGGTGCAGCTTGCGGATCTGCTTAAAACGTTGGCGGATAAGCGAACGGGGGGCAGAAGCAGTTCATTGCCCGTTGAAGAGGGAAGAAAGCTGCTTCTTTCCGTAACATATATAATCGGTTTGAACCTGAAAAGGTATCCGAGTGCGGAAGAGGCGGCGGAAGCGCTTGTGAACACTGCGCTTGTGCAGCTTTATAATGACGGCATGGCGGAAGCAAACCTTCGTATGAACCGCGCAAGGGGGCTTCAAAAACGCATTTTGCGTAACTTTTTCAAAAATCCCAACAGATTCTGGTTTTCAACGGTTTCGGACGGTATAAACGGGTTCTTTAAACTGTATTCGCCCGTGTTTTCGGCGCGGGAGATTCACATAACTGCGGACTATCCGCCGCTTGCGGGCAGGCCGAAACTTTGCGGAATCGAATTTGTTGAGCGGTATTTGCGTTATATTGACGCTGAAAATGCCTTTTTGCTTTTATTCCCGTCGGATAAATGCGATGGGCTGCTTCGGGAGCTTGCAAAGGATTATGCCGACAGCCCGGTGAACCTGTTTGAACCGATTCTGCTTTGTGCACTTGCGCTTGCACATTTCGGGCGCGAACCGCAGCGGCTGGACCTGTCCGCAAAGGAAGCGGAAACACTTGAAGCGGAACTCGTTTCACTCGACTTGAAGCAAACTGCTGCATTTCTTATCGATGCGCTGGATAAATTGGACGCCGTTTTGAAACTGCCGAAAAGTGTCGGGCTGTATATCGTTCGCTGTATGCCGATTCTTGCAAGAACGGTTCATAACAATGTAAGTATCGGACGAAGCGTCTTCCCGCGGGTATCGGAAGCGTTTCGGATGGGTGAAGTCAATGTTTGGGACGGTGAAAGGCTCAGCGATGCAGAATACAGAGGGCTTCGCGAAAATCTGCTTGCGGCTCAAACCGCAGGCGAAAAGCTCGCGCTTATCACGGAAAACGTGCATTCCGCAGCGGACATAATCGATATTGTGTGCGATGATTTGCTTGACAGTGCTGAAATGAACGCGCTTGTCGAAATGCTTCCGCTGCCGGCATTCGTTTTGCTTTTGAAACGCTTTCCCTCCGTTGAGTTTGAGGAAGGCCGAAACGAAAAACAATTTGCGGAAGCCCTCAAGGCGCGCCGCAGCAGCCTTCCCCCGGAGCAGAGCCGCAAGTTGGAGCTGATACTTGAGAATATGACTGTCGGGGAATGATTGAGAATTGAGACAGTATGCCAGGTATTCAACACTTCTTAGTAGGCGAAATAACAGGATTGAGCAACTTCTGCGGGGCGTAAAACAAACGTCTGCTGTCATCAAACGATGTCATTAACTTGGAAAGCAAAACGTTATGAAACGACTGTTTTTAAAAGCTGTCTGATTGACAGTTGCTGGAGTTATTTTTGCATTCAAAACGGTTTCTTCTAAGTTACAATAATCAGCTGTATCGTATCTAAGTATTTTACAGATCGTAGATGCAATATGCAGGAACAATCAAATTAAAAACATTTATGTTGGACTTAATATGCTGAATATGATAAAGAATTAAGCTAAAACCAAGGGTTATTACACACGACTTGTTTGCATAATAGCCCTTGGTCAGTGTTTGTCATTTATGCCAGTAATGTTCAAAACTTTTTAGTAGGTTTGGTTTTAACTTTACTTGTTTCCCGAATTAATCATACTATTATTTAAGCATGCTTTTATCAGGTGATTTTTTTGAAAGTGCAGAGCCGATTTACATTTCTCTGCGGTTTTCTATGGAACGGAGCAGGGTAACTTCATCGATGTATTCGAGGCTGCCGCCGATAGGTATTCCGTGAGCAATGCGCGTAACGCGGACGCCGAGGGGTTTGAGCAGCTTTGCGATGTAGTTTGCGGTTGTTTCGCCTTCAACATCCGGGTTGGTTGCAAGGATAACTTCCTTAACTTTTTCACACTCGATGCGCTTGCAAAGTTCGTTTATTCGAAGCATCTCCGGTCCTATTCCGTCCATTGGGGAAAGAACGCCGCCGAGAACATGGTACCTTCCGTGATATTCACGCATACGCTCCATAAAAATAACATCGCGCGCATCTTTAACAACGCACAGGGTGTCAGAGCTGCGTTTCGGATCGGAGCAGATCTCGCAAACCTCATTTTCCGTATAGTTACCGCAGATAGGGCAAAAATGAACAAGCCTGTGCGCATCCTCAATCGAATTCGCAAGGGCTGCTGCATCCTCATCGGGAAGGGAGATAATATGGTAAGCAAGCCGTTGTGCTGTTTTGATGCCGATTCCAGGCAGGCGGTTGAGCCGCGAGATAAGTCTGTCGAGACTTTCCATTTTGTTCTGCCGAAGAATCAGAAGCCGAAGCCGCCGAGATTTCCGAGACCGCCGGTGACTTTTGACATTTCCTTTTCCATCGTTTCGTTAGCAAGGCGAACGGCCTCGTTCACTGCGGAAAGGATAAGATCCTGAAGCATTTCAACATCATCCGGATCCACTGCCGCCGGGCTGATTTCGATGGATTTGAATTCTTTGTTGCCGTTCACAACGACTTTGACCGCGCCGCCGCCGACACTTGCTTCAAAATCGGTGTTGCCGACTTCCTCCTGAACGCGGGCAACTTCCTGCTGCATCCGCTGTGCCTGGCGCATAAGCCCCTGCATGTTGCTTGCGCCGGTGTTGAATCCGTTAAATTTTCCCATTGTTTATACCTTTGCTTCTGCCGCTGCAAAAGCTCCTTTATATTATTTTAAATGAAACGTGCCGAACCGTTTTGATCCGTGTTTTTCTGACGAAAGCCGTATTAAATCGGATAACCGGAATTTTGCGGTTTCGGCAAATTCCGATTGAATTTTGCAGACGGAGCCGTTTCGGGCAAACAAGTCGAAACAGCTCCGCCGAAAGTGCGAATTTACGTCTGCATCAGCACTTCATAAGATATGCGTTAATGAACGATTCAATGTCGCCGTCCATAACAGCCTGAATATTGCCGGTCTCCTCACCCGTGCGATGATCCTTGACCATTGTGTAGGGTTGGAAAACATAGCTGCGAATCTGGCTGCCCCATTCGATTTTTTTCATTTCACCCTTAATATCCGCCATGTGTTCCATGCGTTCGCGTTCCTTGATTTCAAGCAGCTTGCCGCGGAGCATACGCATTGCGGTTTCGCGGTTTTGAATCTGGCTGCGTTCGTTCTGGCACTGAACAACGACGCCCGTCGGGAAATGCGTTATGCGGATTGCGGAGGATGTTTTGTTAACATGCTGTCCGCCTGCTCCGCTCGAACGATAAGTATCAACACGGATATCATCGGGATTTATCTCAATATCACCCGCATCATCGTCAAGAATCGGAGTTACATCCAGCGAGGCAAAAGAGGTGTGCCTGCGCCCGGAGGAGTCAAACGGGGAGATTCGAACAAGCCTGTGAACACCCTTTTCCGCCTTAAGGTAACCGTAGGCATTGTCCCCCTGGCACTCAAAGGTGACGGACTTGATGCCCGCTTCCTCGCCGTCGAGCAAATCCAGTTCCTTCACAACAAAACCTTTGCGTTCGCAATAACGTGTGTACATGCGGTAGAGCAGGCTGACCCAATCCTGCGCTTCCGTGCCGCCTGCACCGGCATGAAGGCTGAGAACGGCATTTGCATTGTCGTACGGCCCGCGGAGCATCGTGTCGATGCGGAACTCTTCAACCTTATGCAGAAACTCCTTAAGCTCCGCCTGTGCTTCAAGCGCGGTTTCCTCGTCATCTTCTTCCTCTGCCATATCAAACAGGGTTGAGACGTCCTCGCCGGTTGTTTCAAGCTTGCGATATTTGTCAAGCTTTGCGTGAATCGCTTTTATGCGTTGATTGACCTTGTTTGCATTTTCAACATCGTTCCAGAAGCCGTCCTGAGCCATCTGCTCCTCAAGCTCCTGTTTTTCCTTTGCAAGCCCTGCAAGGTCAAAGGGATTCACCCGCCTGCTTAAGGGCTGCAATGGCTGCCGTCAACTGTTGACGATATTCGTCGAGTAGAACCATTGTGTATTTCCTTTCGATAAAATAAATTATTATTGATAACCAATTGATTGACGCTTCGCGGATCCGAATTACATCCTTTCGGGTGCTTCAAGCCCGACAAGGAACAGACCTGTGCGAATGGCGGTGCGTGCGGCTTCGGTGAGCGCAAGCCTTGCGTTGCGAACGGCCGTATCATCATCCATAATGCGGTTGTCGTAGTAGAACTTGTTGAAGCATGAACAAATATCTATAACCGCACGGGAGATAAGGTAGGGTTCGTATTTTTCCGCCGCCTGTTTAATGCAGCCCGGCAGTGAATCTATTGCGCGGAGCAGCGCGGCCGAAGCTTCATCCGAAAGCACCGAAAAATCGATGTTTTCGGCATCGAATCCGTCCGCCTTGCGCATTACGGAGCATGCGCGTGCATAGGTGTATTGCGCATAGGGACCGGTTTCGCCGTCGAAATTGAGAGATTTTTCCCAAGAGAAGGTGTAATCCTTTATTCTGCCGTTATAAAGCACGCCGAAAACGAGTGCACCGACGCCGACCTGCCGCGCAACCTCCTCCTTGTTTTCAAGGTTGGGACTTTTTTGCTTGATAATTTCAAGCGTTTTTTCAATCGAGGCATTCAAAACGTCCTCAAGGTAAACAGCATTGCCTTTGCGGGTGGAGAAAGTCATATCCTCCATGCTGACCATGCCGAAACTGACATGAACGCAATCCTTTGCCCAATCGTAGCCCATAAGCTCAAGCACCTTGAAAATCTGGCGGAAATGCAGGCTCTGCTGATAGGCAACAACGTACAGGGACTTATAGAAATCGTAAGTATTCTTGCGATATTCCGCAGCGGCAATGTCGCGGGTTGCGTAAATGGTGCTTCCGTCGCTCTTAAGGATTATGCAGGGCGGCATATCATATTCGGAAAGATCGACAATGGTCATGCCGTTGTCGATTTTTGTAAGCCCCTTATCCTTAAGCTCCTGCACAACGGCGGGCATTTTGTCCTCGTAGAAGGCTTCGCCGTTATAGCTGTCGAATGTTACGCCCAAAAGGTCGTAGACCCGCGCAACATCCTTGAGCGTCAGCGTTTTGAACCACTGGAAAAGCTCCCATTCATGCGGTTCGTGCAGCTCGATGCGGCGGAATGCGGCACGTGCTTCATCCTCAAGAGAGGGGTCTTTTTCGGCCTCCTCATGGAATTTGACATAGAGTGCAACAAGTTCGCGGACGGAATTGCCGTTTTCGATTTTTTCTCTGTCGCCCCATTTGTCATATGCAACGATCATTTTTCCGAACTGCGTTCCCCAATCACCGAGGTGATTGATGCTGACGGTCTTGTAGCCCAAATGGTCAAAGATACGCCTGAGTGAATTTCCGAGAACCGTTGTTGTGATATGGTGGATACCGAAGGGCTTTGCGATGTTTATGGAAGAATAATCCAAGCAGATATTCTTTCCGCTGCCTTCGGTTGAAGCACCGTAGCCGTCTCCTTCGGAAAGAACCCTTTGAATGACGGTTCGGGCGAATGCGGATTTGTCCGTAAAGAAGTTCAGATAGCCGCCGGCTGTCTCAATACGGGAAAAACCCTCAATTTCGCCGAGATTCCGGGCAAGCTCCGCGGCAATTGCCGGGGGAGCTTTTCTGAAAGTTTTTGCAAGCTTGAAGCAGGGCAGCGCAAAATCACCCATTGCGGGGTTCGGCGGAGTTTCAAGCATATCGCCGATCTGTTCGGCAGTCATGCCGCAGGCATTGCTGAGAGCGGCGCAAAGGTTTTGTTTGAAGTCCATGTGGATACCTCTTGTCGGAAATACGCTGATGCATTAAACAGAACCAGCGTTCGTTTGTTGTGATGCAGCGCCCGCTGTGTCTGCACGCAGGCGGCATCCGTGCATTCGATCGGAGCAGATTGCGGCTGTTCGGTGAAAAACTTTGAACTTTAAGCAAAAATAAGCCGAACCGCCGTCCCCGGATCAAAATTCCGTTATATTCCGTATTATACCATAAACAATTTCTGTTGCCAACACTAAAATTCTTTGATATAATAAAGGGGCTATGGATAAAAAGAAACGAAAAGTATATACTCCTGCCGAAAAAAGGCGCAGAAACCGCCGTCACAACGCCATTGTGACGTCAATCGCCGTTGTGCTGCTGCTCGCGGGTATCATTATTATCGTGAGCGACACGACGTTTTTCTTTGACGATGCCGGGCGTTGGATACGCCGCAACATCTTCGGAGAAGTATTCGAAACGATTCCGCCTTTCCCGACAGGCCGCCCGAGCGACCCGAGTGATCCCGATGACCCGAACAATCCCAACATCGGGCCGCAGGGCAGTCTCGTTCCGCGTCCGACGTTTTCGCCGGACGAAACGCCCCTGCCCGAAAATGTTACGGAAGAACCGTTCATTTACGATTATGCGCCCGAATGCGTTTATTTTCCGCAATATGATATAACCTGCCCCGTGGATCCCGTCGGATACAATTGGCGCGGCGAAATGGCAACCGTACGTTCTCCGTTCCGTGCCGGATGGCTCAAATACAGCGGGGATCCCGTAACGGGCGGCAACGTTATCCTTGCGGGGCACAATCGATACAGCGGCAAACTCGGTTATTTTTCCGTTGTAAAGGATAAATTGCAGCCCGGGGATCAGGTCATTGTCAAAATGCAGAACGGCGAATACGCTTATTATATCGTTGAAAGCATTAACCAATACCACTATCAGCATGTTCCGTGGGAAGTCATGCAGCATGACGGCGAATCAAGATTGACGCTCATCACCTGTCTCGGCGACTTTAGCTCTTCCGCCGGAACAAGTATGCACCGCGTTGTTGCTGTATGCAGACCCTACACCGGTGAGTAACAGCGGCGGATACGTCAAAGCGGTTCAATTCGTCCGAAATCAAAAAGGCGATAAGCTGCCTTGAAATTTCGAGTGCGGCATTATCATAAAAATTTACCAAAATCAAAATCAAAACGGCGCAGCGAATAATGTGCGTCGGCGAAAAATTCAGGAGGTACACCTATGTCCGGACATTCCAAATGGGCAAACATTAAAAACAAAAAGGAGAAGACCGACTCTCAAAGAGGTAAGGTTTTCACAAAAATAGGCAGAGAAATTGCAATCGCCGTTAAAGAAGGCGGCAGCGACCCCGCAAACAACTCAAAACTCCGCGATGTTATTGCAAAAGCAAAGGCAAGCAACATGCCCAACGACAACATCTCCCGCTCCATCAAAAAGGCGGCAGGCGAACTCGGCTCCATTAACTACGAAAGCGGCACTTACGAGGGTTACGGCCCCGGCGGCGTTGCAGTCATTGTCGAAGTTCTGACTGACAACCGCAACCGTACCGCTGCGGAAATCCGCCACCTGTTTGACAAATACGGCAACGGCATGGGCAACTCCGGCTGCGTCGCCTGGATGTTCGACAAGAAGGGTCATATCGTCATTGAACGCAGCGCAAAAATCGATGAGGAAGAACTCATGATGGCTGCTCTCGATGCCGGCGCTGACGATTTCAATGCACAGGACGACTGCTTTGAAGTCTTCACTTCGCCCGCCGATTTTTCTGCCGTTCGCGAGGCTCTTGAAGCCGCAGGCTACACCTTCCTCTCCGCCGAACAGGATATGATCCCCTCCAACACCGTTGATGTCAACGATCCCGAAATGATCGCAAAAATCGAACGTATGCTCGACATGTTCGACGATAACGATGACGTTCAGGAAGTGTTCCATAACGCAATCCTCCCCGAGGAAGAGGACGAAGACTGAGCCTGACTGAGGATTCGGTCAATAATCAAACAGCTGCCGAACTGTTGTTCGGAACGTTAAAGAGCCGCGTCAAAGCGCGGCTCTTCTGATTCGGCAGGAGTTGAAAACGCACTGCGGTGTCCGATGCACAGGAGCGTGTTTTTAATTTACCGCATTATCTTCTTAATGCCTTTTTGGCAAAATCATAATTTTTCTTATACACAATATCTCCCGTTGCGTCATACAAATCTTTCCATATGGTCATCGCTTCTTTAAGGCATTCTTTCTGCTCGTCTGTTGCCTTTCGCTGCAACGGAAGTGCACCAAGTCTGTATAATGCAATTGCAAGATCGTCTTCATTAAACGATCGAGTCCCGAGCTTAACGTTAGTGCGGCAGATCTCAAGCGATTGTCTGTACAGCAATTCAGCTTCGCGATAATTGTGTTTAAGCTCTGCTATATGACCGATCTGTTCATAAGAAACACTCATATTGTACTTAAGTTTGCCGTCATCGGGCGAAGCTGCGAGAAGTTCTTCGGTTATCTGCATTGCCATTGTATAGCATTGCAATGCCTCGTCAAGTTTTCCCATCTGCTCTTTCGCCGTGCCGAGTTTTGTGAGCGTGAATGCATGGTCACGCATAAACATTCCGTTCACATCGGCCATTTTATGAATAATCGTAACCGCTTCACTCAAATACTTTTCTGCTGTAACCCAGTCACCGTTCGAAAGCGCCGAAAGTCCAGGGCTTTATTAAGCGGATGAGCCAGTGATGCCAGCAGTATTATGTCGTTTGGGCTAATATCAAGAAGCCTCGTTCCAAATTTGACCGCTCGACTGTAAAAGTCGATTGCTGCATTCGTGTCTTTGGCCTTTGTTGCAACATCTCCAAGTAGGACGAGCAGCTTCACAAGCCCGAACAAGCTCTCTTGTTCATTCGGTTTTTCATGAACCAGTTCTATTCCGGACTTGAGCGCAATTTTGCCGAGTCTCATTGCCTCGCTGAGATCTCCGTCCTCGGAATAATATCTGCACAGTCCGGAATAGAAAACCAATTCCATATTCAGCTTACTTGCCAAGGTTATGTCATTAGGGATGATTTCATGCATCATTTCATAGCATTTTTCTAAGCATCCAATTGCGATCTTTTTATCATGCGGAATCTCGTTCTCTGCAATTCCGACCATTTGGTGACAGTACAGCAGTTTTGAGTACGGGTTGTTGCTGTCAATTTTTACAAGTTGTTCGCTGAGTGACAGTATTTTGTCCTCTACTGCACGCAGTTCTTTAATATCAGTGAAAGTTGAAAGCAGCGACTGCAATTCATTGCAGCTCTTAGCTATCTCCTCCGTGAGTCTCATCACTTCCGACGGTGCGGAAGCGGAGTCTATGCTTGCGTCGCTCGCGACCGTTCCCGCCGTAGCTGAATTGTTTCGATGCGAATTGAGCACGCTGTTTGCAGACGAACTCTGTGCGGCATTAAAAGCTGCACCGCAGTCCGTGCACTGCCATTTGCCGTTAAATTTCATGAAAACAACATTTTCGGAACCACAGGATGTGCATTTCATTTTACACCTCGTATATTATTTAATCAGATTTATTTTTGCAGGTACACTGCGAAAAGTTGTGCCTGCATTCGTTAAAAACTTATTGTGTTCGCTCCCGAACACCGGATTGCTTAAGTTTTTTTGCATTAACAGACCCGCAGCTGATTTTGGAGAAATGCCGACTCAAGCTGTTTTTGCAAAAGATACATAATCAAAGCTTTTTCCGAAAAAGCTCTGACAGCAAATATTCAAATGCAAATATATTGTGACGTGCTTAGGCGTTAAAAGCAAAGCAGCTATAATATATTTTTTATACCTCTTGTTATTGTACAAAAGAACGTTGCTGCGCAAAAATGACTTGATTTTGCAACAGCCCCGTTATCACGGCAAAAAATCTCCATTTATTCTTTATCCACAAATTCCTCCGTTTTTCTGTATTCGTCGGGCAGCGCCGCCGTGGGACGCTTTTCCAGCATCGCCATCAGCGCCGCGAGCTGCTCGATGGTCAGCCCGTTCTCGCGGACGATGCCCACAATATCCGTGTTTTCCAGCTTCAGAATCTGCTCGTCCAGGGCTTTGAGCCGTGCAGTCAGCGATGTGAGCTTTTCCGCCAGCTTCTCGCGCTCCTGACGCAGCTTTTCAAGTCGCGGGTTCATAACATCCTCCTTTTTGCGTTGATATGGTTGTTGTTAAGGTAATCTGCCAAACTGGAGAAAATGGCTTCGCCAGTAGCTCGTGTCGATGGAAGCGTAGTGAATGGGGTAGAGTAGGAAAGCGCCGCCTTAC
>ULML01007961.1_pt1 | contig 10202 bp, 9 predicted proteins | sample 1951651 | NCBI WGS metagenome assembly ULML01 (sample SAMEA4835549, study PRJEB28245) | human gut metagenome | biome: gut microbiome; material: fecal sample | place: Denmark | collected 2008
TATTACTTTTGGTAAGAATAGACATGGTAAACCTTCTAAAGAAAGAGTAAAGGCTGCTATTAGGGTATCACAAGCTGAAGAATTTGTATCTAAATTAGATGGTAAAGAGAAAGCACATATTGCTCAAGGTGGTACTAATGTTAGTGGTGGTCAAAAGCAGAGATTATCAATAGCGAGAATGATTGCTAGGGATCCAGAAATATATATTTTTGATGATTCTTTTAGTGCACTTGATTATAAGACTGATAGTACTTTAAGAAGTGAACTTAAGAAATATACTAAAGATGCTACGGTTATGATAGTGGCTCAAAGAATTGGTACGATACTTAATGCTGATAAGATTGTTGTTTTAGATAATGGTAAATGTGTTGGTATTGGTACGCATAAGGAATTAATGAAGAAGTGTAAAGTATATAAAGAGATTGCTTTATCACAGGTATCAAAGGAGGAACTTGAAAATGTCTAGTAATGAAAAAGAGAGAAATAGTCATTCTAGAGGTCATGGACCAATGAGAGTAAGTGAAAAGCCAAAGGATTTTATGGGTTCTATTAAGAAACTTATGAAGAGCCTTAGTAGTTTTAAGGTACTTATATTTATTGCTCTTGTATTAGCGGCTTTATCTTCTATTCTTTCACTTATTGCTCCGAATAAGTTATCTGATTTGACTGATGAGATTACTAAGGGTATTACGATTAATACTTCTAATATGAAAGAGTTAGAAGAGGATCTTACTAAGAATATTAGTGATATTGGTAATATTTTAGGTATTAATTTAGATGAAAAGATGATATATAGGGTTAATTCTTCTGGTATTAGTAGTGAAGATAAGATTAAATTTAATGATACTTTAAAAAGTATTGGTAGTAACCAGGAATTGATACTTAAGTATTTTAGTGAGTTACCTGATAGTGTTCTTGATATTATTATTGGTGATAGTACTTATAATGATATTTATATTAGTAAAGAGGATAAGATCACGACGATTAGGGCTTTTAGTGATATCGATGTTGATAATAAGAAATTTAATGGTATTAGTAGTTTTCCTGATAGTATGAAGAAGGCTTTATTTCCTGATACTGTGATTGATGGGATAGAGATTAGTACTGATGATAAAGTTGAGTTTATTACTTTGATGGCTGGTAGTGATAGTTCTTCAGTTAATGAGATGTATAAGGTTATGGAGAATCTTCCTATTAGTGTGCAGAAGTTTATTGGACCTAAGATGGATATGGATAAGATTAAGAGTATTGCTATATTACTTGCTTGTTTATATATTATTAGTGCTATATTTAGTTATGTTGAAGGTTTATCTATGATTAAAGTAGCTAATGGATATGCTAAAAAGCTTAGAAGTAGTATATCTGAGAAGATAAATAAATTACCTCTTAAGTTCTTTGATCATAATTTATCTGGTGATATTTTATCTAGAGTTACTAATGATGTTGATACGATAGCTCAATCTTTAAATAATAGTTTATCTACTTTAGTATCTTCAATTACTTTATTTATTGGTTCTATTATTATGATGTTTGTTACTAATTATATTATGGCTATTACTGCTATTGTGTCTAGTTTGATTGGATTTATACTTATGTTTATTATTCTTAATAAGTCACAGAGGTATTTTACTGCTAGACAGAGGGAGCTTGGTAAATTAAATGGTTATATTGAAGAGATTTATAGTGGTCTTAATGTTGTTAGAAGTTGTAATGCTAAAGATGAGACTATTAATGAATTTGATAAGTTAAATGATAAGTTATATGATTGTAATAGAAAGAGTCAATTTTTATCTGGACTTATGCAACCGATAATGGGATTTATTGGTAACTTTAGTTATGTTGCTGTATGTATAGTAGGAGCTTTACTTGTTAGTAAGAGTGTGATATCTTTTGGTGTGATAGTGGCTTTTATTATGTATGTTAGATTATTTACTAATCCTTTATCACAAATTGCTCAAGCTATGACTTCAATGCAAAGTACTGCTGCTGCTAGTGAGAGGGTGTTTGGTTTACTTGAAGAAGTGGAAATGGATAGTGAAAATGATATTACTAAGAAATTAGATAAACATAAGGTTAAGGGTAATATTGAATTTAAGAATGTTAAGTTTGGTTATGATAGGGATAAGATTATTATTAATGATTTTACTGCTAAGGTTAAGGCGGGAGAAAAGATTGCTATTGTTGGTCCTACTGGGGCTGGTAAAACGACGATGGTTAATTTGCTTATGAAGTTTTATGATATTAATGATGGCGATATTTTGATAGATGGTACTTCTATTAAGGAACTTAAGAGAGATAATATTCATAGTTTATTTACGATGGTTCTTCAGGATACTTGGTTATTTAATGGTACTGTTAAAGAGAATATTATTTATAATCAGAAACATGTTAGTAATAAAAAAGTAGAAGAAGTATGTAAAGTAGTAGGAGTAGATCATTTTATTAAGACTTTACCTAATGGTTATGATAGTATTATATCTGATAATGATTCGGTATCTTCTGGTCAAAGACAACTTCTTACTATTGCTAGAGGTATGATTAGTGATAGTCCTTTCTTGATACTTGATGAGGCTACTAGTAATGTTGATACGAGAACTGAAGAGTTAGTTCAAAAGGCTATGGATAAACTCATGGAGAATAAGACTTCGTTTATTATTGCTCATAGGTTATCTACGATTAAGAATGCTGATTTGATACTTGTTATGAAAGATGGTAATATTATTGAACAGGGTAATCATAATGAATTAATGAAGAAGAATGGGTTTTATGCTAATTTATATAATTCTCAATTTGAAAAGACTAATAACTAATATTAGTTTTTTTCTTTATCCTATGAAATCTAGGGCTTTCATAGGCATAACATAGCCTAGGTCTATGTTATGAATAATTTTTGGTTTTTATGTTGTGCTTAAATAATTTATATGGTATAATGTTTTTGAGAAGAGACTATGAAAAATAATAAGGATATTAAATTCATTGATTTGATAAAAAAGAGAAGAGAATTATCAAAAGATAATAAAATAGTTTTGGTATAATATTGATAGTATTATTACTATTTATTGGTCTGCTAATTGAGAATTAGTTGGATCAAACCCGTGTTGACGCCAAGCGCCGCTTAATAAGACAACCTGTATTGGTTGTTTTATTAATTATAATCTTTTTTTGTTCAATTTTTCTGTATTTATTGATTTCTATTTATTGATATGATAAAATTATAGTGTGAGGTAGAATATGAGAAGATATAAATATTTACTATTTAGTATTATTAGTTTTATGTTGTTTAATATTAATATTGTTTTAGCTGATACTATGGATGCTTGTACTAATGTGGGTGTACTTAAAGTTATATATTTTATTAAGTTACTTCTTAATATTGCTTTTATAGCAGTTCCTATTGGTTTAATTGTATTTGGTCTTATCGATTTTTCTAAGTCAGTTGCTTCTGGTGATGAAAAAGATGGTAAGAAGAATTTGAATCTATTTATTAAGAGATTAATATATGGAGTATTAGTCTTTTGTGTACCTTGGATTGTTAATGTAGTTATGCATTTACTGGGAGATCTTACTAAAGATATTAATTGGACTGACTGCTACAACAATGCTAATAAAGAATATATTGATGCACATGAAGAATAGGGAATATTCTTCTTTTTTTTTAAAAATAATTGACTTAGAAATGGTAAAATGATATACTTGATATAGTAGGAAAGTAGGTTACTATCTATGAAGAAAAAGAATAAAAAGATGAATACTTATAAGTATGATAATAAAAGATTTATTTTAGTGTTTACAATGATGTTTTGTTTAGTTATATCTATGAGTACTTATTGGATGTATGCATATAAACATAAGTATGGAAAGAATTACTTTGATAATAAGATTATTAGTTATAAAGTAAGTGATTATGTTGATACTGATGGTAATTATGTATATTTAAAAAATATTGATAAGAAAATAATTAATACTTTTATTAATGAACAAAAAGAAGTGTTAAAAAATAATGTTATTGATATAAGTGTTATTAAGGGAATATATAAAGATATATTATCTATTAAGATTAGTTATGTATTATATGGAGAACTTAGTAATTATGAAGATGTTATTACTATTAATATTGATTTAAAGAATAATAAGGTACTTAGTAATGATGATATGATAGATATGGTTAAGGGTAGTTATAAGGATATTGCTACTGATATATTTAATGAGTATATTAAAATAAATAATAATAGAGAAGTAGTAGATGCTATTACTGAAGAGAAATTAAGTAGTAGTGAATTTAATAATAATAGTGAAAAGTATATTATTAGAATTAGAGAGAAATTACCTGATATTATGAATATATATATTGAAAATAATGAAGTATATTATTTGGTTAGAAAATATGAAATTAATAAAGTATGTTATTATACTAATACTGATATAAATATGGGATATATAAATAAAAAAATAGGTAAGTTATAGAAGGAGGAATTTTTATGGAAAGTATTTTATCGGCAACAGCAATTGCTATAGGAGTTATGGTTGGACTAGCTTTTTTAGGACTAGGATTAGGAATAGGATTACTTGGAGGGAGAGTTGCTGAGGCAGTTGGTAGAAATCCTGAAACTAAGAATGATGTTGTTCATTCAATAATGACTATATTAATAATATTTGCAATATTTTTATTATTCTTATTTGCATTTTGTTTCTTATTATTATTCTTTAATCCATTAGTGGGATAATATGACATACTTTATTATCTCTTTTGTCATTATCATTCTTTTAGTAGTGGTAATGAGTTTAATACTTAAGAATGCTGTTAAACAGGTTGATGAAAAATCTAAGTCATATTTTGTTGATAAATTAAAAGAATATGATTATTTAATAGATGAAAAAGAAAAGAAACTTTCTGAATTAGAAAGTGAACTTTTAAAAAGAAAGAATGGGTTAAATGATAATAGTTTAAGTGAATCAGGGCCTAAGTATGATTTTGATACTAGTATTATTGATTTACTTACTGAGACTAATTATCTTGATAAGAATATATTTGAACTTAATAAGAAAATAGAACAAAAATTTATTATTAATTATGAAGATTTAATTAAAGATTTCTTGTCTAATATTAAGGGAGATAATAGATATGATTTCTGTGTTAAATTAAGAAATAAATTTACTCCGGATGAAATATATAATATTGAATTAATGTTACCGGAAGAAAGAAATGCATATTTAAAGAAGACACTTAGTGAGGAAGAATATAAGGTTTATGAAATATATTTAGCTAGTAATAAATTTAATATGGAAGATTTTATTGATTATTTAAATAGACTTATTGAACTTAATGATCCTACAGTAGTGATTCTTGTACCTAATGATAAGGTTAATTATGATTATATTGATAAAAATATTAAGACTAAAGTAAGTGATGATATTTATAAGGGAATTAAGATACTATATAGGAATAAGGTATATGACTTTAGCTTAAATGAAGGGAATGTGTGATATGGAACTTAAAAAGGTAGATAAAAAAGTTGAAGATATTAAAAGTAATAACAATATTTATTCTGTTGGTAAAGTTATAAAAGTTAATCCTTATACTGTTATTGTATCTGGTCTTAATGATATTACTTATTATGAAGAAGTTGATATTGCTGGTAAGGCTAAAGGGTTTGTTTTTGCTGTAGGAAAGAATAATATTACGGTATCTTTAGTTGATGTTAATGATAAGATTAATCCTGGTGATGAAGTATATTCGTTGAAGAAACAATTTAAATGTTTATTTAGTATGGATTCTATGGGTAAAGTTATTGATATCTTTGGGAATGATTTAATAGCTGGTAAAAAATTTGATAATTTGGTTGAAGTTCCTATTGAAAATGAACCTATTCCTATTATGGATAGAGGCCTTGTTACGAGAGAATTTTTAACTGGACTTACTAGTATTGATATGTTATATCCAATTGGTAGAGGACAGAGACAATTAATTATTGGAGATAAAAAGACTGGTAAAACACAGATTGCTCTTGATGCTATTGTTAATCAAAAAGATAAGAATATGGTATGTATATATGTTGCTTTAGGTAAGACTAAGAAAGAAGTTAAAGATATTTATTATGATCTTACTAAGAGAGGGGCTGCATCGTATACTATTATTATTGCATCATTTCATGATGAGCTTCCTAATAGAACATATTTAACTCCTTATGTTGCTTTATCAATAGCAGAGTCTATGATGATGGATTCTTATGATGTTCTTGTTATTATAGATGATTTAAAGAAACATGCTGATGTATATAGACAAATATCTCTTGCTAGTAAGAAGACTCCTGGTAGAGATGCTTATCCATCTGATATCTTTTATGCACATAGTAAATTACTAGAAAAAGGTTGTCAACATAAAAATGGTGGTTCTATTACAATACTTCCAATAGTAGAGACTAAGAGTTCAGATATTACTGATTATATATCTACTAATATTATTTCTATTTGTGATGGGCAGATAGTTTTATCTAGTAAGAACTTTGCTAAAGGAGAGAAACCGGCATTAGATTATGGATTATCTGTATCTAGATTAGGTGGAGCAGTACAGTCTCCAGAGGTTAAGAGGCTTGGTAGTTTAGTTAGAAGTAAATTACTTGAATATTTGGAAGTTAGAGATATATATGAACTTGCTAATATTGATGAAATGAGTGAGGAATTACAACATAGGATGAAAGAAGGAAAAGTTATTCTTGATAAACTTAAACAGAATAGATTTTCTCCTAAAAGTAAAGAAGAAATGCTTGAGTTATATAAGTTCTTAGAGGAAGGTGATAATAATGAAAATAGGTAAAATTATTACTATTAATGATATTTCTGTAGAAATTATATTATCAAGTAATGATATTAAAATAGGGGATATTTTGGAAGTAGAAGGTAATAATAAGTATGTATTTGAAGTAGTTGAAATTAATAATATATCCGCTACTTGTATAAGTTTATATAGTACTAGAGGTTTACAAAAGGGTAGTATTGTTATTAAGAAAAATGATGGATTAGAAGTTGAATATTCTGATAAGATTTTAGGTAGAGTATTTGATTCTTATGGTGATGTTATTGATGGTCTTCCTTTTGAAAGTGAAAAGAAAGTTAAAGTAAGTCATAATACGGTATCATTAAAAGAAGTTAAAGTTGAAAATGATCCATTATGGACTGGTATTAAAGTAATTGACTTTTTTGCTCCTTTACAAAAAGGATTTAAAATGGGATTACTTGGTGGTGCTGGTGTTGGTAAGACAGTACTTATTAAAGAGTTAATTCATAATATTTATGCTAGTTCTAATTCTAATGCTGTTTTTGTAGGAGCAGGTGAAAGAAGTCGTGAAGGTAGAGAGTTATATGACGATATGAAGAGTTCTAACTTACTTGATAAAATGACTATGGTATATGGTCAAATGGGAGATAATCCAGTATCAAGAAGTAAGTCTGTTGCTACTGGACTTAGAATGGCTGAATATTTAAGAGATGAAAAGGGACAAGATGTACTTATATTCATTGATAATATATATAGATTTATTCAGGCTAAGGCAGAGATTTCTACTGATTTAAAAGAGTTATTAATTGAAAATGGATATCCTGCTAATATGGCTGGGGAAGTAAGTGATATTGAAGAGAGAATTAATTCTACTGATAAGGGTTCTATTACTTCATTTCAGGCTATTTATATACCTGCTGATGATTTAACTGATGATGCTGTTCAAACTGTTATGAGTTATATGGATGGTCAAATTGTTCTTGATAGAAAAATTGCTGAATTAGGTTTATATCCTGCTATTAATGTATTTAAATCTACTTCTAAGTTAATAGACAAAGATAAGATTGGAGAAAGACATTTTAGTTTAGTAGAAAGAGTACTTGCTAATTTAACTAGATATGAAGAGTTAGAGGAAATAATAGCAGTACTTGGTATTGAAGAGTTATCAGAAGAAGATAAACTTGTCTTCTATAGATCAAGAAAACTTAGAAATTATTTTTCACAACCAATGTTTGTTGCTGAAGCTTTTACTAATATTAAAGGTGTATTTGTTGATATAGAAGATGTTCTTAATGATGTAGAAAATATATTAAATGGTAAATATGATAATATTGATGAGAGTAAGTTTAGATATATAGGTAAATGTGATGGACAAGAGTGGAATAAAGGTTAGAATCTTTGATATTGAAAATGGTTTAAGAGAATATAAAGATATTAAGATAATTAGAATTATTAGCAAAGATTATAACTTACTTATTATGAAAGATTATTTACCAATAATAGGAGAAATAGAAGGTAGTGTAGATATAAAGAATGATGAAGTAAATTTATCATTTAAAGATATTAAGGCTTTCTATATGAATAGTAATAATGAATTTAATTTGATGATAAAAGAGGGATAGTATGAATAATATATTTTATTTTGCATTTGTTGGTATAATTGTTGTTGTTTCTTTATATATTATTCTTAAAATATTAATTAAAAAATTTAATCCTGAAGAATCTAAAGTAAAATTATATGGTATACTTCAGGGTATGAGTAATAGAGAAATAATTAGTATATCGTGTTCAATAATTAGTTATGTATTTATGATATATTTGATGGCTTCTTTTATTGATTTAGATATTTATATTGCTATTATTGTATTGTTTTTAACGCTTGTTAGTGGTATTCTTATTAAGAATAAAAAAGTTATTATTGATTTAATACTTAGTGCTATATCTTTAGTAGGAATAAAAGTAGTATATTTAATTCATGATTATATTATTAATGAATATATGGATATGTGGATGTTACTATTATTAGTATTTGTAATGTTATTCTTATTCTTATATTTATCTTATACTTTACTTAAGAATATTAAAAATGTAGTAATAGCTAATAAATATATAAGAAAGGGTGGTAATCATGAGGATAAAGAACGTAGTTAAGGTCATGAACTTCCACTCTTTACTTAGAGTAGATGCTTCTAAAAGGGAGGCGGAGAGTTATCGTAATGTAGGTGATGAAATTACTAAGATTATTAAGACTATTGTATATAATAAGAATTTAGTGTTAGATAAAAAAGTAATAATGCCTAATCCTAATAATAATAAATTAAATATATATATAGCTAATGATTATGGTTTTTGTGGTAATTTTAATTCGCAGATAGCTAGACAAATAAGACAAGATAAAGATGATTATAAAATTATAATAGGTAAAAAAATAGTATATAATGATGATAAAGTAATACTTAAAATAAATAAAGATGATTTTAGTAAAGAACTTAAAAAAATAGAAAAAACAATAGATGAAGCTATTAGAAATTCTTCTTATAGTGAAATTAATTTATATTATAATCATTATAATTCTAGTACTTCGTTTGAATTTAAAAAACTTACTTTATTTCCTATTAATTTTGATGGAGAATATGATACTAAGAATGATTTTGTTATAGAAACTGATATTACTAGTATGTTATATAGTTTACTTACTTTTTATATCATGTATGAACTTAAGATGTGTGAATGTATTAGTAGGGCTGCTGAAAATGTAATTAGAAATCAGATTACTAGGGAAGCATTAGATAAAATAGATGAGATAGAGATTGAACAAGCTAATGAACTTAGAAAAAATAAAAAAGAAAAATTGGTTAAGAAGACAGTAGAAAATTTTAAGAAAATATCTACAAGGGAGGAAGAAGATGAATAAGTATGATTATATTACTGCGACCACTCTTGAAGAGAAGGTAAGATTAGAGAAATTAATTAAATATATGGAAGATAATAATATTGAAGATAATTTACTTGAGTATAAAGAGAGATATAATAATATTTGTAAATATTTAGTTGCTAAAGATAAATATCTTAATATAGAGAAAGATATTGATGATATTAAAATTAAATTAGATGAACTATATAAAAAGAAAGATGAATGTGAAGTTGATAATTTATTACTTGAAGAAACTTTAATTTCTAAATTTAATACTGATACTAATGGTAAATATAGAAATATATTATATGAAGATATTAAGTTAATTGATGATAAAGAAATAAGAGATATATTGTATATATTATTTGAAAAAGAAAGTGAATATTCTAAGTTACTTAGTAAGAGAAATAAGTTAAAAAATATTATAGATAAGGATAAATATCCTAATACTTATGATACTTTACTTAATCAGGATATATTAATTGAAAAACAAGATGAATTATTAGATAATAT
>ULML01029766.1_pt1 | contig 10075 bp, 19 predicted proteins | sample 1951651 | NCBI WGS metagenome assembly ULML01 (sample SAMEA4835549, study PRJEB28245) | human gut metagenome | biome: gut microbiome; material: fecal sample | place: Denmark | collected 2008
ATGGCGCCCGGCTCCGTGACCAGCTCCATTTTGGCGCCCGGCTCCGTGACCAGCAGTAAGATGGCATTTACTGTCGGCATGCCCTATATGCCCTCTTACCGGCCTACGATTGCAGACACCACCATTCACGCTACTCCGTGGGCATGGCTGGTGATCGAAGCATCGGATCAGGCCCGCAACATAACCATTACCACGGAAACACCCCCGTCCTCCGAGGGGGCGCCTATCAAAATTGTGGTGAGCAACAAGACCAATTTTGGTCTTTCGCTGACCCTTACTCAGCCCAACAACACCACAACTTATCTTATAAATATTCCATCTCAAACCATCCTGATCGTAGACGGAGTGTGGATGGTAAGCTCGTATTCTTTCGTGACGTACGACGGTAAAAACACGTACCCTTGATCGGTTATTCGAGCATATATGTAAAAATAGGGCCAAATGGCCCTATTTTCCTTTGTTATTTCGACGATCTCGGCCAGTACTTGGTGTAGGCCCACAAGAGACCATACGCCACAAATACTGCGGCCATTGCGGCTACGATAACGTAACCCATCGTCTTACTGATAAGCGACAATGCGATCAGCACTATCGCGGCCCCGATCAGGGCAATCAAAGTCCACTTTTTCATCGTTTCTTTTTTTTATAGTTCTTATTGGTGGAGGTATATCTGTATTCATCCGCCACGTCGGTTTCAAATTCCAATCTTGCCTGAACTGAAAATCAAACAGCTCGTCGGCTCTACGGTGAAACTCCACTTCTATGACTTTCCAGCCATAGTTGTATTCTTCCTCCTGCTGTTTCATTACCACCTGATTATATTGTAAGATACGCCTACTCCAATATAGGGGTACAGCCTCACATCCTGCTTGAGTACCGCGCCGTACCCTGCCTGCACTCCTATCCCCCACCGGGTTTTTCGAATCGGGCCTTGCACGACCTGCGTCTGTTGATTTACCTTCATCCAATCCAACTGCGGGTGGAGGTCTCCGATGGCCGGGCCGCTCACCTGCGCCGACCAATCCGGGCCTGAGTACGGTCGCGTCTCTACAGCTACCTGTAATTCAGTGCTATCCGGACCCACTTTTACGATCTTGGTTTCCGTCACTGTCACCGTATCGACCGGAGCAAACACCAGATTGGGGACCCGCACCGTTACCGAGTGGTAGGTGCTCGGCCCGGATTGAGGCTTTTCGTAGTACACTGTCACCACCTGCCGGTCGATGATAGGGTCCGCCGGCCATAACCATCGACCCCCCACTACACCTACTGCCAGCCCGATCAGAAGAGACACGGTAATTTTAAGAGCATTCATAGCTTTTTGGCTGGAAAATTCTCGGCGGTCGAATCTTTTACGACCTCCATTAATGCCTTCTCCACGGCTTTCTGAACCTCTTTATCGAGGTCCACGGGCAGGCGTATTCTTCCTACCAATACGCAGAGCAGCGCAAATGCCTCCAGCGTCAACATGATGGCCAAGATGGCCACTGCAAATTCCAATTCATTTCCCATGTTATAGTTGTTTTCGATTTGTTATGGCTTCTGCCAGTATTCTCGTGAATGCGTCGCCGCCGAATCTCATGACCTCAAGCCCCCTTGACATGGGGGTGCAGGTAATCACGATCCAACCGTCGGCTCCGGCCTGCCCCACCTTTTCGTATTCCTTTCCGAGAGCCACCGGGTTCGAGTGTCTACCCCCTACGAAGTTGCCTCCATTGACCTCAATTGCGATCTTCAACTCCAGACAGGCATAGTCGAACCGCCAGCGACGGGGCGGGTGGAACCGATATTCCGAAATCCACTCCAACCCGGTCGTTTGACGCAGTATTTGCAGATATGCGTCCATTTACTCCTTCAAGGTTTGGGCGGCAAACATGTAGTAATGCCGCAGGGTGCTGGCAATCTGGGTCAGGTCGTTCGATGCGGCGCCATCCCAAACCCCCTCCTTGTCGTTCTTGTTGATGATCTCGATGATCTCGGCCAGCTCGTCGCGGGTCTCGCGTACATAACGCCGCCAGTCACCCAACGTTACCATGTCGGCCACCACGGAGGTTTCAATGAATCCCGACATGCTATGCACTGGAACTCCGCCCAGCTGAACGATCAACTCGGCGACATTGTCGGCCGCTTCGTTGAGCTTTTTATACACCTCGTCGAAAAAAGGATGCCAGCTCTTATAATGCTCTCCGTACAGCGTCCAATGACGGCCGCGGACATTCTGGGTAGTGACGGCAATCGTCGCCAGCAATCGGTCCAAAATCTCAAATTCCATAATCTATGTTTTTAAAATGGTTCTTCGTCTACATCGTCATGGCGCGCCCAACGATTCTTGGATGTTTGTTGCTGAGCCGCCTGATTGTCTTTCAGCCACGGCGCCCTACGCCCCTTGCCGATGAAAGCCGCCTCTCGGTGATTTCCTTTCCCCCAGTCTATTGCAATGAAGTACTCGTTTCCCCATTTGTCGGGTTCTTTCAGTTTCTGAATCTTGATGTTGATGGAGCTGCCTATGCCACCCCGACATCTAAACTCTTTGATGGCTTCGTCAGGGATCATGTCCAGTCGCACCTCGGCGATAATAACTTCATCTGCCATACGCAAATATAATCAAAATGCTTGAAATTGTTCTGATCGCGTCGTGTCGGCGTCCGCCGTGTACTCCACGGTCCCGTGCGTACTATACACCCGGTCCCGACCGGCGTTGTCGGTGCGGACGATCCCTTCGAGCCGTCCGGAGGCATCCCGAATCTCGCGGGAGCCGTCGTTACGGGTGCGGACGGTGTGAGTCACGCGCCCTTTCGAGTCCTTTATCGCCCGGACATCCTGTCCGTATGCCCGCTTTACCCCGGTAAAAGCGATGCACACCACTGAAATCACGATGGCAAGCAGCCACCACAGCACCCACGTAGGGCGCACTTCTCGATCATTTTTCATTGTTGTTCGTTTTATCCAGTTCTGCAATCAGGGCGTCAGCGAGTTCAACAGCGTTCCGGGCATGTTCTATGCAATCCGGCGCCCCATCTTTGCGCCAGTTCCTTCCGGCAAATATACCCATCATTGCCTGCCCGGCGTACACCCGCCGCCAGTACTCCCGGTCAACTGGTAAGGATTCCTTACAAGTTGGGGTATCAACTGTCAAGTTTTCTTTGACAGTTGGTCCGTACTCCCCACGCGCCAACTTATATTCGTAGTCATCATCGCGCATCATAAGGTCCTTTTGGGTTATTTTATCAGGTATTAATTCCCCGTTGTCGGTATAAAACTCCACGGATTCATAGCTACCTTCATTCAGTAGGGCCATGACTCTTTCTCCCACTGATCCCCTACGATCATAACATATAACTCTTGCGGTTTTTCCACCTCTCGTACACACCGGCGCACCATGCATGGCGGCTGCTAAATCGAAATTCTTCATACTATTTCACCAACTCAAATTCGTAAACCACGACCCACGGATTCGATTCCCACGTACCCCGGCCGGAAACCTTGTCGATTAGTGCGGCGAAGGCTTCGCGGGGAGTATCAAACCATACCTCCCGCCATCGCTTAGTGTCGAAATAATAATACATCGGACTTCCATTCCTCGCAAATTCCACACGCACACCCTCTTTCAAACACTCGGCATCCGAAATATCCTGCAACCGCTCGCAGTGGATTCCCGTGATGCGGATTTGGTGGGGCATATACTCGGCTTTGACGAACATTTTGTTAATCCACCCTGCGTGATTTGTTATATCGCTCCCGTCTGCAAACTCATTATACCAAATTCCGGTTTCCCACTTACTCTCATCATAAGTTGAAAAATAGTTTTGCGCCACGGCCACAACCTCGCCGACCTTGTAGCGGGTATACTTCGAGAGCCTGACATCAATAAAATCCCCGTATTCGTTTTCATAAACCAAGGTGTTGCCCCTCGTGTCCCACGTAAGGCCGAAAAATTCATCAGGAATCAGCCGCCTCGTCATAGTCTTTCGGCCCTCGATAACCGCATCCGTCAGTCGGTAGCGGTCGTTAAACATTATCTTCTTCATAGCTATTCTGTTTTCAGTAAATCCGGGTTGTCGTGGATGTTACCCAATACGTTGTAGTAATGGGTCGAATCCATATCCCCCCAGATCGGAGTATTAAATCCGCATTCCTCGTCATTCCACTTGATCTCTGATTTGAAAGGCCACTCCCAGCCGTTGATGCTCCCATTGCTTCCTCCGATAATGTCCCCCTCGTAAATCTCTCGACCGTTCTTGTCTTTCAGCCCCGTGTATTGACCGACGGTATTTTCATCGACCGACACAATACGGTGATATTGACCCGCATTGAAGCCGTCATCTGTATAATTTTTACTATGAACTCCGATACAGACAGATCCATCATCGTATTGCAATAGGTCGCCATACTCCCATCCCCCATTGTCGAGGCGTTTGCCTCGGAATTTAATTTCTCTCATTGCTATTCTTGTTTTAGGTTGTTCAGTCTGTCGATCTCGACTTTTAAATTCATCCCTGCGCAGCGCACATCCCGCTGCAATTCCTCCAGCCGCCGGAGCTGCTCCTCATCCATCCGCGGGCATCCCCGCAGCCAACTGTCGTAGTTCGGGGTTTCCAATTCGCCGTTGGCAATAGACCCTACACGCAGGCAGTAGTCATAGTACTTGATGTATTCCTCCTCCGGAGCGTCCCGGTCGATGTCCGTCAACATATCGGCCATACTCACGAATAGATCGCCGACTTCTGCAATTCCTCCGGGGTCGTTGCCTACCCACGCATCCGGATCATAGTCGTAGCCGTGCTTTTCGCAGAAAGCAGCCAGATAGGCGTTGCAGGCCGCATTGTGATTCAGTCTCAGTTCCTCGCGTGACATTCCATTTGCCGTGAATGCCTTGCTTTCCCTTTCTGCGATTATCTCAATTCCTGTTTTCATATTTTTTCTTTAAAAAATTACCCCACTGCTCAGCCATAGCCTGTGCGATTCCCTCAAAGGTCTTACTCCTATTTTGTTTGGCACATCCATATTTAGACCGATCCTTTCGACTTGTTCCTGACGCAATATAAGGCCCCGCAGGTATTACTTCGTTTGTTGGGGATAAATAAGGTAAATTCCTGAGCCATAGTCGAGTTTTTTTGGTATAAGGATGGCCGAATTGATATGGCTGTATCTCTTGGTCGCACTCAGGCATTTCGAATACTTTGGATGATACCTGGTTTTCCACTGCTACATGTTTGATCGGCCATTCAAGCAGCTGCATGAAAAACATCTTAGCCTCCATCCCTTTCATATACCGAACTGGGTCTAATTCGCCAGCTTTTGGATATAAGCGTACCGCCCCTGCGTTGCTCAGGAAAGTGCATGGTGGATGGGCGATCATCAAATCAAATCTGGGTTCCCGCCGCAGCACTGTGAAAATATCCTCCTGAAAGTGCCATTCTGGATGACCGCCGGAGCAAGGCTCTATGTCGCAACTGAATGCTTCAAATCCGCGTTCACGAAACGCCTTACACACCGCCTGCGATTCCTCGCAGGCCACTATTACTCGTATCTTTTTCATGGTTATCTCCGTTAATGAATCTCCCGCCAGCCGAGAACTTCGTCCCGACCAAAGGAATTGGTTCCAATAAGCCAGCGTCCCATTTTGTTGCTGTAAGAGCCAATGTCGTAAATCCTTGTAGTGATCCTTACGAGCACAGCCCATTCATGATCCGGAACGCTTTCTTTCGGATCGTTCCACCGGGTCAGTTCCTCATAAGCGGCAATATAAGCGTCCACCATCGCCTGCCTGTTGTACGGGTGCACGCTCCCAGCTCCCTGTGAATCCACCCACTCTATCGCCCTTTCCTCAATCGTTTTCATCCTCGTTCAGTTTTTGGATGAAATCCCGTAATGCTATACAATTTTCCGATCCTATTCCGCATTCACCTACTACCGTGCAACAACAGTCGTGACAATATGCCTTCACCGCCTTCTGGCGCATTCGTTTCTCGGCCTCCTGCTCGGCAATCTCGGCTATTCGATACGTGTCAGATGGTGCAATCCATCCACTGAATGGATAAAATTTTTCCAACTTTTCCAGTTCTTTTTGCGCTCGTTTACTTTTCATGGTTGGTTATCTTTTGTGTTTCACTTTCCGATTCGGTATGCAAGAAATCCATCCCCAGAACGGCATACGCCGCTTCAAGTAGTCCGGATCATCCTCGTTGTTGTATGCCTCGGTTTCAAAGCAGGTGTAGTAGTACGCGCCCGGATAAGGCGGGATAAGCACTTCGATCAGCCACGAAATACCGTAGCAAATCCAGCCGGCGAAGAGAATACCGACCACGGTCAGAACCCATCCCCACCATGCAAACGAGTAGTTTATGGCGACGGGCAGGAGGATTGCCGCAAACAACTCGGTCAGTTCGATCTGCTGGGCGCAGTGGATTCCTTCGTGGCGGCGCGTTTTCTCAGTCAGATGCTGGTACTTGGGCTTCCGAGTGAATGCGAACGCAAGCCATGTTACCCAGCCGAATCCCTTGAACGGGATCAATTTGTTGTGAATTTCAATAGGTAGTTTCATAGGTTCAAACCATATCCGTTAGACACTATCCATTCGATTCGATCTGCAAGAAGATCGATAAGGCTATGGTTAAAGGCATAACCGAAATCTTCGTCCCCTAAAATTTGACCGAATTCGAATATCCACACCCCCTCATTTCCCATTTTTTCAAGGCAAGGGTTACACGTGTCCGGGCCAATATCAATGGGCTTAATCATCCCCAGCAGGTCGGCGACCGTGAAGGCGGGAATATCCCTGTCACACGAATCAGTCCCTCGGTTCGTTTTGGTATTTAGATTATAAAACACCTCTTCGGGCACGTCTTTGGAAAAATCCTGATTAATCCAATACTCCCACACCATGCTCGCCTTCTCCGCGGGCACTCCCAGTTCGATCAGCCGCTTCGACTGCTCGATGCTCGTTACTTGGTCTTTCATATCACTAACTGTTAAATCTCAACATGTTTTCAAATATCCCCATCATCGGGGCCTTTACGATACTATTTCCGGCCAGCTTGTACTGCTGGGTATCGCTGATTCCCGCAACTTGTATCTTGTTAATGTCGCTGTCCGAAACATCCATCAGCCGCAAACACTCGCGGGGTGTAAGGCGGCGGATGCAGCCAGCATAGTTCAGCAGATTGTTTTGTTCCCACGCGCTGCCTGTAATCGTTCCGGGAATATCCGCTTCGCCGCCTTTGTTGAAGCCGCGTCCCCGCATCAGGATTTTCGGTTCAAGCCCGCCGCCCGATTTCGTCGTTATCGTTGGGCTGATGCCAGTCGGATCGTATACCCGGTATTGCTGTCGGTTCCAGTCTGTTTCCTTTGTCGCACCGATCTGAATCACTTTATCCGTGTCACCGTTTACATTCGTCCATTTTTTCAATGCCTCTTTAATGACTTTCAACTCATTTTCGTACAAATAATACTTCTTGTCTACCTCCAGCTCCAGCACATCTTTCAGCCGCTTTTCCAAGCGAACCGGATGCGGAAACTCATACCAGCAGCCGTTAAGAATGGAGAGCATAAACACACGTTCCCGGTTCTGCGGCACGCCGTAGTCTTTGGCATTGAGTATTTCCGTGTAATTGACATAACCGAGCGAGCGAAGCCACGATTCCCATTTGAGAAACAGCGGGCGGTATTTTTCCGACACGAGGGCTTTCACATTCTCCATCAGCAGGAATTTAGGACGCTTGGCCGCAATCGGCCGACGGCATTCCCATAACAGGGATGAACGGGTGCCCGAATCTTCGTCGAAACCCTTCTGCTCTCCGGCGCTGCTGATGTCGGTACACGGAAACGAGTAAGTGAACAGGTCGAAATTCGGAACGGCGTTCCAATCGATTTTCGTGATGTCGCCGTAATTTCGGTCTGCCAACTCCGGGAATACAGCATTATGGGCCTTGATCGCCCACTTGTCGATCTCCGACCAGCCCACGCACTCGTAGTCCGCACCGATGTCCCGAAGAGCCATCAACTGACTGTCATAGCCGGAAAAACTTGTGAATACTCGTAATTTCATAGTCATTCGCATAATCCGTAATAGCTCATGCAGCTGGTCGCCGTGTCGTCGTCGAACAAACTGCCCGTGGCGTTCTGCCATTCGACATAGCGCACAACATCGTATATGTTGGCGTATTGGTTGCCGCTGGTGATTGCGTGGGCAGGTATTTTGTCCGGGCCGAAAAACGACGAATGCAACTCCGTTTCAAGTGCGGCGATCTGTTCGATTCGCTCCGGGTTCTGGCGCGATATGTTCAAGATGTCCCGCTGATTCGCCATCACGCACGGCCAGCAGCCGACACGCTTGTAGCCCATCCGGTAGAGCGGGTTCGGCTCCAATCCTGCGTCGAGGATGTAATCGATCACCTGCTGCGCCGACCAGTCGAACACGGGCCGAAGCAGATCGTCGGCGAACTTCTCCCGAAATGCTCGTACCTCCTTGCCCCGATAAGTGTGCTTTTTCGGTTTGCCCGATTTGTCGTAACCGTAAGGCTCAAAATAGTACTTGAAGTACGTACATTGCGCCTGCATCTTGGCCCGGCTGGCCGATTCTGCTGCCCGGATGCCCTGAATCATCAGCATATTGTCGTGAACCTCGTCCAGCACGTAGTCGATGCAGGGCTTCGTCTTCAATTCCTGCGTGCAGAACCGCGCCCGCGTCGAGGGCCAACGCTTTTTCTGCCGGGCAAGATCGACCATCCCGTCGTACTTCTTCGACTTGAGCGTCACCAAATCCAAGTGGAGTTTATCTGCGATCCGGTTGATGTACTCGTAGGTCAGCGGATGCTCCCAGCCCGTATCACAGAATACGGTCGTGAAGTTCTTGGTGATATGCTCGCGTGTCCAAAGAAGCGCCGCAAGGCTATCTTTCCCACCCGAAAAGGTTACTATGACTTTCATACTCATTGCTCGTTAAAGTTTAACCGATGGGAATTGTCTATTAATCATTTTAACCCATCAAATTTCGTTTAAAATTGTTTTTGCGATAAGATGTACCACTTTGATGGTTTCAGTCGATTCTACCCGCCTAAGAATCGCAAACAGGGGCATCTTTGCTTTTGTCTCTCCTTTGGCTTTCCCAAAGCTCAAGTATTTTTGCCTTAGTTTCGTCGCTGAGCCGGTTTATTACAGAACCATGAAGACCCGCCACGTGTACCTCCCTATTTGCACATGCTTCGCATCTCTCTTCGAAGTATTCTGCGAACCACTGGTATATGATCTGACCGTCTATGCGCCCGAACAGCTGCCCGTAGAATCCTCGCTTTGCACGGGACATTACGAGATTCACATCGGCGCTGTTCAGTGCCCAGAAGTCATCCAATATCATTCGGGCCGTTTCGTTTATCTGTCCTGAATCCATTTTGGCTGAAATGTTGAGGAACCGCTGAATGTCGATAATCCACGCGGCAAGCATGAAGACTACCTCGCATTCGCCGTAAATCTTCCGCATCCCCGACAATGAGTAAGCCTCGGAGTTAGCACATGCCAGCGGCGTAATACATCCTCGGTACAATTTAGCGGCCTCGGCTGGCGTTAATAATGCCTTGAAAAGTTCTTTCGAACTGCTCTCGCTCCTCGTCGGTAAGTCCGTCCTTGCCGCGGGAATTGTCTTTTGATCGTTCATACACTCGGTTTGTTTTTTGTGAAATCGCGTATTCGAATATCCGTTTCCAGTCTATCGTCTTGCATCGGCTCTTTTTCTTGTGCAACCATCCGGCCTCCGTGGCCCAAAACTCCTTGCATGCCTTTTCAAGCGTCAGTTTGATATTCACGCCGGGATTGAACCGTTGTCGTTCTGCCATCCACTCCCTGTTGCCAACCCATCTCTTCCATGCGTCCCGGCAATCTTGCAGGTAGACCTCGAAGCTGTCTCGCCACGTCACCTCCTTCGGGGTTTCCGGCTTCTCTCTCGCGCGCACGCGCTTTGAGTTTTTACCTGAAATTTCTGTTTCTATATCTACTATCTCTGCATCTTCGAGTACGTCAGTACGAGAAGTATTACTTACCGTAGGTACAGTATCAGTATCAGTATCAGTATCAGTATCAG